>Ga0315907_10003401_pt1 | contig 18879 bp, 21 predicted proteins | sample LakEriMetagenome_3_FD_203525 | JGI IMG/M metagenome (GOLD analysis project Ga0315907, IMG submission 203525) | Freshwater fungal communities from buoy surface, Lake Erie, Ohio, United States - Buoy 12 MA123 | ecosystem: Environmental > Aquatic > Freshwater > Lake > Lake biofilm | place: USA... | reverse complement strand
GTATTAATAGATTGGTATTAGTACTGTTCTTTAATTTTGCAATCTGTCTCCATGTAAACAATAGAGCCAAATCAATTCGCATCTTTTCACCTTCTGAAAAGTTTGCATAACTAAATTCATCTCGGTGTCTTGATTTGATTGTTTCTTCAAAGTTCTCATTGATATTAAAGTTAACAAAGAAGTCCATGGCTGTCAAGTACTTATTAATCAACTTATTCATGATTGGTAAGTACTGTCGAATAATCTTGGTTTTAATACCAGTATCTTTCAACAACGATCCAGCAAACTCATAATATTGTTTTTCAACGGATAATTCTTCTTGCTTCTTTACCAACAGTCCAAGTTCTTCTTTAAGTTCTCGTAGTTTATCATTTGAACTTTCAATACTATCTTTATGTGTAGACAAAGCTTCTACTTCTTTTTGTAATTTGTCCACAAACTTATGTACTGCCGATATGGTTGAATTGTGTTTTACAATTTCATTATTGTGTGATGAAATGTGTTTGATGATTGAATGTATTTCTTCTATTCGTTGGTTTGCTTTAGCAATCTCCGTTGAGATTTCCGCAAGGCCTTCCCGTTGTGTAGTGACTTTTGATTTTCTTTCGGTAACTTGTTCTGACTTGAATTCTCCGTCAATGATTTGTTTGCAGGTTGGGCAGTTGTCGTGTTCTTCATAGAAAGCAATATCCTTTTCATTTTTCTTAATGTTGGTTTCAATCTTGGATTCTAACTGTAACAGCTTTTTACTTTTCTTTTCTACGGAAACTTTATCTTGAATTTTTTTCTGGAGAACATCAATGTGTTTCTGGATTAATTCAATATCTCTTTGTAACCTAAAGTTTTGGTCTATACTAGATGCAATCTCTGCTTTCTTTTTGGCAATCTCCTCGTCATTACGATTTCTATGTTCTTCAATACTTTGTTTTTGGAAATTAATTCTTTCGGATGTCAAGTCCATTTCATACTTATTTTTTGTGGAAATGTCTTTGATACTAGACATCTTTTCTTTGACAATGCCATTCATCGATGAGAAGATACCAATGTCTAATAAATCTTCAATGATTGCTCGCCTGTCTGCTGGCGATAACTGCATGAACGGAACAAATGAGGCCGAACCAAGAATCACCACTTGTGTAAATGATTTGTAGTTAATCTTTAGAATGAACTTCTCTAAGAACTCTTGATAGTCTTTTGCCTTAGCATCTTGGTCAAGTAACTTATCTCCAAGGTAAACTTCAAACACATTTGGCTTAATACCACGAATTACTTTATAATTCTTTTTACCAATGGCAAATTCAACCTCAACAACACAAGCTTGCTGATTGATGGAGTTTAGTAATTGTGGTTTGTTTATCTTACGAAATGGTTTACCAAAAAGACCAAAACACAATGCATCCAAAATAGTGGACTTACCCGCACCATTGTGACCAATAATGAGTGTGTTTGGTGATTTTTGAAAGTTGATTTCTGTAAATGCTTGGCCGGTAGATAAAAAATTACACCATCTGACCTTTTGGAAGGTAATCATATTATATTCATCGTTTCAGTAAATTTTGTTTCCATGGTAAAATTTGAAGGTTCTCTAATTTAGAAACTTCTTCTGGAGAAACACCTTTATCAAAAGATTCTCTCACACTTATTTTGTGGTCTAATTGATAACCATCGGCAACACCACATTTGGTTCTTTTGTAACCTTTTGGATTCAAAAGTAATTCATTCTCTTTATATGTTTGTTCCGACAATTTTGTTACTCTATTCCTATATCTTTTATATTCCGGAGTATCATCTTTCATTAAAGTTTTTCTATATTGTTCCGTTTGCATATAAGATTTATCGCAATGTTTCAATTTCAAAAGGTATTCTTCACTTCGATTTAAACATATTCTGGAACAATATTTTTGTTTAGCTGAAGGTACGGTTTCAAATTCTTTTTTGCAAAACAAACAATTTGTTTTATATTTTGTTATTATATTATTATGTTGTCCAGGTTTCAAGCCTCTAGGAACAGTTATGCCGTATTTTCTTCTGTGTCTACAAATGGTTGGTACAGAACAATTTAATATTTTGGCCAATTCTTTATTGGTTTTTGTGGAATCGGACAACAGTTTAATTTTTTCGTTTTCAGTCATAGTATCTCCTATAACCTTATTTATATAAATCTACTTTTCCACCATACTTTTTGAAATCTTATCATAGTCTTTCATATTGGGTATGGTACAACGAGCACCACACCAATGGCACCACAATTGAATTTTTCCAGGTTCCAAATGTGGATTGGGTTTCATATGATGCCAATTAAATTTGTGAGATATTTTCATCACAAAACGGTAAATATATCCTTTAATCATGCCTGTTCTTGGTTTAATGCCTCAACATATAATTCTTTCATCATAGTTTTCAGCTTTTCATTATCAATGTGATCTTCTTTTAGTGCATCAACATACTTGTTAATAATAGTAACAGTATCTTCTGCTTGATCAATCATATCATCTTCTACACCTTCTGTCAAGTCAGTAAAATCTTCCGCAATGGTAATATCAATTGGATTGACATTGTACAGATTATTCATAAACTTATCAAAGAGGTATGGGTTAGTTTTGTTAACCACCACAACCTTTACATAGGTATTGGTATACTTCTTTAAGTCCAAACCGTTAATTTCAGTAATTGATTTCTCTTTATCATCGTAGAGAATACGATAAAACATTATGTTAGGATTGACAATAAACTCAAGATCCCTACTATCCAAATCAAAAATGTGAAAGCCCCTAGCGTCATTATAATCTTGCCAAGTGAGTTCGTATGGGTTTCCAAGGTAGTGTATGTTTCCTTGAGAAGAGCGATGATGATAATGGCCACTAAAGACCATATCAAACTTAGAGAATAAATCACGGTCTAATCCTTCATTTGATGGCATACCACGATGCATGGCAAATCCGGCAATTTCAAAATGGCCCATGCAAATGTCTGCCTGTGTTTGTTTTAACTGATCCATAGATTCCAGATGATTATCAGGACAAATCCATGGCATCATACAAATTGCGGTACCACCAACATAAATTGTGTGTGGTGCATCGATAACTGTAATGTTGTTATATTCACGCAACAACAAGTCAACAGAATTTACTTCATTGGTATTCTTGAAATATGTATCGTGGTTACCGGCAAGCATATGAACTTTAATATTTCTTTTTGCCAGTTCATCAAAGAACATATCTTTTGTCCTTTTGAGTGAATAAAAGTTTACATATTTCCTACGATCAAACGTATCACCGAGTATAAGGACAGTATCGATGCCATTACTGTCAAGATGTGGAAAAAATACTCCTGAATAAAACTTTTCATAATAATCAAGAAAGTGCTGTGAATCGTTCCTTGCTCCAAAGTGTTGATCGGTTATTATCGCTATTTTCATATTTAATCTCTATAACAAAGTCTTTTGACATTTCTTCTGCAAATTTAGCTGCATCGGTTATATCTTTAAAGTATTTAAAAAACCTAAAACATTCATCTTTTCCACACCAACTAACTTTATACATGATATCACTCTCCTAAGAACTTTTCAATACCTTTTATCTTCTTTGCCGTTTTCTTAGCCTTTTTACCTTCTTCATAATTCTCAATGAATTCGGCAATATTCTCATATAATTCAAACTGTCTAGTTGTACCATCTTCCAATTCCATCATTTCATATTCATCTAGAATACCAAACATCTCTGTGGACTTATACTTGACATATAACTGTTTCTTTTCCTTTTGTATCCTACGGAGAAAAGCAAAGTAAATTATCTGTGTAAAGTATGCAAATGGATTTTTAGATTTGGTGGGATCAAAATTGTCAAAGTACATCAAACAGTTTTCAATGCCATCTGAAATCATTTCATCACGATAGGTATAGTTTATGAAGTTAGGTTTGTGAGACAGACCTTCTGCAATCTTCATAAAACATTCTCCTATGTAATTTGGTATAGGAGGTTCTTCTGTCTTATTCTTCTTTGCAAGTTTTTTGGCCTTCTTGTAGTCCACTAAGGCCTGTAGGAAGTCTGCGTTATTGATATAGTGTTTTTCTTTTTTCATAATTACCACATAATGTTATTGACAAAGTGTTGACAAAGGTGTAAAGTCTCGGTGTGCTCGGATGAAATATATTAATGGATTATATCTTTATCACCAGGCATATCTCTAAGATGATTCATAATTTCTTCGATATCTTCTTCAAAGGTATCAGGATCTTCTATCTGATCTTTAATAATTTTTTTTGCTTTTAATAGGTCAGATATTTTTTTCACAGTATTATTATAATATTCAATGAAGTCTTCCGATGGTTCAATCATGCACAATATATCTTTATCGGTAAGAGTAACTTCGTTTGTTTTAACTAGTTGTACAGGCAACCAATGTGTCATTCCTAATATTGGCATCCCATTACGAGATGTTATTTCAACTACCATAGGATGCGATACATTATAAACACCACTAGTATTACTGGATATTGTTCCGATAATATCTTCGCCATTCTGTAACCTGACCATTTTGATATTATCCATTTTTTAATCCTATTTTATAAATCTTGAAAGGAAACTGCTCTTCATTATATATCTTTGTCCTTTCAATGAAATGTTTTAGTGTAAAGTTCATATGTTTTTTGTATCTTAAATCATCTGCAATGTCATAGAGTGTTGCAACTTCTTTACCTTCATTCTGTCTTAATCCACGACCAATACTTTGTAGAGTACGAATCGTAGACTTTGTTGGCATTGCAAAAATAATATTGTGGAGATTTTTAATATTGATACCTGTTGAAAAAGTACCAAAAGATGCCACGATGATGGCATCATTTTCTATCTCCATAATTTTTCTTATTTCTTCTCTATCTTCGGCTTCTACTCCGCCATGTACAAAGAATACTTTTCTTTCGCCTATATTTTTTGTATCTTTAATTAAATTGTATAATATCTTGCCATGTTTGTCAACCATCTGATATAGTACGAGAGTATTTTTCTGTAAAGATACCGCAAGATTTTTTATGAACTTGTTTCTCTGTTCATTTTCTATTAGATACTTGATCTCATCTTGATATGTTTTGTCTTTCAGTTTAAGACAATCTTCATCTGTATGTTTTATGACCAAACATTTAATATCAAAGTTTGATAGTTTGCCTTTGTCGATAAGTTCTTTAGTTGATATTACTTTTTCTACTTCACCAAAAAGACCTTCTAATACTAACTTGTGTGTTTTTGTACCATCTAAAGTACCAGTAAGACCTATTCTATATTTGGCTTTTGTGCAAGAAGTAAGTATCGTTGTTAGAGATTGTGCTTTGAATAGGTGTGCTTCATCACCTATGATATAATCAAACTGTTCGAAATATTCTTTTGGTAATTTATATAACGATTGCCATGTAGAAATAATTACAGGAAGTGTTGATTCTTTTTCTTTACCTTGATATATTCTATGTACATTATTCTGTGAATCAAAACCGTAATCAGAAAAATCAGAATACAATTGTTCCACAAGAGAAGTGGTTGGTACAATTATGAGGCCTTTAAGTTTTTGATAATCTAATAATTGTCTTACGATTAGATAAATTATGAGAGATTTACCAGAAGCGGTAGGAGATAATATCAAAGCTCTGCGTTGTTGCATCACATGAATAAATGCTTTGATCTGATGTTCGTTTGCCGTTATAGGCCGACCTGCTGATTCTAAATTAAGTGATTCTGCGAACTTCTGTGCATGATATACTGAAAATTCATCTTGAACATCCAGATTATCTTGTATTTCAAAAGTGTAATTTCTTTCTTTACAGAACAGTTGAAGATAAGAAAGTAATCCGATATAGAGGCAATTATTTCTTAAATCAAAAAGTCTTATCTTTCCATCCCATATTCGATTACGATATGCAGGAACAAATTGGTATCCTGGTACGAAAAATGTAAAGTATTCTGATAACTCTTTTGCAAAATGTTTCTCACAAGTTACCTTTAAATATACCTCATTGACTTTGTTAATTAATAAATCACTCATTCTTTTTTATCAAATTGATAGAACCATGAATCTGGAGTACCAACACTCCATTTAGAAACATTTTCTACCGAATATATTTCTGTGGGTATTTTAAAATCAGGATTTTTTGTAACTGGAGGAACAAGTGATACATCATACCACAAACATCTATTGTTTGGTTGACAGGCAAATTGACCATTGTCTAGTTGTATAAAGTTATAAGATTTATGTTCTTGAACACCTTCTGAAAAACTGGTGTCAATTCTATTTAAATCTGGTGCTGCAAAATCTATTGTAAAAAGGTATTTACCAAAATAAAATTGTTTGTCTTTACCAAAATATTTTACTTTAAGTCCACGCAAATTAGATTTTTCTATGACCGCCATATCATATGAGAGGCAATCCCATATTTGCAAATGATCTAAAGGTAAATGTTGATCTACAGATTTCCAAACATAAGCTGAAATTGGCAGTTTATCAAACAAAGCACCATAGTCAGTTAACATACATTCAATACGAAACGCTTGACCTTTAATTGCTTTTGCGGTCATCCATACACAAGGTTCTAATTCTCCATGACCTTTTTCATGGTTATAAAGAAACTCTTTGCGTACAAAACATTTTATTGGTGGTATATTAACAACTAAAAAAGACATTTATTGTCCTCCTATGAATTTTTCCCACGATATAAAGTCACGCAATTGCCATGTTCTCTGTTTCAATTCATTCAGAATAGATTCCAAAACAGAAATAGTTTCTTCATGGTATACTTTCTTTTCTAGAAGTTTAATCAAATCTCCGTCTGCCTCAAGATATGTGGTTATGTCAGATTTCAAAGTAAATTGAAATGGTTCCCACCCGTAACTTTGCAGTTCTTCTTGAGACATTTTACCTGTGTAGTATTCCCACTTTATTTTCCGCATACGCAAGTAATCAAACTGTGCCTTTTTTGAGGCAATCTTATGTTTGGTAAGTATTGCAAGATATTTGTTGTGGAGTTTAGGTATCTTCAACAGTTCTTTTCCAGGTTCAGTCTGGTCAATATCTGTGTCTGTTTCCCAATTCTTCAATACGTGTTCTAAAGTTTCCATAATTTATAATAAAAAAGTAACATTAAACCTATAATCTAACATAAAAGATGTTAGAAGTCAAGCTTTATGTTAGAGATTCAAATTCAAAGTAATCGTAAGTAAAGGTTGCCGTTGCGGTCATAATATCATCCGCAGACATTTTGGTATCAAACTGTAAGTCTGATAAAGAGATAGGAAATGCATTAACGAATCTAACTCTCAATTTTGGATTGTTCAAATTATTTAAAACGGTTAAAGTGGCATCAGAATAATTCTTTAATGCCGTTCTTTCGGTTCTGGTATATCGGTTCTGTAGAGAAGTAAGTCTTTTTCTTTCATCAAAACTAGTAGGAGAAGCTATAGAAAGAAACCAGTCATGGAGATGTCTCCAAGTGTCTAGGTTCTCATCAATATTAAAGTCTATATTCAGTTGATTGTATGTTATTTTGTTACCAGGTGCATATATGTCGGCAGTTGGAAGATTGATTGGGGCCTGTCCTAAACTGATTCCGGGTAGGTTTATTGCCTGACAAAAGTATTGAACCGAATTGGTCCTTTCAAATGTCAATAGAAATTTGGTAGGTTGTAGATAATTGGTATTCTGCGGGACTCTTGTGGTAGCATCCATAATTACAGAGTTTTCTTAATATGTAAACCAATATCTATGACAGTTTCTTTTTCTATCATGTTTATGATTTTGTTTGTTAGAGTTATTTCTTGTTGAATGAATACCATCTTTAACTGGAGTTCTTTTAACTGTTGGTTATAGAATTCCAATTCTTTAATTTTTCTGGAACGAATGTCCAGTAGGTCAGACATTAATAGTATTTCGCTCATATTACTATTTATGAGCCAAAAAAAAAGGACCTCCGAAGAGGTCCTTTTAACTATCACTCTACGGTGACTTAATATTACATCAGGTTCTTAACTGCAAAAATACGATAGTAGACGTTGCTACGTGGCGTAATCTGAGAAGTTCCAGCACCTGTTGCCAAAGGACCCTTAGCGAATGGGTTTGGTACCATTCCGTAACGAGTCTTGAAACCAATCTTTGGTTGGAAGGTAAACTGGTCAACAGCACGAACCATTTGCAGAGGAACGTATGGGCAGTAGAACAGACCTGCGTCATATGGAGAAGCACCTTTGTAACCGATTGTAACCAGTTCTTGGTTGCTTGTGTAACCACCGAAATATGGATCAATGTAAACCTTGATACGGCCATGCAACATACCAGCAAATGTGTTGCCTGTGTCGTCAACTTGCAGGTCAGCAGACAGAGCAGGTGTGTACTGAAGAACACCAGCCATTGCCATTGCAGAAGCAACATCTGAAGAAACGATCAGAACGTTACCTTTACCTCTACGAGTCTGTTTTGCAATAACGTTTGCATCACGCTCGATTTGGAAAATCAGACCTTTGAAACGCTCAACTGACCAACGACCGTTAGAATCTGTGTCAAGGTCAAAATTACCAGCAGTAGTAACACCATACTGAGCACCTGCAACAGCAGACAGATAGATTGTACGGATAACTTCACGGTTGATCTCTGCAAGGATTTCTGTAGACAGGATGTTAGACAATTCTGTTTCAGCATCCAGACCATGAATTGCCTTCAGGTCTTGAGCGAGTTCAAGTGAGTACTCGGCTTTCAGAGCACGTGACTGAGCAGTTACGGAAACTTTCTCAATGCTAAATGCCATCTCTTTGAAAGCTGCGCCAGCGTCAGAACCAAGAGCTTCAGCAGTTGCTGTTGGCATACCAATACCAGTTGTAAATGCGTTAGCAGTCAAATCTGCGATTGGATTTGTTAGGATGTCATTATCTGGTGTTGTTGTACCACGGAAACCGTATGGGTTAGCAGCAGATGAAGCACCAGAAAATACTGTGTTTGCCTCATTGTAGAATGCCTCACCACCACCTTGTGTAGCGTAACGAGCACGCATTGCGAAAATCAGACCTGTTGGACCTGTCATTGGCTGAACGCCAGCAACATCATACGCAATCAGGTTTGGCAGCGCACGGCGAACCAAGCTAATCAAGATTGGATCAAAGTTCTGAATGCCAGAACCAGTAACGTTTGTTGGAGCAGATGCAGTTGCCTCCATCAAAGACATTCTGTCTTGATTCATTGCTTGTTGTTGATTCTCCAATACGAGAGCTGTAACAGCTTTCTTATATGGATCTTTAATAGAATCCAACTCTGGATGCTCCAGAACTGGCTTCCATTTGGATTGAAGTTCTTCTGTTAAGTACATTTTATTTCCTTTTGTTTAAAAAAACGGTTAATTATTTAACCAAAGTTTGTGAAATTACTTTAGTATAAGCTTCCATCAAAGGATCGACAGAAGTTGTTGGCTTCTTATCTTCTTCAATAGGAGTTTCGTCATTTAAATCTGATGAATCTGCAACCTTAACTTCTGCCTTGAAATATGACTCTTTCAAAGTATTCATTTTGGTAACAAATTCTTCTTCGGTAGTGTACTCAACACCCTCTGCGAGTGATTTTAGTTTTTCTACCTGGGTTTGAGTCAGGCCTTCACACGCTGTGTAGATAGCCTCAACTTTTTTCTTCTCATTCAATTCTTTTTGAAGTTCGATACCACGATTGATTTGCTCATTGAGTGACTCTTCCAACTCACCAACTTTACCGGTGAGTTCACCAACGATATCAACTTTATCTTCTGGAATGTCGATGTAATGATCTTCAAACAACTGCTTCAGACCACCAATGAAGTCTTCGGTAATTTCAGCACGGAGACCTTGCTCGATTGCAACTTCATTGTCTTTCATCCATTCTTCGACCATATAGTTTAGATAGTCATCAATCTTAGATGCCAAATCTTCTTTAACTTGTTCGATTGCTGCTTCGAATTGTTCTGCCAGTTGTGCTTCTGCTTCAGCAATAACTTCTTCTGCACGAGCAATAACTGCTGCTTCGAAAATTGTGGAAGCTTTCTGAACAAATTCTTCTGAAAGATTTTCACCAGAAAGAAGTGCATCAATATCTTCTTTCATTTTTTCTTTGTTCATCATTTTCTTGATGAGAGCTTTATCTTGTGCCTCATCTTCATGCTTTTCTTCTTTTTCTTCAGCAACTACTTCTTCTTCGGTTTCTGTTTCTTCACCGTAAGATTGGAATGTAGCACCTGGATTCTTTTCAAATTTCTGTTTAGCAGCTTTGCCTTCTGGCTGCTCTACAGAACCAGTTTGACCTGGTTGACCAGTAATTTTCTTTGCTGGCTCGGAACCAACTGGTGGTGTTGCACCTGGTGGTGTTGCTTGTGGTGTACCTTTGGTTGCATCTGGACCTGCATCGGTTGTTTTGGTAACTTCTGTACCAATATCACCAACTTCTTTAGTACCGTAAGCAACATCGCCGGACAATTTTTCTGATTTATCTTGGCCACCCTTTTTGGATGCAACAGAGGCATTCAGAATTTCTTTAGCGGCTTCAGACAGATTAAATTTTGCCATTTTGAAAATCTCCTTGATTTATATTGGATATTTATAATTAAAGTTTTTTAATGAAGTTTTCAAATATGCGTAGACTTACTTTTTCGATATCCTGTCTTGAAGCCTGTTTGACTTCTTTTATTGCTCTCGAATGATCTACTTCGGTCCAAACGCCATCTACTAACATCCATTCTTTACCTTCCATGATACCTTGTACAAATGCACCTGGTGCGGAAGGATCTGCTACAATATCTGCCGCTGTGGCTAGATAAAAATCGGATTGAACAACATTAATACCTTCTTTGTTCATTTTTAAAGAACCCATACCTCTTGACGATACACCTAATTGTGCGCCACCTTCAATAAGACTTCTGGCGATATTACCCATAGGTGTGTCTAAGATTTTTGCTTTACCGACCCATTGTGTACCATCTTCTCTCAATGATACAATCATGTGAGATACACGATCAAGATTAATTGTTGGTGTTTCTGGATGTCCTAATTCACCAAACGCACGCTTCTTGTCGATGTATTCCTCTGTATATCGAGCGACCTCTTTTCTCATGGTATTGTATTCGTACAGTCTACCATTTCGATTTTTCTTTTCTGCAACTAGAAAAGGTCCTTCGATATGCAAAGCCTTTTTGCCATCTGATTCTTCAACCAGATAACTAACTGTTTCGGTAATTTCTTTGATGAGTTTCATCTTTATAATCCCATTGATGACCGTCTACGCATAGTAAGACTTCTTTTTCTTATAGATTGTCTAAGCTTAGCACGGCGTTTAAATTTACTTCTTCTTGCTGCCAACTTTCGGTTTCTACGCTCAGCAGGTGTCATTCTTACCAACTTGCCACCTCTCGTTGTATAACCTTTTATGGCTGACAACTTTTTACGTCTTTGTACAACTATACGACCTTTTGAATTTCTTCTAAAACGAACTTTTATTACTTTTGTTCGTCCCATTTTCATAACATTTGCTTCATCTAAACCATCAAACATAGACAAAGCAATTTCAGCTTTTTTATGAGTTAACTTATCATCTGCCAACTCATCTATTTTTTTCTGCAATATTTCTTTTGCTTCTAAAACATTGCCTTCCAAAATTTTAGAAATAAAATCTTTCATTATGGTTTTAACGAATATGCACCATAGTTAAATGCAGCAGGATCATTAAATTGACCACGTTGATAATGTGCATTATCTTTACGTAGTTCTAAAATAATTGTATATGTTGCATTAGATACTTGACCTTTTGTAACAATAGCAATATCGCCATTATTATTTGCTGTTACTGTAGGATTTTTAATTGTGATCCAGTTACCGGCACCATCATACTCACCATTGCCTTGCAAGAATAATAGAGGAACACCATTTTCTGGACTTGCACTTGATATATCTCTCCAATACAATTCAACACTACCGCTGCCCGTATCTGTATCATACCAAACACGATTGACAGTCAGACCATAATACGATAGTGTCGTATTTGCAGCACCACCATGAACATTAGCTACAGGAAAACTATTTGTTGCTAATGCGCCATAGAGCGTATTTGCTTGAATTCGTGCTACATTACTTTCTTGACCAGAACCATCAAACGCTCCAGTTAATTTAATAACCGCAGTTTGTGTATCATCTTTTAAAACTTGATAAGAAAATCTGTTTGCCATTTTTTATTCCTCTGTTTCCTCTGCTTGTATTGGCGCTTGGCCAGACCAAGCTAAATTGCCATATGGTATTGTTACATATTTATTTAATTTGTCTATACGGTACAGAGCTACTCTACGACCATCAGCAAACTGCCTAACAGAAACTCTTTTCATCAATAATACAGATGGAGGTTCCATAGTTGAATATACTGCTTCAGTTCTAAGTTCTTTAAGTGTTTTCAACTGGTGTATCCTGTGCAGTTGCTAAATCTGGTTCAATGTTTGTTTCTGTTGGTTCTTCTACTTCTTCTTCATTATTATTAAAATAATTTTGTGCTACCGCTTGTTTTGCCGCATCTAAATGTGCAGTAACTCTATCGTGAATAGAAGAATATAATGCCTGTCTAAATTGAACGGCATCATCATTTTGTGCATAATCAACAATTTGTTTAGTAATGTCTGTCATAATAGTTCCTCAATCAAAATATTTATAATATGCGTTTTAACTTATGAAAAGTTTTTTCTTCATTGGTAGAAGATTGTTTTGCTTGTGCTGCGGCTAAATCTTGCTGTGCTTGAATATCATCTGGATGTGTTGGTTGACTTGGTACTTGTGCCATAAGTTGTGCTTGTGCCACATCATTGGTAACACCAACTGGCAGACCAAGACCTGCTTCTTTTTCTTCATCCATTTCTTCTTGCATTGTCTTGATTTCATCGTCAGTAAATCGCAGAACATTTCTTTGTATCCATGTCTGTGAGAAATAACGACCAGTATATACATCAAGTAATTGTAGATAACCAAGACGCTCTTTCATCAACTCAGCTTCTTTAAGTTCTTTAAAGTTATTGTCTTTAATGAAATCATATGTAATGTTTTCTCTAAATTCTTCCCATTCTTCTTTGGTACAAATACCTTTAAGAATACATTGTACTTTTAATGCTTGATCAAAAAGATCTGAAAAACGGTTGCGTAAACGATCTACGAATTTAGAAAACTTTAATTCATCACGGGTAATTTCATTTGAACGACCGAGAGAGAAACCTGATGTTTCTGGATTTAAACGAGAAACAGGAACAGAAAGTGCTTTGTATAATTTCTTTTCAAAATATTTAACATCTTCCAGTTCACCTAAGTTTTGTCCACCAGGTAATGTATCGATCTCTGTACCTTTTCCACCTTCACGGCGTGGTAACCAAAAATCTTCCATCATCGATAAAAATTTACGGTCATCACGAACTTCACCTGTGTTTGCATCATAAACAAGTTTGTTCTTGTACTTGACCATAATATCACGAAGGTATTGTTCTGCCTTTAACTTAGGAAGATTACCTACATCGATGTAGAATATACGGCGTTCTGGTGCTCTAGAAATACGGTAGATAACAGTTGCATCTTCAATCATACGCAACTGATTTAATGGTTTGATTGCTTTGTGTAGATAAGAAAGAACGATTGCTCTACGTGAATCCATTAAACCAGATAGTACATTTACAATAGAGTCTGTTGTGATTCTAACACCAACAGGACCAAAATTGGATGATGTTCCTGTTGTTACTTTGTCATTGTAGATGTAGTATTCATTTACCACTTTTTGTATTTCTACATTGGTATTTGGATCTTTTACTTTTTTAATCTCACGAACTTTTCTAAGTTTGCGTGGATCAACATAACGTAGTTCTTTAATACCTTGCATTGGATTTTCACGGTCAATAATCATATGATAGAATAAACGACCGTCAACATAAAATCTACGGAATATATCTTGTGACATATTCTTATAGTTTAACAATCTCAATATAGTTTTAAATTCTTCTTTGATAGAATTTTTAATTTTATCTGGTTGTTTTAAGCCATCTAAAACTATATCAATTGTTTTTCCATTATCATCTTGGCAAATTGCTTCACCAACAATATCATCAATGGCAGATTCAATTTCTGGTTGCATTGCCATTTCACGATATCGTGTAATAAGTTCTACATCATTTTTTGCTGTGCCATCTAGATCAACATATGTTCCATAATAAGCGGCAGAAGTAATAGTAAGTGCGCCGTCATCGTTTGATGGAGGCGTGAAAGATTGTTGCACTTCCTCATCTTGTTCAGATTTGTTTCGTGCAATGCTAAAACCAAAGAGTGAAAATTTATTTGCCATATTGTTTTATATCCAAATCAAAAAATGCATAATAGAAGGGGCCGAAGCCCCTTCTGTAGTATAATAAAATTAAGTTGTAGTATCTGATTCCCACCATTGATATGCAAAGGTTACCGCATATTCTTCAATGGTATCATTTGAACCCCAATCTAAATCAATTGGTGCCAAATCTAATGGGTACATACCAACAAATTTATATGTTTTCAATATTTCACCAGTCTTTGCAAACTGTTTAACAATCGCATCTACTGTGTATCCGCTAGGACCTCTTGCAGCTGGATTGCGAAGGTTTGTTCCGTGACTGTTGATTGCGTTCATCCATGCTTCCATACTATTGCGAATTGTAAAGTCCTCATCGTTAAGAATCTGAACTGACCAATCAGCAAATGTACGGTTGCCTGCAAATTTAATTTCACGACCAAAGTAATAAAGTGGCACTTGACCAATTGTAGAACCTGGCAACTGAGCTGTTTTGCACATAAAAACTGATTTCTGTGAAGCTGCAATTGCATTATCTACGAGAGTTGGAATTGTGAGAGTTACTTCAAATAAATTTGGGCGTGCGCCGTCACTTATCATATTAGATCTAAATTCTGCTACATTGAATGCCATTCTTTTCTCCTATATCGTTGAATTATTTATTAGAATCTACCAACGACTTCACTAAAATCAACACCAGTTCTAACAGCAACGAAGTTCAACTGGATAAAGTTGATTGAACGAGCAGGCTTAATGTAAATATCACCAACAAAACGGTTAGAATCAATAACTTCAGCTGTGTTATTAGTATTATCACAAACAACACGGAAGTCATAGATACCACGGCGACCTTGAACATCACGCAAGAATGGTGTAACTAAAGCTACAAATTGAGCACGGGTAAATTCATCGTTAAATTCAAACAATGAATATCTTGCTGCACGAGCAATTGTTTTTTCAAGAACAATAAACAAACGGCGAACGTTAATTCTATCAAAGGCCGATGGTTTATCTTGTAAAGTTTTGTCACCAAATAAAACAATGCCTGAACCAGCAATAGAAACGACTGGATTAATACCTTTAGAATACAAAGTATCTCTTTCAGATTTATTTGGATTCCATGCCAGTTTGACAACATTTTTAACAAAACCACGGTTTAAACCAGCTGGTGAATACCATGGATCACGAATGTTATCTGTGTATACGCAAAGTCCAGCAACGTCACCGTTTAGTGGTACCCAACGGTATACATTGTTATACTTGTCGAATGTATATTTCCAACCACAGTCTGAAACAACATATGAAGATGTACGGTTTAAGTTTCCATACCATGTGATAATATCGTCTGCTTCATCTCCAATATTGTTAACAACAGAAGCTGATGGTGGAGAAATAAATGCTACACAATCTTTTCTTGCATTTGCAATATTATCAATTACATATTGCTGTACTGTTGTTGATGCATTTCCTGTAACAACAAGAGAAATGTCAGTTTCTTCAGCATTTCCAAATAAATCCCAAGCTGTTTCAATGTTTGCATCGGTTGGAGTTGCATCGGCACCTTTTGTCAAACGGTAAGTTTGAGCACCGTTGACTGTTCTAAATGTTGTACCACTCATAGTTTGACCCCATGTAGCTACAGTATTTGCGTAGTCTACTGGATCAGCAGCATAAATGTATCTCGAACTTCTGTAGAGAACATTTTTGTAGTAATTTGAATTGCCTAATGCATCAACGGCATCACTTGCTTTTGATAGATATGGCCATACTTCAAGAACTGTATTTTTTGTACCAGTAATTAAACCACCTGCGTCAGTAACAATGATGTGCATTTCATCATTTGTTGCACCTGCAGCGGTAGCTTGTACGGATGTACCTGGTGCACCAGTAAAATATGTTGAAACGCCTATACTGTTTACTGTCCAAGTACTAAAAGTACCACCAGCATCCAATAAAGAAATAGTAATTGAGTTACCTAATGCACCAGGATATTTGGCAACAAAAGGACCAATTGCATTTGCATTATTTTGATTTAGATAAGATGCATCAAAAGCTTGTTCGTTTTTAATTTGTGTGGATGAACCACCTGCATTTGATATACCATTGTAACAAGCATCACCTACTGCACGGACAGTTTTAAGATTATTACCGTATGCTAAAAAGCTTGCAGCAGTAAAGAAAGAAATTGCAGTATTTGTGTCTGGTTTTCCAAAATTAGATGCTAAAGCAATTTCACTATCAATATTTTTTATAGATTCTGCTGGACCCCATGTGAAGTTACCAACAAAGGCACCGGATGTAGACAGTATTGAAGGTATTACTGTGGTTAAGTCAACTTCAGATACATTTACGCCTGGAGAGATTTGAAATGCCATTTTGTTATCTCCTTGATTATTATGTTATTTGGCAATTAGATACCATAATGATATTTATGATGGTTCATATTTAGAGATTCCTCATGGCATCTTTAATGAATTTAGAATAAGTTTCAGATCCGTCTGCCAATTCCCATAAATCTCCGTCCATAACTTCAAATGAGTGTTGTAAACCATTGTCAATAATAGGTTCTGGCACCAATTCTTCATCAATCTGGTTCATGTTTTCTAATTGTATTTGTTTACGAATGTCATGATTTACAATTTCTTTGAAGTATTTCTGTGTTGCAGCCCAACCAAAAAGAACAAGTGTCATAGCTAAGTCATCGTTTGCACCATCTTCTGCCGCAAAAGAAGTCTTATTGGCTACAAATGTTGTTAATTGTGAGATGGTGTCAAAATCTGGTATGGTTAATTTGTCACCTTCAATCAAAGTCTTTAAGTTGGAACAACCAATTCTTTTGACTGCCGGTGACATTTTGACACCCATCTGTACTCCACGACCAAAACCAGCAGACAATTGTTGAGGTTTTTTATTACCTGTAAATACTTTCCAAAGGTTTTCATACTCAAGGTCTTGGTGAATTATATCTGCAACTTGAGGATTATTATTAATCTCGACTAGAATATACGCATCGTTGTATAATTTGGCTGCGTTTACAATTACTGTTGGAAAAAGTATAGGTGAAATAGATGAACTGTTGTAGGTTGCTACCTGTCTATAAGGTGTGGTTGAAATATCAAATACAGAAAACGATTGACAGTCCAAATTTCGACCCTCTGATACATCTACAGTAATTGCATAAAGATGATCTTTCTTATCTTCATCATTGCCTTTGAATGGATACTCATAGATTTTTAACATATCATGAGTAGAGATAGGTGGACTCCATGCCATTGTTTGCAGTTTTATACCAGAAATAAGTGTATTGGTCGAACCTAAAAACTCAGTTTCAAACTCTTGTCTGAACTGTCTTTCAGATGTATTCTTGATTGTTTCTTCTTTCCAATCTTCATCACGACCTGGTACCATTGACCAATGAACTTCAAATGGCACATAATTATTATTTTTATTAATTGCATCTGTCCAAATTTTATAAAACAGATTCATACCGTTTGGTGTAGAAACAATAATAATCTTTGTTTTTGTACCAGCAGTAATAACTGGATAAACTGAGGTAAAGAATTCTGTTGCAATGTTTCCTGGAACGAAAGCAAACTCATCAAGAAAAACGATGTTAAACGAACCAGAACGAGCCGCAGATGAAGATGTTGACGATGCAACAATTACAGAACCATTTTCAAGTTCTACACGACCTTTGTTCCATTCGACCACACCTTGTTGTAACCATAGTGGAAGATTCTCATAGGCCAATTGTAACTTACCAAGAATACCACGAGCAGTTTCACCACGGTTGGCAAGAACTGCAATACTCTGTGAATCTTTAAATATGAGTGCCCAAAGAAGATAGGCAACTGTGGTTGTTGTTTTACCAACCTGACGAGGACATTTCATAATAACAAAACGATTATCATGGAAAGTTTTAATCATGTCCCGTTGAAAGTCATACATATCAAAAGGTGTGACACCATGATCTAGTGTAATAATCTTTATGTACTTGGCAAAGTAAATAGGATCTTCAGCACACCTGATATATTCATCAAGTTGCTCTTGAGTGTAATTGATCTGTACGCCAACCCTTTTTAATAACGGGTTGTCACGGTATGTATTTTTAGTTTGCTTTGCCATTCTTCAGGAGTTTTCCTAATTCGGCAGTAGAACCAACAAATATGGCTTTGTCGATATTGGTGTTATTAGTTTCTTTCTTAACACCTTCCATGTCACGAATTTCTTTTTGTATTTTAAGAAGTCTATCATTTGCTTCTGTCATATTCTTTAACAGAGTTGCATAAACTTCAAAGGCTCTTGGATGTTGACCTGCTTTTGCAATGTTAAGTATTTCTTCCATTGCATCTTTGCCTTGATCTATAATGCCTTGTAGATTTTCTTTTGATTGTTGGTAAGCATCAGTCAAATCTTGTTTTAAATCTGGATCATTATAATGTTGTTGCAACACCACAGGTGCCTTTTTTTCTTCTGGCACCGTTGGTGTTACATCAAATATTTCTTCCATTTTTTTATCAAATTCACTCATATTATATAATCCATTTTAAGTCAATCTTA
>Ga0315907_10003400_pt1 | contig 18882 bp, 17 predicted proteins | sample LakEriMetagenome_3_FD_203525 | JGI IMG/M metagenome (GOLD analysis project Ga0315907, IMG submission 203525) | Freshwater fungal communities from buoy surface, Lake Erie, Ohio, United States - Buoy 12 MA123 | ecosystem: Environmental > Aquatic > Freshwater > Lake > Lake biofilm | place: USA... | reverse complement strand
CTGAACAACGTCGCGACGTTCCCACTTGACTTCGTCGTAAGGGTGAATTCCCTCTGTTGTATAAATGCGTTCAATTGTTAAGCCCTTACCCTTGAGGGTGTTATGAGCTTTGATTTTGATTGGTCGATTGATGACCGTATCTGACATTTTTTACTTTCCCCGTCTTCTGTTTATTACTCAATCAAATAAATGATTGAGCAGTTATTTTCCTGGTGTGTTTTTACTGCTACTTGCTACTTTTGTACTTGATGGCAGAGCACGGAGAAGTGCGATCTCACCTTCAAAATCTTCAAGGGAGGCAAAGTTACGGTATACCGAGGCATATCGTAAGTAAGCCACCTCATCGAGCTCGCGGAGTGGCGCAAGAATTGCCATTCCAACTTCTTGAGCTTCGATCTCTGCTTGACCTGTAGAGCGAAGGGTCTCTTCTACTCGCTGGGCCAAGAGAACTAGATCATCTTCATCGACCGGGCGTCCCTGGCAAGCCTTACGGACGCCGATCAATACCTTTTCGCGGCTAAATGGCTCAGTGGCCCCGCTTCGCTTAATGATGTTAAGGAGTGCAACCTCTTGGGTTGAAAATCGCTGGCCACATTCTGGGCATTCGCGACGACGGCGAATCTGGGTGCCATCTTCAACTGGTCTGGAGTCCACGACGCGAGAATCATCATGTCGGCAGAATGGGCAGATCATCGGCGTGTCTCCTTTCCAAATGCTGGGTATTTCCCTTTTTCGGATGTATTGGCGAATTAGAGAACTTACCGTAAAAACACTACTTATGGAAGTTTTTACCGCTTCGACCCCTACATCTAGTGGGAACTATAAAGCAATTCTTGAGACTTTGCCTGTCGAGTACGAATGCGACACGCCAGAGGGATTTTTTAGCCGTGGAGCGGAATACGTAGTGATTGCCCAGCCTGAACATCAGGGGTAGCCAATGAATTCACGATCATGATCTCCTCGATCAGCGAGCGCACATCTCCATCCCCTGCCATGCGTCCTGCCAGTGACCAGAGGGTCTCGCCTGGGCCCACAACTACCGATACGAATGAATCTGGGGTAGCTGCCATTGAATCTGTGCTGCCAGCCCCTGCGCTAAAGGCGAAGGTGGCGACCATAACGATCGCAAGAGAAAGAACCACGAGCGTACGGGCTAGGCGACCTCGGCGATTGAGAACAATGCTGCCGGACGGATTGGTCGTGAAACCTTGCGAAAAGCCTTGATTTATAAGGGTTTGCGCGCTTGTTAATGTGGCTGTGCTCATGATCTTTACTCCTGCGATACAACCTTGGGGAAGGTTTTCGAACACTTGTTCGATAGGAAAACAATACCCCCACCCACTGACATCTGCAAGATATTTTCGAACATATGTTTGAATTTATCCCCAACCTGTGGAATCATCTGTGCATGAGCAAAAAGACATCCCCTACTGCCTCCGGCGAGCTCACAGCCCGCCAGGTCGCCATCCTTGAATTCATTAAAACCGCCACAGAGTCCCAGGGCTATGCCCCCTCTATGCGTGAGATTGCCGAGGGTGCAGGCCTAGCCTCCCCCGCTTCGGTCAAATACCAGCTCGATATCCTCGAGGAGAAGGGCTTCATCCGCCGCGATGAAAACCGCGGTCGCGCCATGGAGGTCGTCCTACCAGATTCAATGGCTGGCGCCTCAGCCCCGACAGATAAGACTCGCTTTATTCCATTGGTTGGTCGCATCGCAGCAGGTGGACCAATCACAGCTGAGCAAGATGTCGAAGAGATCGTTCCACTTCCTGAATCCCTCGTTGGATCCGGTGATCTCTTCATGCTTAAGGTCGTTGGAGATTCAATGGTCAACGCTGCAATCTGCGATGGCGACTTTGTTGTTATCCGCTCTCAGAAAGATTGCAACAAGGGCGAGATCGTTGCCGCAATGATCGATGGCGAAGCAACTGTAAAAACATTCTCACGTAAAGATGGCCACATCTGGCTCTTGCCAGCAAACGATGACTTTGAACCCATCAACGGAGATAACTGCGAAATCCTCGGTAAGGTCACCGCGGTCTTGCGTTCAGTTCGCTAAATAAATCCTCGCTAAGGGTCGACATAGTTACCAGCTCCAACAATAATTATGTGATGAAGCTCGTACGCGGACTTGTGGTGATTGCACTATCTGCCGTAATCCTGCCCTCTCTATCTACATCCGCCATTGCCGCGCCCAAGGCTGGTGCATCTTGCAGCAAGGCTGGCGCAATATCAATTGTCTCTGGAAAGAAATTTACCTGCATCAAAGTCGGCAAAAAACTTGTGTGGGATAAAGGCGTACTCCAGAAACCCATTTCTAAACCGACACCGCAACCTTCGAAATCTCCGACTACTTTGATCTATCCCACCTCTTCTGAGATTCTAAAGATCGATCAGCTTGTGGAAAAGGCCTTCGCCAATGCAAAACCTGCACAAGCCACCATAGATTTCCAAGTGGGTCCAGATGCTGAAAGTGCTGAGTTGGCAGCAATCGCGAAAGCAAGTCTGCCTAGCGCTCTTGTTGTTGCGACGGCCATGCAGATCGATCTGAAAACACCACTGACAATCTACATCGGTAAGCGTGATTGGCTCGCCCCCAAGATGCCAGCTGGAACCTGGTGTTCGAGTCCCATGGGCGTACCCGGTCCTGCCTCTGCTGGATTCTGCGGGCTCAGCACTCAGACAGTCTTCTTAAGCGTTGATGGTTATTTAGAAAATGATGGCAGAAAAATCACTCGCGATTACTCAAAAATCGAAGACCGTCATCTGATCTCCATGAGCTTTACACATGAGCTTATTCACTTCATGCAAGCTGAGGCCGCATTCCAATATGCGCAGTCGAAAGGAAATTACAACCCTTACTGGCTCAGCGAAGGTGGAGCCAACGTTGGTGCTCTCGTAGCTCAAGCCCACCTCTACAAAATCCCATATTCACAAGCGCGCATTTTCATTGCTTCATATGGAAACTGCGTTGGAAATTTCAAGGCCAGTCAGATTAAGGATCACATGATAAATACTGGCCAGAGTAACTGTGGTCCCTACTACGAAGGATTTCTCTGGAGTGAATATCTCATTGCATCATCCGGCAGCATCTCGTCATTGATCGACTTAGCTAAACAGAATGAAATCGTTGGTCGCGAACTTATCTGGGATCCAAATAAAGAAATTGAGTTTAATCTCAACAAGTTAGCCCTATCGATGAAGTACGGGTACTCCATCAACTTTGATGAATTCACAACCGGCGCACTTGGCTACGCCGAACGTTCTACGGCCCAGTTACTGCAATGGCTTAATGCCAAAAACTCAATATATCCACCTGGGAAATGAGTTGGGAAAAGGTGACTTAAGTCTTGCGTTCAGTTCGCTAAATACGCAGCCTTCATAGCCGCCAAATCAATCTTGCGCATTTCAAGCATTGCCTGCGTTGCTCGCTGCGCTCCTGCTGCATCAGGCCCACCTAAGTACTGGCCCATCTCGGATGAAACAACCTGCCATGAAAATCCGAACTTATCTTTTAGCCAACCACACTGACTTTCTTGCCCGCCATCTGCAATGAGTAGCTCCCAGTACTTATCGATCTCTGCCTGATCGGCACATGGAATCTGTAGCGAGACCGCTTCCGTAAATGGAAATTGCGGTCCCCCATTAAGTCCAATAAATGGCCGACCAAAAATGCGGAAATTAACGATAATCTCTTCGCCCTGCTTGTTACCCGGTGTGTCAGTTGGCGCGATCCAGTTATCTTCCATCGAGCTTTCGGGAAAGATACTCGTGTAAAAGATTGCGGCCTCGCGTGCGTGACCGTTAAACCAGAGGCATGTAGTTAATTCCATACACAAATCTTAAGGCAGAAAAACTAGAAACCAGCGCCGTCAAGGCAACCGGAGACGAAATCACTTTTGTTCGAGTCTGAATTCTCTAAGCCCGATGTAATACCTACAACAATCCAGATACCAGCGCAGTACTTCCTCACTGAATCTTCATCGCCCTTGATGATTGGCTCAGATGCAATGCCCTCCTCTTCAGGAATCCACGATTGCAGATTGTCTGTCGTTTCTTTAAGCCCTGAATACTCTTGACCTGTAGCAAGACCTAAGGCGTAGGCCTCAGAAGTCACCGATTGAATCGCTGAACATCCAGTAAACAAGAGCGCTGCGATAGCTACAAATCCAAAGTACGTACTCGATTTTTTCATGACAACTCTCCCCGACTTGATCAGTAGATTACCCGATCAAGTAAGGGTTTAAGTAGACCGCAGCAACATCGGTTGTGACCTGATTGCCCATTGATCCGGTGACTTCGGCAACTAGATATGAACCAGCGCTCTGCTGAAGCAATGACCAGGTGAGATAGATCGAAGGTCCTGTACCGACCAAGCGACCCACGCGATTCATAGGTGCGTTAGGCAATGTGGTGACATACCAGCGAATGCTCTCTGCCTCGACGCTACTTCCCCACCACCAGCCATCAACTGTGAGCATCTGGCCGTGGTAGAAACGATTGTTTGGATAGATGCCGTTGATGTAAAGCTGTCCGTTCATCACAGGTGCATCAACTTTCACAACACTCTTTGTAATCTTGACTGACTTGGCAGCCGCCTTCACATCGATAACAGCTTTAGCGATGTCCTTGGCATAGTAGGAAACGCGTGCAAAGACAGTAGGTGCTGCCACTTTGCAATCCTTCGCAAACCAGCTGGTGATACCGATCAACTTTGTTACTCCATTAACTGTGGCGACAAGCGGTGCACCGGCATCGCCGACGCAACCTCCCGCATAGACCTTCTCTACTGGAATACCGCGACCGGCAGCCATCATCAAATTCTTATTAAAGTACTTGCCGTAGTAGCGACCGGCTACTGAATCCTGTGGCGTCAAAGTAGCGCTGCGCAATAGATCTGCGGCCTGCTTGTTCTGATCGATTCCCCAGCCGTACATGATGTATGGACGAGTACGCGCAATAGCACTTACATCATCCTCGCTAGCAACACCAGGAATGATTGACCCGGTGTAGGTACCAGCTAAGTGCATGACAGCAATATCGCTAATCGGAGATTTAGCAGTAAAGCGAGGTAGAGCCATCCAATTGGTGGCAGCTACAAATTCTGTCTCATCATCAAGGGTATTCGCCCCCACCTTGGCGAAGTAGAAAACCTTCTCATTGAGGCAGTTAGCTGCCGTCACAACAACGCGAGGATCAATGAGTGTTCCGGTGCAGATGTACTTCTTATCCCCATCGATCGTAGGAGAAGACCAGATCGATACAACATAAGGAGCTTGCGCAACAGGATCTGTCACTAGGTCTCCATAAGTAATGGCTGATGCTTGGTTTGGCACTGCAACAACCATGCCTACAACCATTGCAATAAGTGCGAGTACTTTTCTCATTTTCTTCTCCTTAAAAGCGGTTCGTTTTTTCGCTTTACATGGGCTAAGACGCATGAGTCTTGGATTTAGTTCCATCGAAATATCCATAGGGAACTTTTTTGATACCGGTTGCGTCAAAGCCTATGTAAGCCACTCGAAACGAAATTTCAGAAGGTGAAATTCGAATACACAGAAGGAGAATGGCCGTGAATGTAATGAATAGAACAATCTCACGAGCAGCAATTGCTCTCACCCTCGTTGCTGGCTTGGTTGCATCAGTTGCACCTGCCAACGCACTTGGCACTCCAAAGGCCCAAGCTGCAATTAGCTGGACTTGGCAAGATGGTGCAGATCGCGTGCATCGCGACTTCGCCGAAGAGGATTACGACATGATCACCGATATGCCTATGGTGCGCGTACTTGTTGCTCCACCATCTGTAAGTCGTCGCGTCATCCTTGATGAATTCGATGAGCTCAGCGGTGAATGGGTGCTCTCGTACTCAGGACGTACTGATGCCTTGGGTGTGGCACTTTTGCCGGTCAACCCATTGTGCCTCGGGGATTTCGGAACAGCACCGACCTGGTGTGATCACGATGTCACCTACCGCATCCGAGTTCTACGCTCAGGTACCCAGAAGCCCATGACTTCCCGCCCCTTTACCGTCAGCTATCTCGCTGCAGGGGAAGGTACTTTCTAGAAATAGGAATTAAACTCCCAGCATGTGCCACAACCGGCACGTGTTGGGAGTTTTTCCATGTTGGCAGATGTGCGCAGCGATGAAGAGCTGATGCACGCCTATTTAGCCGGTGAGAAGAACGCGATCGCAATTTTGCTAGAACGCCGCCGAGACTGGATGTGGAGCGTGGCTCGCAAGACTGTTCGCGATGTTGCAATCGCAGAAGATGCCGTGCAAGAGGCGATGACAGCAGTTTTTCGCAAGGCCCACACATTCCGTAACGAATCCAAAGTCACCACATGGATGTACATGATCGTTCAGAACGCGTGTATAGACCTCTTACGTAAAGAATCGGTTCGCCCTCAACTAAGCGAGAGCGATAGCGAGGGAATTCATGACACCACATCCTTTGCCGACCAGAGCGATACCAAAGTCATCATTACCCAAGCACTGGCAACTCTGCCCGATGATCAACGCCTTGCCCTCACCATGACAATCATCGAGGGGTACTCGATAGATGAGGCCGCTGCCATCGCAGGAGTTGCCCCAGGAACGATCAAGTCTCGCTGTTCGCGGGGTAAAGAGGCGCTGGCGGCATATTTGGGCGAGCGCGAAGTCGGGAACCAAACGCCCGTCCAATCCGTCAAAGTAGAGAAAGGTGGCCAGTAATGGATCCAAGAGACGAACGCGAGATTGAGCAAGCGTTGGCATCTCTAGCTAGCGATAAGCAGCCAGAGTCGATGCCAGCCGATGTTGCATCCCGCTTTGACGCCCACCTGAAATCTTTAGTGGCAGAAGATGCCACCGTTATCCGAAGCAATCGCTTTGGGAAATTCTTCTCAGAAGGCGTCACGAAGAACACTTCGTGGTTGGCTGCGGCATCAATTTTGACCGTCATGGCATTTGTCGGAATCAACGGTCTCTCCGATGACGGCACAACGGTGATTCCACCGATTACAAGTGAAAAGACCACTGCGCCGATTACAAGTGAAGAGACCACTGCGCCGATTACAAGTGAGCCAACAGATTCAGTAGATTTAACATCACCTGCAACAGAGGCGACAGCAGCTCCAACATCTGAGCCAGAGATTCCAACAACGCCTGCACCTCAAGATGGTGGCACGATCTACGGCAATGGTGAGGATGTCGGCAGAGATCTCAGCCAAGCCGTTCGCTCAACAAATTCAGGGGCCAATTACGGCGGGTATATCGGGCCAATCGCCGAAAAGATCCGCCCACTGGAGCTTCCTGGAAGTCTGACCAGTCTCTCAGGCACCCATCAGGCGTGCATAAAATCATTGGGCATCTCCGGTATCACTATTGGAGTTGATTTAGGTACATACAAGGGACGTAAAATTACTGCCTATTGGATTGCAACAGGAACTTTTGAGCGCGGAGCAGTCCTCGTATCACCGGGGTGTAACAAGATAACTTTCGTAAAGGAGTAACGGTGTCGATGCGTCGTCGCGGACTAGCCGTATCTCTTGCGACCTCGCTTATCCTCGGACTTTTAATTGCACCCTTTGCAACCACTCAAGCTAAGGCCGTTGTCTTCGGTGAAGAAGTACCTGAAGCAAGTACTACCGCCCCCTGGGTGGCTTCGATTTGGTATACAAAGAACATTAGCCAGAAAGCTGAATTTATCTGCACCGGTTCATTAATCCGTGCCGACATCATCATTACCGCTGCCCACTGCACATTCGATAAGGGCTTCTACTGGGTCAAGCTTGGTTCAGACACACTCGATAGCGATGCGCCCCTTCTTGAAGTTTCAGGAACCTGGCGCGATACGCGATATAGCAAGAAGACAATTACAAATGATATGGGACTTCTCAAACTAACGAAACCGGTTTATGGCATCACGCCCGTATCAATCCCAACGGCAGCTCAGATTTCAAAAATTTCAAAGCTTACAAAATTCAAGATGTATGGCTGGGGCCTCGATCAAAACGATGAGCCTGCGAAGTTCCTGCGCACCGCAAACTTAGATCTGCAAGATGCTGCGGCAAAACGTGCCTACGGCACAGGGTTCAAACCTGAAGTAATGCTTGCAACTGGTCGCTATATCAAGGCTGAGAGAATCTATGCCGGCGGATGTAGTGGTGATTCAGGTGGCCCACTCATGGGTTCGGTCGATGGAAAACAAGTTCTTGTCGGATTAACAAGTTGGGGATCTGCTCAAGGATGCGATCGGGGCAAACCAACAATCTTCACCCGCGTTACCTATTATTTAAAGAATATCTCCAATGGAATCGTTCTGGTTTCAAAGGCAGCAAAAGAATATAACCAAGCTGCACCAACAAATATCGAAGCTGCAACTATTTCTGGCAGCGCTCGTGTTGGAGCAACACTTACCTGCGATAAGGGCACTTGGTCTGAGAACACGGTGGATTTTGATCTCTACTGGACATCACCAAATCGTATTTCAGGTGAGCGCAGCACCTCGGTGGTGGTCACAAATGAGGATGCCGGACAGACCTTTACTTGTTTGGTGATTGGTAAATCGCGTACCGCTCAGCAGCCTGTTGAAAGAAAAATCACGATTCCTTCCGCACCAGTCCTTGATACACAGCAATCAATCACAGGAATTGGATCATCTGCCCCGAAGACTGGCACAAATATCACCTGTTCAAATGCGACCTGGCGTAACAATGTTGAGAGCACCCTTCGACCACTTTGGTATGTCGGTAATTATTACTCACGTGATCAATTGGGTTCTGGCGCAACCCTTGTTGGTGAAGGCACCACACTCATTCTGACAAAAGAGATCATCGTAAAGGCGATCGGCAAATCAATTATCTGTGGATCCGGTGTCTCTGGCCCTGGTGGCACACGCTATAACTACGTCAGCGTTTCCATGCCATATATCGGTACGCCATCGCCATCGGTAAAGATCAACGGCCTGGAAGCTAACGTGACTCCAACACCAGGACAGATCGTTACCTGCCAAGTCGAACAACCTGATCAATACGAGTCAATCAAATACGAGTGGACCGTACAAACCTATTCTTGGTCAAACTCAGCGACAGCACCGGTTGTTGGGCTCAACTCAACTTTTGTCTTTGATCAAGCCAATATCTTGACGAGTGTCCACAAGTATTTACAGTGCAAGGTAACTGTTACAAATCTTGTCTCACAAGGAACTGCTGCCGCACAAACTTATGTTAAAGAGCCAACTGCTCCAGAATATTTCTCAGCCGATATCAAGGGGATAACCTCACAATCACCTCCTGGTAATCAGGTGCTTATCTGCGAGATTCGCAAACTTGTCGGTGACGAGAAAGCAACCTTTACCTGGGGAATTATCTCTAATTCATATTCATCTTCCTTTGACACAATTCTGGGATCAACTCAAAATTTAATCTTTACCGGAGATGTCTATGATTTAGCAGTTGGCAAAAGACTTAGATGCGCCGTTGAAATCAAAAACAGTATCGGTAAGGCAAATGCCAGCGATGATGTTGTGCTGGAAGTTCCTACCGTTCAGCTTTACGGCAAAAATGGCCACTACTACCAGTTTATCTACGACAGAATTCCTTGGCAGGCAGCCCGCACAAATGCTCTAGGTATGACTTACCTTGGGATGCAGGGATACCTTGCAACACCTAATACTGCAGCTGAGTTTGAACTCCTTCGCAGGAAAGCTGGCAACAACAGCTTCTGGCTCGGAGTTAGTGACGCGCAACAGGAGGGTTGCTGGCGATATGCAGATGGCCCAGAAGCAAACACTGCCTTCTATGCTGCACCAGGTACATCTAATTGCCCAGTGACGACCGGCTACTCAAACTGGGGTTCGGGCGAACCAAATAATGCCTATGGCGGTGAAAACTGGGCGATGGCTGATTCATATGGTGTGTGGAATGACGGGCCAATCGACACACTCAGCAACTCACGTTACGGCTGGGCGCTGGGATACATCGTTGAATACGGTGGACCAGTTCTTCCTCTTGCAGTAACACCAGGGAGTGCAGCAGCAGCGCCAAAGATGAGTTCAACTGCATCTACGACAACTGGATTTACAACAGCCTCACAGACTGTCACAACAACATTTACGAATGAGCGATTTACCAATGCAGGCTTTGCCACAGCACGCATTGCAATTAAGTTGCAAGGTCCAGCGGGATTTAGCACTGCTAACTATCTACCAACTCTTGCTGGCAACGGTGCAACTCGCGAAACCAATAACCCACTCGGTGATTACTCATGGGCTACAAACCCAGGTTCAACATCTTCGATCAACTTTAGCTTCGTTTCATTGCCGCAAGGACGCTACACAATGACGATTACGGCTCAAGATGCAGCTGGAACGATCATCAGTTCTAATCCAATGACTTTTGATGTCTTTGTGAAGATTCCAACAGTGACTGCGACAGCTGTTGCAGGCAAAATTGATTCGGTTGCACTTTCTTGGATGGCACCATCACAGACAGCGGGTATTACTACCTATCTCGTTGAGTACAGCAAGGATGGCAGCGTCTGGACAACTTTCACTCGCCCAAATTCAACTGTTACATCAACCACTGTTACAGGCCTTGAGGCAGGTACTGCTTACACATTCCGCGTAACGCCAAGTATTGGTACTTCAGTCTCTGCAGCAGCTGCCACTGTCTCAAATAGCGCGACAACAAACTTCCAGAAAGTCACTAACGCTCTTGCAACGCCTTCCACTTCGAATTTCGCAAACGTTGGACTGACATGGAGTGCCCCAACGATTACTACAGGCCTTGATAACTATCAGATCGAAGTTTCTACCGATGGATCAACATGGGTTGTGTTCGAGCGCACCGCATCAACGACAACTAATGCCACTGTTACAGGCCTTTCCTTTGCAACCTCTTACCGATTCCGTATCACTCCACGATTTAACGCAGTTCTTGACCTCACAGGCCAAGCAACGACTGTTGCCGTCACGACTGGAAGCCCAACGGTTACTAACGCAATTGCCACTAAGGTCTCCGGCAATAACACCTCTGCAGGATTGACATGGAACGCCCCAGCAATGACAAATGGCCTTGCTACCTACAAGATTGAAGTCTCAACAGATGGCGCAACTTGGAGCGAATTTGTTCGCGCTAACAGCACCACAACAAGCGCCACGGTCACTGGACTCACAGCCGGTACGTCATACCGTTTCCGAATCACACCAGTCTTTACCGGCATCACACCTGATACACGATTTAGCGCGACCACAACTGCATTGATCACCAACGTATACAACATCTCTTATTCACAGAATGTGTTGCAGGATTCTCCAGCTTATTACTTCCGTATGAACGGTGTGCTTGCAAACTCAGGTTCAACTGCTCTGACTCTTAACAGCAATTTGTGGGCTGGTGCATACTCCACTGTGCGCACAACAGGCGGCGTTACAGATGGCTTTATATCTGCAAATTCAACGAGTGACTCTGGATTTAGATTTACTCAGTCAACAGACTTCTATTCGGATTCGGTCTTTACAATCTCAGGCTGGGTAGCTACATCAGCAGGCGGAGATGAGAACATCTTCCATATTGCAAATGGATATAACTTCTTGCGTTTGGCATTTACTCCAGAGGGTCGCATCACAGCCGATGCAGCTGTCGGTGGCATCATTCGCGGATCTGTATCCGGAGCTCCTAATGCAAACAATTTATATGACGGCCGCTTCCATCACTTTGCCTGGGTTTCAAATGGTGCGATCCAATCTCTTTACATCGACGGCGCACTCGTTGGGCAATCTGCAACGTTTGGTATCGGATTTAGTGATGGTGCTGAAGTCAACTTCGGTCGCGCATTGAGCTACCCAAGTGCGAAGTGCACAGGCTCAGACATTCTCTGTCCTCGATATTACTCAGGCACTCGCGCAGCACTAGATGAGATCGCAATCTTCAACTCACCACTTGATGCCGCAGTGATCAGCCGCCACTACGCAGCTGGCCGCGAGCTTCTTCCTTAATTACTAGCGTTTAAACTGCTTTAAGAATTCAGCACCCTCAACACACCACGTTTGAAAGAAGCCCTTTGCGTTACGGCTCATATCTCTCATCTCATCCTTCATATCGCTCCACTGCTGATCGCTCATCCCCCGCAGCGTCACGTCGCGACCTTCAAATTCGCCGACCTTGTGTTGTGCCATCGCTAAGAAGAAACGCGTTTCTGTATGCCCAGTCTCAAGGTTTGGCTCCCAGATAGCAATAGCGTCACCAAGTTTTGCACCCGCACCTAAGCGAGAGAGTGCGTAATTTGAATCGCAATTGGCCATCTCCGAAAGGATTATGCCCTGATGGAAAGCGCTCGACTTCAACACACCAGTGCGATATGGATCGATGCACTTTGACTTAGCTTTGTCGTAGCCATCGATTGCGGCTTGGCAATTACCAGCCAACAAATGATGCCAAGTAAATGAACCCAAAGCGTTTGGATTTCCATGCATCGCTGCTTGCAGGTAGCTGTCAATTGCCTGATCAGTTTTGCCTTCCGAATCTTCGCGATCTGCCTGATTTTGGAACGCGAGCCCCAGCCGAGAACAGTGAAAACTTTGCGGAGGAATACCAGCTGGCAGGGCTCGCAGATTCACTGCATCGCGACGCTGGGCATCACTAAGCTCTGCACCAAATTTTCTCTCAAGCATATCAATAGCTCGATTTGAGGCGCTCTTCTTTCCACGCACATGAAATGCATAAGCTGAGAATATGCAATCTTCTACAACAAATTCATTTTCGAGTCGCTTATAGAACTCTTCCTCGTTTGTCTCGAGTATTCGCTGCAAATGCCACGTCATATCGCCTTGATTAAATGGGAAATCTCGATTTATATCAGCGTAATGATCTTGGTGATTTCCCATGCGGGCAAAGACCATGCCATCCGGACTTCCTTCAATGATTCCACGAAGCTCGGGATTGATTTCAGGAGCGCTAGCAATATCTCGTGCAAGATCAGCATGTAGCTCTGGACCAAAAGCTCCCATGGCCATCGGCGCTAAATCACCTGAGCTTGTGTAACCAATCCAGGCAACGATTTGATACTCACCCGGCAAAACGTCAACACCTGTGATGAAGTCATCGCTATCGATCGTTGCAAATGCATCCGCCATAAACAAACGTCCAGAACCATCTCCAGTGTCAGCCACTGCGATAGTTCCTAAGCGCACAGGAACCATCTTCTGGGATGCAAAAGAGAATCCGCTATCAGTATTAAAGCTGCTATAGACCGATGCGTCGAAAAAGGAGAAAATTCCATCTTGCACTCTCATATCTTGAGAACGCTCTGACCGTGAGAGATTCCAGATGAGATAATCGCCATCAGCATTGGCCGACATCATCTTTAAGTAGTTACTGGGACTCTTGCCACAGGTTGAACATGATGAAGCGTCATCACATTGACTACATTGCGCAGGAATACGATTGCCAACATAGACAGCAGCAACCTCAACATTGATCCATGAATTTGCGAGGACTGCACAATTACTAAATATTGAGAGCGATGGCATATCCACCGCACCCTTAACAAACCAATCCGGCAGATTCGCTGGAATCTCTGGGGCGTGCATCGAGGCCATGACCTCGTCGACCTTCTTTTTCTTCTTACTGTTATCAAAAAATGCCATGGGCAATTCTTACCTGAGCCCTCCCCTAATGTCACGCGTGACCAGTCGAATTTTCACCTGACTGCCAGGGGCCAAATGCTCTAGCCTTTTGCCATGAATCCGGGCCCAGCGCAACGCATTCTCTACATTCCCTTTGATCAATTGCACCGCAATTACGGCGTTCTCAAAGGAGCCGATAAAGCTAATGATGTAATCGCGATGATTGAAAGCCAAGCAATGGTCACGGGTGACAACTGGCATCCAGAACGTCTCTTCTTTCTTATCTCTTCCGCCCGCCACTTCGCCAAAGAGTTACAGTCCGAGGGCTTCACCGTCGATTACCGCAAAGCAGCTAACACATCCACTGGGCTGCAAGAAATTCAAAAAGAACATAGCGGCGCACCAATCATCTGCGCCGAACAATCATCTTTTCGCCTCACCGAAAAACTCGCCACACTGAAAGCCAAATTCATCCCGAATGATTTCTTCTTAACCCCGCGCGTTCTCTTCCTCTCATGGGCAAGTTCTCAAAAGTCATACTTAATGGAGAACTTCTATCGGAAGCAACGGGTGCGACTTAATATTTTGATGGAAGCTGACCAACCCGCTGGTGGTGCGTGGAACTTCGATAAAGATAATCGTCTGCCACCACCAAAGAACTACACATGGCCCGGCTACCTCGAACATACTCGCGATGAGATCGATACCGAAGTAGCCAAAGAGTTAAAAATGTCGCCCTCCACCACATGGGCCACAACACGTAAAGGTGCACTCGCACAACTGGATTACTTCTTCACTCATCACTTTGCGCACTTTGGTCCCTACGAAGATGCGATGGCACTCGATAGTTGGTCGCTGCATCACTCACTCTTGAGTCCCTACCTGAACAACGGACTCTTACATCCTGCCGAAGTGATTCAAGCCGCTGAAAAAGCGTTTAAAACCGGCAAAGTCCCCATCGAATCCGCCGAAGCCTTTGTCCGACAGATCATCGGCTGGCGTGAATACGTCAATGGTATGTATTGGTTTCTTGGCCCTGATTACCGCAACAACAATCAATTACAAGCAAACCGCAAGCTCTTGCCTCTCTTTGAAGATCCCAATAAAACGCAGATGAACTGCATCAAATCAACTGTTATTGATATCAACGAACGCGCCTGGGTCCATCACATCCCGCGCCTGATGCTATTGAGCAACCTCGCACTTGTCACCGGCACCAACCCACAAGAGTTCCTCGAATGGATGCGCCGCGTATTTATCGATGCCACCGATTGGGTAATGGTCCCCAACATCATCGGCATGGGCGTGCACGCAGATGGTGGCCTCATGATGACAAAGCCGTATGCCGCAGGGGGTGCCTACATCTCGCGCATGAGTAACTACTGCAAGGGCTGTGCCTACAATCCAAAACTTCGCACCGGCCACACCGCATGTCCGTTCACCACTTTGTACTGGGACTTCCTTGATCGACATAAAGAAACTTTTGCCAAGAACCATCGCATGTCACAACAGGTATTTGGCCTCAATCGTTTATCTGATCTGCCTGAACTCAAAGAGCGCGCACAAGAAGTTCTCAAAGGACTCGAAAAAGGCTTGATCTAAACCTCAAGAGTAATTTGTGAAAGAGGCTCTAGGTGACTAAATCCCAGAGCCTCTGACGAAGCGTGTGACTGGTGTGATTCGAACCCACAACCATCTCCAGAGTCAAAGGAGTGCTCTGTCCGTTGAGCTACAGCCACACGCGTGCGCAACCTAGAGTGAATTCAGAAGTTGTTGACTCTCGAACTAATCGGTTGTGGATAAAGATGACATTCTGAAAAGTCTCTGAACGTGGTGCTACGATTCCAACTCGGAGTCATAGGAGTGCAAGAAAAAGACCTGCAGGTCATACTGCAGGTCTTTTTTTCGCTCAATAGCTTGCGTAAGTCGTGCTACATCTTCTTAAAGGTTTTGCCACCATCTGTTGACTTATAAATTGAATTTCCGGCCACAACTGCGATGATCTTTGAAGATTGAGTCACCGTTGATGTGGCCTCTGGAAAATCACTCATCTTCTTCCAACTCAGTCCAAGATCACTAGATCGATAGAGGCTCTTGCCGGCTGTGGCTAGCAAACTCCCCTTTATCCAATCAAGCGAAGAAAATGTCAGTATGGAATCAACTGCACGCATCTTGGTAAATGAATTCTGCGTTGAAATCAACTTCCCATCACGCAAAGCAAGTGCAGAGCCGACTTTGGCTGGATTGACCGCGATATCGCTCATTAAATTCTTGCCTCGACTCGTCCACTTTTTCCCCGCATTGTTGGAGTAAAGAAGATTGCCACTTCCTGAATCAGCGCCATACATATCAGCACCGGCAGTCTCAAGGAGATGAAAATCAACTTCCCCTTGCAAACCCAATTTCTTCCAACTCTTGCCACCATCTGCTGAAGAAAGCAGCCCCACAGGCTGCGGCAACTTAGAACCCGAGCCTGGATGTCCACTTGCATAAAGTTGCTTACCAAAGACTGCTAGACCCATGACATCAAATATTTCTTTACCCATGAGGAGAACGGTTTTCTCATCGACATATCGAAAGAGTCCTTCATGCGTACCAAGAATTACTTGATCCCCATAGGCGCGCACGCTATGAATGTGTGAGAGTGTTCCAATATCCTGGCCAGCACCACTGGCCGGATTTGCCCCAAGAAGTAGAAGAGCAGCAACAAAGCCACCGATAACCTTACAATTTTTTAGATCTCTCACGACTTTACACTCTGCCGGCATACGGCATCATGCCGGGCATGCTGTAGATATTTGAATACTTCAATCCGCTCTTAGTTGAACGCGCTTCCCACATCATCTCGTTTCCAGCATAAATGCTGATGTGGTGGATAGTGCTGATCGTTCCCTTGTATGAGTAGAAGAGCAGATCGCCTGGCTCCATCTCCGATAGAGGAATCTGTTTTGTATATGTGTAATACAACCCCGAGTTAAGTCGATCCCAGTTCGGCCAACCCAGTCCTGCAGATTTATAAGCGGCATAGACAAGTCCGGAGCAGTCAAAACTATTAGGTCCTTCATCTCCCCACACATATGGCTTACCCGATAACACCTGACGCTTGGCAAATTCCACAGCCTTTAATCGCATCGCCTCGGTCGTTCGCGATGAACTTACTCCCGTTGGTCCGCCCGTCTTCCAAATCTTTGATTGACCTTTTACCTTAGTCGCTTCATTTGCGCGAGCTTCTTCCAAAATCGCAAGCTGTCTCTGTTGTTCTAAAGTAACGCGAATTTTCTTGGCAGATGCTAAATCACGTTGCAATTTATCTTGCACCGCCTGCAGTTTATCTACCTCTTTCTTCTGCTCGGCTTCTGAATCATCTGCCTCTTTCTTTGCAGCAGCTACACGCTCTGTGACCAAACGCTGCTCTTCTTTAGCGGTATCGGCTACAACCTTGGCCGCTTGTGCAATCTCTTCGGCCGCCTTAAAGCGTGTCAGCGCCGTCTTATTTTTCACACCTAAATTTTCAATAGTTGAGAGACGATCAATCATGTCTTGTGGACCGCTGGCACTCAAGACTGCCTCCAGGTCACTTACCCCGCCACCTGATGTATATGCATGAATAGCTAACTTGCCGATCTCACGATGTGTATATGCAACAGATGCTGCCGCCTCGTTGTACGCCTTCGTTGCAGCCTGTGATTTCGTTGTAGCCACAACTAACTCTCGCTGGGCTGCAACATATTTCGCCCGTGCAGCATTTGCAATTGCTGTTAGCGCCTTGAGATTGCCACGCGCCTTCTCTAACCGCTTGAGAGCATCGGCTGCAATCTTTTTCTTCGCAGCCTCTGCCTTCTTCGCCGCCTCAATCTGGGCCAGCGTTGGCTTAGGTGTTGCCGAGAAAGCAGGCTGACTTGGCAGAAATAAACCGCCAACAAGTACGAGAATTAGAAGCGAACTAATTTTCATCTTCATAGTCTACGTGCGCCCACAAAAGGTTTGCGTCCAAATGACATAGTGAAACTCGTTACTTCTACTCTCTTGCCTGGTCGAGGTGCATGCACCATCTTGCCGCCACCCATATACATTCCAACGTGGCTAATTGGTTTACCGAAGAAGACTAAATCACCTGGCTTTAGCGAGCGCGAAGAGATCGACTTTCCATATTTAATCTGAATACGAGATGAATGTGGGAGTGAGACACCAGCCTGTTGGAATGCACGCATTGTTAACCCAGAACAATCCCAACGAGTTGGCCCGGCAGCTGCCCATACATAAACATCTCCAACTTGCTGGAGTGCATACTTCAAAGCCTTAGATCCGCGCGTGTTATCTCCTTTATAGCCGGCAGCATATTTCTTTGAAGCATCCAAAATCTTATTCTCGCGCGCAGCCTCTTCCCTAGCCAGGCGTTCACGATCTTCCTTCTTTAAACCTTTAAGGAGCTTCTCCGCCTTTGCTAAATCAGCCTTTGCATTAGCCACCTGCTTATTGAGTTTTTCGCGCTCTGCCCGCAACTGCGCCGTTCTATCTGCCACAACCAACTGAGAGGCTTCTACCTTCTGCTTTGTCGTTGCATACTCACGTAACTGCGTTGAGTAATTTCGCGCAAGTAAATCCATAGTCCCCGCATCTGAAAGATACTTGGAGGGATCAGATGAGAAGAGCAGGTCAAAACCCTGCCCAAATCCACCGGCTGTGTACTGCGAGATTGCGATGCGGGACAAGGTCGCACTGGCCGCATCGAGTTCCTTGCGCAGGACCGCTTCCCGACTTTCCAGCACACCCGTTTCGCGCTCCAGAGCCTTGATGCGAATAGTTGCCTCGTTGGCATCCTCAAACTTTTCAGCCGCCAAGGTACGTAGGCGATTGACCTCTTGTTGCACACTAGCCACCGATGGCGCAGCCTGAGCCGCCCCAGGGCTAAGGCCCAGGATCAATGTAAGTGCGACTAAATACCTAAACACAACGATTCCTCTTTTCGCAGAACGCCAACGGTGGCAATTGCCAGCCCTCCAGCGGCCTTTGATAGCGGTGATCACGAGCTCTATAGCCCTAAGTTTAACAAGGTGGCCTACCTATATGCCCAATGAACCCGCATACTCACAGAATAGACACAGACTAAAGTCCTAAATCGCGCTCAAATAGCCGCCAAGTAAGATCACTGCATGACCTTTCGCACCCTGATCGCAGCAAGTGGAATCGCAATAGTGCTGATCTATGCCATCGGATCAGGTCTCTGGGTCAACACTGGCGATAATTGGTATGCCAACATCAATAAACCTTCATG
>Ga0315907_10003392_pt1 | contig 18901 bp, 13 predicted proteins | sample LakEriMetagenome_3_FD_203525 | JGI IMG/M metagenome (GOLD analysis project Ga0315907, IMG submission 203525) | Freshwater fungal communities from buoy surface, Lake Erie, Ohio, United States - Buoy 12 MA123 | ecosystem: Environmental > Aquatic > Freshwater > Lake > Lake biofilm | place: USA... | reverse complement strand
GGTTCGTGTTTGAGTTACGCCATTCGTAGGTTCTGTTGCGCCAGTTGTTGGGTTTGTGGTGGGTTCTTGAGTTCGTGTTTGAGTTACGCCATTCGTAGGTTCTGTTGCGCCAGTTGCTGGGTTTGTGGTGGGTTCTTGGGTACGTGTTTGAGCAACGCCGTTCGTGGTTTCCGTTGCGCCAGTTGTTGGATTTGTGGTGGGTTCTTGGGTTCGTGTTTGAGTTACGCCATTGGTAGGTTCTGTTGCGCCAGTTGTTGGGTTTATGGTGGTTTCTTGGGTTCGTGTTTGAGTTACACCATTCGTAGGTTCTGTTGCCCCAGTTGCTGGGTTTGTTGTGGGTTCTTGAGTTCGTGTTTGAGTTACGCCATTGGTAGGTTCTGTTGCGCCAGTTGTTGGGTTCGTGGTGGGTTCTTGGGTTCGTGTTTGAGTTGCGCCATTCGTAGGTTCTGTTGCGCCAGTTGTTGGGTTTGTGGTGGGTTCTTGGGTACGTGTTTGAGTTACGCCATTGGTAGGTTCTGTTGCGCCAGTTGTTGGGTTTGTGGTGGTTTCTTGGGTTCGTGTTTGAGTTGCGACATTGGTAGGTTCTATCGCGCCAGTTGTTGGGTTTGTGGTAGTTTCTTGGGTTCGTGTTTGAGTTACGCCATTCGTAGGTTCTATCGCGCCAGTTGTTGGGTTTGTGGTAGTTTCTTGGGTTCGTGTTTGAGTTACGTCAGAGATTGATGTATTTGTTCCAAGTAAGCCCTTAAGCTCTTCTGATTTAGCTTCCAACCATTGATATCGATCTGCTAAGCGTTGACTTTCTTCGCCCGATGATTTATCCAGTGTATTTTTTATGAGCAACATCTCAGATTGCACGGCCTCATTCAATTGCTGTTTATCCTCGGTACTGAATGTGCTTAAGTCTTTTTTAAAAACGGAGTTGATGTCATTTTTATCTGCGACCGAAATAACATCCTGTGCATTTGATTTCAAGGTAAGTATTTCCTCAATTTGATTGGATTGCTTGTCTAAATTGACCTCTTCTCTTGGTAAGACTCCGCCATTCAATGCGGCTATATCTTGCATCAATTCAAGACGAAGTGAGGTATTTTCCTTTTCCTTTTGAAGCGTTTGGGTGCTGGACGAATTAATATCACTTAATTTTTTCAGTTCAGCCTGCTGGCTTTTGATTGTTTCCAATTCTTTTTTCGTTGCTTTTTCTTCCTGACTCACCAAGGAAGCTTGCTTATCAGCAAGAAGCTTTTGTTCATTTTGAAGGGCAACTAATTTTGTCGCAATGGCTAATTGCTTATCTTTTAATTCTGCGATCGAATTGTGTTGGGGTTCATTTGACGAATTCGCATCATTAATGAATTGTGCTATTTTCTTTTCATGCAATGCTAACAGTTGAATTAAAGAGTCTCTATCCCCTTTCATCAACGAGAGTTTAATCGCATCACTTAATTCGGTAACAGAGGGCTCTTGATTAGAGAGATCCCATTGGCTTTTCTCCGTTTGTTTTGTTTTAACTAATGAAGTAATGACCAATTGGTTTCGCTTTATTCTCTCCAAGCTATCCATGGTGTTTTTTAATTCTTTTTGATAAACCGCTTGTTGAAAAGGGTTCCCATTACTCCGGTCAACTTCACGTTTTAGCGCCTCTATTTTTTCTAGAAGTGCCCGTTCGCCAAGCGAGAGCATTTCCATCGATTCGGTTAGTGCGTCTATTTCATCTTGAATCAAGGTTCCCTTTAATGAAAGTTCAAGCAATCGATCAGCCAATGCATTGCTCTGTTCCTCGAGGCTAGGTTGGGTAAAGCCTAAAGCGGCAAGACCGGCCCTTACATCCTTCACAGGTTCATCTGTGTTTGCAACTTGCGGATTATTTGAATTTGAATCCGAATTAGATTTCGTACTTACCTTAGGATTTAATGTTAAACTAGAAAGAACATTCGCTTTATATGCTTTTAATTCTTGTGAAATAGGTCCATTAAAGTCATACAGGAATTGTGCCACTTCATTCAGATTATCCATACTATACTTGATGGTCTGTTTAAATGTAATATTGGATTTCTGACTAGGAATTCGTTTGGTATCTTGAAAAACCTGCATGGTTCCATTGATACTTGCTGTAAATTCATATTCACCCGGTCCGGGTAAGGTGATTTGATATTGACCTTGGTCGTTACTTGTAAATGGTCCGTAAACCATCCCATCTTCGGGATCCTTAACCGTAACTTGAACGCGGGTGTTTTTTGCATCCACTAAATCCACAAATTGTCCTTGAAGAACGAGTGTTTCATTTTGTTGAAGTTCATTTTGTATAGTAAATACCTGAATTTTTCCGAGTGGGGAATTCCGATCAGAAGCGAAGCATGCTTTTGTTCCGCTTGAGTTTAAGGGAATGTAGTAAAAATCATCTGCAGAAGATGAAAACGGAAAATCCAAATTTAGTATTTCACCAGATACGGATTCATCTACAAAGGGAACTTTAAATAAATCAAAGCCACCCATTGAATTCAATCCATTCGCAGCAAAATACAACATCTTGTTTTCAGCATCATAATACGGGGATACGGCATCAAATGCTTGTGTTGTTTCTAATATGATCTGCTGTGGTTTGGACCACACATCTTGTGAAATTCGCTTAACAAAAAACAGTTTCAAAAATTCACCTGCATCCCCATAACTTGCATAAAACTTATAGGTATCCCCTCGTTTGAAATAACAAAGCGGCATGTAGTTGTTTTTTTTATCGAGTTTCGTTTGAAGGCTATTATCCGAAAAGATTAATCCGCCAATGTCGTCTAGCGGATATTTTTGCGTGTAGGCAGAAATTGGGGATGAAAAAACCGACAGGGTACTCAGTGAGCGGGGATTTTCCAATAACCTACTCCCCTGCTGACAATACCTTATTTCTCTTGCTGCATTTTTACTGTCTAATGGGTCACAAGCACGATAGGTTTCAAACGCAGCGATTGCATCATTAAACAGATAACCTGCATGAAAAATCCGTCCCAAATAATAATGTGCTTCGCAGAATGCGCTGCTATTTTTAATGCTAACTTCAAAGTACCTTTGTGATTCTTTTTTTGATTCTGTATGAAACACGCAAAAGGCATAATGAAAATTGTAATCAGCAGAACTGGGTTCACTACTTACTAAAATTTGATAATCTATTTTAGCCGCTTCAAATTGTTTCTTCTTAAAGGCCTCCTTCGCGCGTTTTTCAATTGGATTATTGGATTGTCCGGTTGAACAAATGCTTATTCCACTTAGGAAAAACCATAACACTGCTATTTTAATTGAATTAAACACCCTGGATGAAGTTACATCTTTGATCCATTAAAGTTCATTCGTTGTTCTTCGCCGGCAATTAGGCGCTTTATATTTTTATGATGGGCCAATATTACAATAAATGATAAGAAAATATTAAAATAAAGTATTGCCTGTGCTTCTTGATGATAGATAAAAAAACTAATGAATGGCAACAAAAATGCGGCTATAATCGAGGATAAAGAAACGTAGCGTGTACCTATAAACACCACTAAAAAAACTAGGACACAAGTTAAGGCAGTTAAGGGATTCAATCCTAAGAATACTCCCAAAGAAGTTGCTACACCCTTACCTCCACGAAAACCGGCAAAGACAGGAAACACATGCCCCAATACACAAATACCCGCGGAAACCATTTGGTATATCATCGATCCTGTTTGTTTTAGTAATAGCATACACACCAGCATACTCAACACCCCTTTCGAAACATCAAGTATCAGTACCATAATTCCGGTTCGTTTACCAAGAACGCGAAAGGAATTAGTTGCGCCTGCATTTTTACTGCCATGTTCCCTTACATCAATTCCATGCAACCACTTACCCAACCAAACGGCCGAGGGTATGGAACCCAAAAGATATGCCACCAAGAAGGCTAAAAACACAATCATTTATCTAGCTCTTAAGAATTCTTTTAATCGATTCAAGCCTTTTTGTGTCGCCGAATCACTGGCCAAATCAAAACTGAAATTCTTAGATTTTCTTTTATCCAGTTTCATTTCTGTAATCAACGTTTTAAGACTAGGTTCATTTGAATTAATAAGCAAGGTACCAACTTTTCTGTCCATTCCATAATTCAACAGATAATCTTTATCTGCACTGTTTTTAAAATTAATAAGTAATCCTTGATTTGATTTATCTAATGCAGTTTGCGCGATGGCCATATTAAATTCCACTTCTTTCAATACAGGCTTGCCTTCAATCGCAATAATAGCACATCGATTTTTTCCTTTAACTTCTTCTCCACCATCTTCGGAAGCAACGCTCGTTGATTTGGTCACCCAACCTCGTTCAAACCCAGATTCATTTTCCGTTGATTTAAATTGTTTGTATTCAAACTTCAATCCTGAAAGCACCATGGTTTGATCAAGTCCTTCCGGCATTTTCCGAAGTTTATCCTCTTCATAATCTTTCAAGAGATCGTTCACTTTTTCTTCAGGCAAAATGGACCGTAGCACTTGGGAGAAATTGATTTTTTTTGAGGTTAAATCTACATTCTTCTGACTTTCAAGCGCTTTTAACCCCTCGGAGATATTGGTGAATACATCCTTTTGCATTGGAAATTTCAACAGGGTTGATACATTCATTTCAATTTTTTTGGTATCCGTATTAAATGAGATATCGCCATAGGAATCTGCGGTAACCTCACCTAAGTCAACACCGAAACTGATTTTACCGATTCCCGTTAATGAGCATGTCTCAGTATACATTGTTAGAAAATTCCCTATATCACTATCCCCATTCAAGCGTTTTTTATCTCCGATTTGAAATGTTAAACTGCTCGGATTATATTGTACATAACCAGACGCTTTGAACACACTTTGATCATTTATACCTTCTGATTTCGAAAGAAACGCAGGATACACCAGCACGCTATCAATGAACTCCGAATTTTTCCATGAAAAACCTACAGATAATTTTTTACCCGCATCATTAACCGGATTTTCAGATATTGGAATCTGAATATTCTTCGCTAGAATCGTATCCTTGAACGTCATCCACGAACGATCAAAACTTTTACATGCGTGATTAATTTTGGTAGAGCCATCACAAAACAACCCTTGACTTGCCGCTACTACTTTCACCTTACCATAATATTCGAATTCATTACTCAATTTGAAATTTGCTTTCTGTTCAATTTCACCTTCCGCTTGAGTAACAGAATTCACATAAGCAATAGATTTCATTTTCAAGACCGTTAAATTACTGTCGCGATCATAATAGGGGTATGAAGCCGTACCTTCATATTTTTTACGCGAAGTGACAGTCACATTTGCATTGGTGAAGGTGTGATATTTTTTGATGAAAGGCGCTACAATTTTAGCATTCGTAAATGGATCCATGACTGCATTTTTACGCACAATCACTTTCATCGAATCCGGATATATCTTCGCATCTCCCACCCGAACATATTCTACCTTGTTACAAAATAGGGTTTGAAGTTTCAAGTCATAGCGAGCCAATAATGACCTAAATTGCAAGGAATCTTGCTCATCTAGCATCGAGAAAAAGTTCGACTCATCTAGATCAGCACCCGCTTCAAAGGTGGTTTGATTAGATTTAGTTTTTTCAAAATCGACATCTGCTCGATCCATGTACCAAAAAAACTTATCCATGGTGCAATAATATTGATTTGGTGGAAATTTAATTCGCTTAGTACCGAAAGAATTAAATTCACCTTTTCGAGTAACAAACGAAACATCAGCCTTGACATCTTTAGTTTCCATTGCAACTGGCGCTTGCCCTTCACTTATAAATCTATTCCTTAATGAAAAACTCGATGTGTCTGAGTGAATATCTTCATGTGTAAAATCAAATTTCTTTGAACCTAAATCCGCATCAGGAAAATGTATTACCCCCAGCCCAGTCATGCCTTCAACTGATAGAATAACAGTCCCATCCATGTCACATTGACCGTTAAACATGGCCAAGGGCTGTCCTTTCCATGAACTTGCTTTAAGCACCTGTTTTTTGGGTACAAAAGCAATATATGCGGCATCCGATTCAACTAATGGAACTTTTACTCCCATTTTAGACTCCTTGTTAATAAACTTGGCTATACCAATGGTTGAATCGGGCAGAAATGTGAGTTTTTGTGAAATCGCCGTAGCTGTTGCATAATTTATTGTGCCGGACCCTTGAAGCCCGTTATTGGATAAAACCACCTTATTTTCGTACTTAGATTTATCCCCATAAAATGGCCATCCCCCCGAAGGAGCTGTAGTCGAAAAACCAAGGGAATAATCAGGCATTATCTTTAATGGCTCTGAGATAGGAGGAAAAATACCTCCTGATATCAATTCGCCTTTAAAGCGTTGCGACAATTCATGAAAATTATCCAAGCTATCCAATTCGAAAGGCTCAAGTTTAAAATAAAATCTTGAGGAGTCATAGGCACCATTTACAATCGACAAATCATTATATACCACTTTTATTGTGGAAGGAACCAAAAGTTTGGGGTAAGCCCTGTTGGTCTTGCTTCGACCGGACCGGGCCGTTGGCTCATCGATCAATATTTCACCTTTGAGATTTGAAAAAGCACTTAATAATTCAATCGGTTGGTTCCCATCTTCAGGCCGTATCGGATTTGATAATAAGGAAGCATAAGATGATTGTTGCACGTTAACTTTAAAAGCTTCGTATGAAAAATAGGCATCGTCTAAATAAGCGTGAAACTTACCAACATACAATTCACCATTGAATACTAAATCTCGATTTGGCTTCATGATACAATAACCTGAATCCGGATAAATGATGGTTCGTTGTGCATTCGAAAGAGGAATTTCATCGACACCCGTCATGAACATTTGATCCTTTTTGACATCTATGAATGCGAAAAAATCTTGCCTTTTATATCGATTATTTAAGACGTTATTCTTTCTGTCTATTGCTTTTAAATAGTCATTCTGTTGGATCTCTTCGGCACTGTAATTAGATTTCCGTTCTATTAAACTCAATTGAAACCCAAAGTTGTCATAGTCTCTTCCGGACGTCATTGCATCCGCGTAATCAAAAAGCTTTGAGGTTGGGGTTATTTTCTTTTCTTGACTTTCATAGATTATGAACCCGTATGAAGCCATATCCAACAAAGTGGTTTTCGCATAGGCTATAGTGGTCTCTAAGGCATTTGATGCTTGTCCTTCGTTAAGAAAAGAGCTATTATTTTTTCGCAGATACCCTGCCAATTGACTAATGGGATTTTTTGCAATGGGACCAAATTTCTTATACAGACCTTCGTCAAAAAAACTCAAGGATTCCACGTTGATCAACTTTTGTTCCTGTGAAGTTGCCATCTCAAATGTATACATTGGAAAGGCACTACCCACCTGCCATTTAAGCACGGGAGCGTTAACAGAAATGTTGTAATGATAATCCAAAAACGGAATTACTAAACTTCCGTTTTTCTTAGCCGAAAAGGTAATCTCGTTTGAAGCTTCACTATACTGAAAAACCCCTTGTTGATGCACCATTGAATCGCCATTCGCATAGCGCAATTTTAAATTCGCCTCTCGCGATAAGATTTGAGATGGTTCTATCGTAAATAAAACGGATTGGATTTCAATAAGCGGTTTATTCTCAAATCGATAAATCAATTTAGCTGGATTCACTTTAACTCCTGCCCCAACCATTTTATTTCCCTCGAGAGTAAACCCACCATCGTAATCAAGACCTTCTCTTAAGTTGTTTATTTTTAGCCTTTTATCAAATGAGCTAAAATGTGGAGCGCCTTCATTTTCTATTAAAAAATCTTGGGTTTTATCCGTAAGAGAGCCAAGGATTGGTGTTTGGAAATATGGAGTTGTTAAAGAAACTGTATCGGCACTCAATACCACTTCATCCAATTTAACTTTATAGCCTTTTAACTCTGCGAATGTCTCATTTTTATTCAATCCAGTTTTCTCCCAAGTAATTGTCCCATTTCGACCAACAAAGGATTGGTTTTCAAAATCAAAAACACCACTAGTTCCTGAAACGAAGACACTATCTTGAGTTTGAAATTCGAGGGATGTACCAATCAACTGACCATCAGTGCATACAATACGAACTCGTTTTTCTGTATTCCATGCCATTGATCCTTTAAAGCGCCACTGGGTTGCGTCGTCTTTGTACAAAGCCTTGTATCTAAACAGTGGGTATGAAAACTCCATAAATTGGGCATATACTTCAACTTCCTTCGAGCGATATGTTTTCTCTAACCCCACCCAAGTATTGAAGAATTCCGCATTAAATTTATTTTTAGAAGAATACACATAACTGGCTACCAACAGATAGGCATACCTCGCCTCATAACCTGATTCAAAAAGCGCGTTTACGCCATCCACCATTTTATTGAAATTTCCCTCAGAAAGTGAATTTCCAGTTATTACCACCGGAAAAACATCTTTCACATTGTACCGCATGTCTTCTTCTATAAAAACCTTGGATGCCTCTTTGACAAATTTCTCCCGCTCCTTTGGAAAAGATTGGCCTACACTTTGAAACGCATAAAAAATTAAAATAAAACCTAGCAGAAACCTATTTCTTAAATACCAAGCATGCCCATCCTTCTTTTTCATATGTACGTTGTAATATTAAATTATACCCTGTTGCTGCATGCACTAAATCAGCAATATCTGTGGTAAAAAAACCACTTAACATGATTAAACCATTCATTTTCAATTTGTCGGCATATATCGGTAAATGTACCAACAACACATTTCGATTAATATTTGCTAAAATAAGATCGAAGTCTTTTTCAGTCACCACATAAATATCACCTTCCCTAGCATCAATGTTCGAACAGGTATTTCGTTTCATATTTTCTACGGTGTTCTCTACTGACCACGGTTCGATATCTACAGCAATGATTTCCGTAGCTCCCATGAGTTCGGCATTTATCGCAAGGATTCCTGTGCCTGTACCCATATCTAGAACTTTTTTATGCGTTAAGTCAGGTAATTCTCGTTCCAAAGCCATGCACATCATGTAGGTAGTCTGGTGATGACCCGTACCAAAAGACATTTTCGGCTCAATTTCAATCACCCTTCCTTGGCGATACTCGGCTCCATGAAACGGCGCAACAATAGAGAGATGCTCAAGCAACACGGGCTCAAAACTATCTTCCCAAACTTGATTCCAGTTTTGAGCAGGGATTTCATTAACTTCAAAAATAGATGCTATTTCTTGGGCGCTAAACCTCTCTTGTAATGCGGGTATTACTGAGTTGTCAAATAATACTTTTGGGATATATGCCTTAATCGAAGGCGCTTCCTCTAAAAAACTTTCGAAGCCGTATTCAGCACACCACACGGTTGCAAGTTCATTGCCGGGGTAAAAAGGCGTTAACGTCAGTTGGAGTTCAATGTAATCAATCATACGCTAGCAATAATTTCTTCCATTGAGCTGTAGGATAATGAAGCACCACCCACAAGAAAACCATCTACATTCGGTAATTGGGCCATAGCTCCGGCATTGTCCGCCGTACAGCTACCGCCGTAAATGATGCGAATTGCATCTGAAAAAGGCGATTCAAAATGCTGCTCACACAAGCCACGAATGAACCCATGCATTGCTGTAATCTCATCGAGCGAAGGAACTTTACCTGTACCAATGGCCCAAATGGGTTCGTATGCAATCACCAACGCACTACACATCGTTGGATCCATTTGCTCAAATAAGGAGGTCAGTTGCGCTTGTACCCACGAGGTTGCGGCACCATTTTCACGTATTTCCATCGATTCACCACAACAGAAAAACACTTGAAAACCAGCATTCAGCGCAGCGATTGCTTTTGAATCAATAAAATCTGAATGCTCATTGAAATACATCCTGCGTTCTGAATGACCAATGATTACGTGTTGAATATGCAAATCCATCAAATGTTGCAGGGAAGTCTCACCCGTATAGGCACCAAAAAATTCAGGTCCATATACATTTTGCGCACCAAGTGCAACACCGGAACTGCGCGATAACAGGCCAAGAAACGGCTGGGGTGGAAATACAACCAAGTCCACATGCGTGTTAGCCTCCCCAAGTATAGAAATTTTATGATACAGCGATTCCGCTTCAAGCCTCGAAAGGTTCATCTTCCAATTTGCTCCAACAATCTTTTTGCGCATGCTTAAAAGTAGCGCAAATTTCAGTCTTACTGCTTTTTATTCAAGATTTTTTTAAACGCTGGGCCGTTAAATTTCTCACTATCAATTCCTTGATAGAAAATTTGCGTATTCCCGTTCCACAGATATAATACGCCAGGAACTTCCTTCCCACTTCCGAGTTTTTTCCAAAAGGAAATAATATCCATGATGTAATACGGGTATTCCGCACCTGCAAACTTGAAGAAATCTGGAATCAACTCCGGTTCTTCATCCATGAATATAATGCGCATAGGAGGAAAATCTTTTACGGTTGACTTCATTGCGGTTAATGCTTTGGCAGTTTCTCGGCAATGATCACAACCTGGAGCAAAAAAGCATAGAATTTTTTTATCCGTATTAATATCGGGAAATATTTGCTCAAAGCCAGAAGCCTTTGCTTTTGGTCCTCTTGCAAGCTCAGGTTTAACACGTGCGGTATCAATCTTTTTTATGTCTTGCAACACCGCTGCGGTATCGTGGGTGTGCACAGGGAGAACGGTTGTTGTATCCACCGTAACCACTGGCGTATTGGGCGTGGTTTGCTGAAACCGTATCGGTCCAACGATAAATACCCCGAAAATTGAGGCCAATAATAGATTTCCAATCATAGACCAATGTAAGCTAGATTGTATCCCGGAGAACAGCGGAGTTTTTGCAGAAGCAGCTGATTCCTCGTCTAAGGTTGTCCCCGAGGATTCCTTCTTGGTGAGGAAATAATAACCCACCAATAAGCCAATCGAGACCACATTTTTAAGCAGCGCCTCAAGCGGCGTCATTTCAATCAACGTACCAAAACACCCGCAATTCCCTGAATTGCCTTTAAATAAAATTTCAAATGCTAACTCTATGATGAACACGGTCAACATGAAAATGGTCACCGGGATGACCACACGTTTTAAAAAGAAGGGTAAAAGGAGCAAAAATCCAATGGCAAATTCAACACCAATTAAAATTCTAGACAGGTATTGAGCAATACTCAAGGGAATTCCCATGGGTTCTAATTGATGAACCTCAAAATAGGTTAAGGCATAGGATGGATTCGGGTAAAGTTTGGCCACTGCCGAAAGAAAGAACACAAAAGAAATTAAGATTCTAATGGTCCAGGGTGCGTATTTCTTTAAGATATTCATAGGAAATTTTTCAACGAAAATAAGGAGACGCGCAGCACCTTGAAACTTGCTAACATTTATTTAACATCCATAAGAATCAACGCGAATACCGCATAATTTAACATATCGTAGTAATTGGCATCGATTCCTTCTGAGGCAATCGTTTTACCATGGTTACCTTCGATTTGTTTGATTCGATAGATTTTCATCAAGATTAAATCGGTCAAGGATTCCAAGGCCATTTCTCGCCAAGCCTCCCCATAGTCGTGATTCTTTTTTAGCATAAGAGCTACAGACTCATCCCGATATTTATCGTACAAAAACACAGCTTCTTCCATGGATAATTCCATCGGTAAGTCATCGGGTTCATTCATTTGAATTAAGCCCATGATGCAGTAATTGACAATGGCCATGAACTCCCCTTCTACTCCATCCCCAACTTTTGTTTCCCCATTTTCCTGAATGGTTCGTACTCTATTGGCTTTGATGTACAATTGATCTGCGAGTGCTATGGGCCGAAGAATGCGCCATGCTGTTCCATAATCCGTTGTCTTGGCAATATATATATCCCGACATTTTGTGAGTATATTTGTAAATGAAGACAGGGTATCAGACATGACAAAAAGTGGTTTTTACGGGGTCGAAGTTAAACATTTTCGTTCAATCGGGTCTATTCGCCTGCGTAATAATTTAGTAGACCTTGGCCAACCACAGATCATGGCTATTCTCAACATTACTTCAGACTCCTTTTATTCGGAAAGTCGATTTGAAGATTTTGAGAAGATTCACGCCTATTTGCAGCAGTGTGAATCCCTTGGAGTTCAATTCATTGACTTGGGTGCACAATCTACCCGCCCAGGATTTACGGCCATATCGAGTTCCGCACAAATTGAAAAACTTTCGCCAATATTAGCATACATTCGGGAGAAGTTCCCGATGCTTTACGTTTCTGTAGACACCAGCTGTCCGGTAGTGGCTGAATGGGCCTTAACGCATGGCGCTGAAATCATTAACGACATCGAAGGAGGCAGAAACACTCCTGCCATCTGGGAAGTTTGTGCGAAATACAATGCGCCCTACATTGTTATGCACTCTCGAGGTTCGGGAGACCAATTGCATGAAAAAAGTGAATATCAAAATATTACGGTAGACGTATTGCATGAACTGTCCGAACTGGTGTCTAACATCAAAAAAGCTGGAGTAAAGGACATCATTGTGGATCCAGGTTTTGGATTCTCAAAATCACTTCGAGAAAACCATGAACTCATGGCCAACCTGCGATTTTTTCAACTGTTTGAATTACCAATTCTATGTGGTATATCGAGGAAATCCATGATTTATAACACCTTAAATAAGACATCAGAAACCGCACTGAATGGCACCACTGCCTTGAACACGTTTGCCATCTTAAATGGCGCTAATTTCTTAAGGGTACACGACCCTGAGGAGGCCATGGAAATCATTCGATTGCTTAATAGCAAGTGATTTGTGTTTTTTTTGAAAGTAATTTATTAACTTCGTCGCAATCTTAATGAATCTGAAATAATGAAATTTCTATCTTTCTTACTTTTATTAGTGGTTTCACTGACTGCGTTTGCTCAGCCTACAGCAAGTTTCAGTCTTTCGGACAATGTAATTTGTGAAGGTGATTGTATCGATATAGAGAACACTTCATCCAATGACGTAGTTTCTTCCAGTTGGTCATTCCCGAGTGGTACCCCATCGTTTTACAGCGGAATGAACCCCGGACAAATATGCTTTAATACTGCTGGAACGTATACGTTGACACTTACGGTTACCGATGCCAATGGGGCAACAAGTTCGGCAAGTCAGGTACTAACGGTAGGTTCTATGCCTATGATTAGTATTGGACTCCTTGATACGATTGGTGGCGTTCCGATTAACGATACGATTATACCCATGTATGGCGGAATGTGGCCAAGCGGTCAAATCACTTCCGGAGCAGTCATTGTTGCTAGCGGTTTTGTTGCTGGAGACTCCTTAGTTTGGGTCACGCCGAACGGAGGAAATGATGTCTATTGTTTTGGCGACGTAGCGGGCGCATGCGATACGGTTATTGTGGCTCCTTTCTACTCCACCTATTATATCCTTAACAATATTTCTCCGGAAGGGTGCATTGCGTCAGACACGGTATTTGTTGAGGTACTGTTTAGAGATTCTGTTAAAATTTCCGTTCCAGATGCTTTTTCGCCCAACGGAGATGGTTTCAATGATGTGTTGCGTGTTGTAACCAACGTAGATCAAGACATGGATTATTCCAACGGGTTTCAAGGAGATGGAGGCGCCATTGTTTCAATGAATCTAGAGATTTACAACCGCTATGGTCAAATGGTTTTTAGAACAACCAATCCGAAAGAAGGCTGGGACGGCACGTTTAAGGGTAAGTTGTTGAATGTTGGAACCTTTGTGTATAAATTAGAGTATCGTTTAATCAATGGACTTTCCGGTTCCATGAATGGGAATGTAACCTTATATAAATAAAAGTAAGATGATCAAAAAGTTATTTATTCTTGCTATTCTTGGAATATCACAAGGCGTCACAGCACAATACGCCTACAATTCTAGTTTGTTTTATCAAACTCCAGCAATGTTTAATGTTGCCACCGTTGCCACCGGCGGAGAAGATTTCGCATTCTGCACAGCATTTAAAATGCAGAACCTGACCATGACCGGTACACCGATGCGGACAAATGCGTTGGTTGGGGAGTTCAAAATTGCGGATGGCCCTATGAGTAAAAACAATTTTGGAATTGGGTTTACGATGGTAAATGAGCAAACTGGTGAAAGCAAGCTCATGGCCACAGAAATTAATGTCCCCATTAATTATACGATGCAATTGAGTCAATTTTCTAAATTCTCAGTAGGTGCCTCTCCAGGATTAATTTTAATGAGTTATGATCCTACCATGCCTTCTTGGGAATCTGATTGGAACGGTTGGGGCTATACAGGTTCTATTGGTGATCCAATCTTTATAAACAGCACGTTGAGCAGAAACTCAAACGCCGCTTTTAACGTAAATACGGGTATTCAGTACCAATATCAAACCCGCAGTAAATCTAAGTTTTTTGGTGGTCTAGCGCTAAACCATCTAAACAAACCGCGAATGACGTTTACCGAACCAGGGCAGCGAATCTTCATGCAAATGGCCATAAACCTGGGAGCAGACCTTACCACACGACGCCGAGATTTAAGAATTCAGCCACAACTTTTGGCGTTTAAAAATGGGCCAAATACAAACTTAGCGATGGGTGTAATGTTTGAGAACATCATGAGAAACGGGTCAGACATCACAAACATTTTGAAATCAAAATCAATTAATTACGGAGCGTTTTATCGTTGGAATGATGCAGTGAGTCTTAACTTTAATTACAAAGTACTGAACTTTAGAATGGGTCTTGCGGTGGACGTAACTGTATCCAAGTTGAGTAACGCCAATAAAGGTTTGGGATCCGTGGAATTATTTTTCAAGTCCACCCATTTATACGGTAAAAAGAAAACGAAGCTAAAGTAAATCATATAGCCAATACACCGCCAGTGTGTATAAAAAGTACGTTCTTAGGCTCATCAATCTTTTGAAGCTCTGTAATCATCCCTATAAATGCCTTGGCGGTATATACCGGATCTAGCTTGAACCTCCCTTGAATATGAAGCGATTGAATTTGTTTATCCACCTGTTCGCGCTGTTTACCATATCCTGAAAAGTGATACTCCTCAAAACACTCTATGCGTGGCATGGCCTCTTCCCAGTCAGGATAAACTCCAAATTTTTTAGCCAATTGTTCCATTTCCAAACGGGCATCAAACCCTTTTAATACGGGAAATGTCCAAACCCTGGTATTTATTGTGGTACTCAACAATACACCAAGGCTTGTAGTAGTTGTACCTTGAGCTAGGGCAATGACATCAAATTCCATGGTGGGAGCAATAATTTCTAAGCACCCTTTGAGGCCCAACACACTTGCCCCACCCTCCGGGACACTCAACCAAGACTTCCCCCCCATCGTAATGACTGTATCACGAAGTTTCTCCTCGCGATAGGAATCTCGATCTAAAAACGACAGCACAGCTCCTTCGTCGGCACAATGCCTTAAATATGCATTCGAATTTTCGTTTAGCTCGTTACCGCGTACCTTCAAAAGGCAAGGAATCTGATGCAACTTACACGCTGTAGCGGTGGCGACTAAATGATTGGAAAAAGCCCCTCCGTAGGTTAAAATTCCATGAACCCGCAAGCGCTTAGCCTCTTCAATTACGTACTTTAATTTACGCCATTTATTACCAGAAATAACTGGATGTATTAAATCTTCACGCAGAATGAACAAATTATGACCTCGTGTGTTTTGAGGGAGATTAAACGATTCAATTATACTATTTTCAATGGAGGGCAAGGAGGATTTTGACATGGATTATACGGAATTCAGTAAGCGGTCAAAACTTACAGAGGAAGATTATTACATTAGTGAAGAAGGTTTTATTGTATTTAAAGAGGCCTATCATCTAAAACGTGGTTATTGTTGTAAAAGTAACTGCAAGCATTGTCCGTATGGTTACAATCCGAAAACAGGCGACATTAAGCAATAATTCCTTGTTCCGGATATTTCCCTTTAAATTGTCCGAGCTTCCGTTTGATTGCTAGGATGTCTGCATCTACGTCACCCGTAGGATGAAAAACTTCTAAAAATCCACCCGTTTTTGAGGGAAAATCAATAAATGCTAACAGAATTGGCACTTCTGCCTTGAGTGCCAAGTAATAAAATCCTTTTTTCCAATTTGGATTGTAACTGCGCGTTCCTTCCGGAGTAAAAACCACAAATAACTGCTCTTTTTCTTGGAATAAGGTGGAGACGTAATTCACCATGTTGTTATTTTTGCTGCGATCCACGGGAATAGCACCCAAGGCCTTCAGAAATACCCCTAACGGAAAAAAGAAAAGATCTTTCTTTACCAGATACCTACCTTGCAAGTGCATCATATAAAACGCTAACCTTCCGAAGATAAAATCCCAATTTGATGTGTGAGGCCCCATCACCACCACCGCTTTCTTTAATCCCTCAGGCTTCCACAAGGAAATATTCCAACCAAAGAGCTTCAAAAACTTATGAACTAATTTTCGCATCGTACAAATGTAATCAAAAGGCTTTTCTATACCTTTGTAAATATGAAAGTTGCACAACGATTTATTGCCATTGTTCTTATTTTCATGATTTGGATTTTAGCATTCAGATACGTGCATTCCATTCACCGTCAAAGTACCGTTTCCGCGATTCCCTGTCCTGAAAAAACCATTGGGATTGTGAAGATAAATTCGAGAGATATTTTCTCGAAAATTCTATTTGACTATTCGTTCCGAAATAAGGATGCTAAAATGATGAAGACGGTATCTGAATACTATCAAAACTGGGCGCAAGATACCAGCGGAGCAAGGTACCCTATTGATTTTTCTGAAAATTTCTGCTTCATTAAATTAAAATTAAATCAAGAAATCATTTGGGTTTTAGCGGGGAAATCGATTTCCAATCGTACTTCTTTTAATGGTTTTATTCGAAAGGGATTTTATTATGAGATCGTGAGTAAGGATAAGAAAAAAGCAGCCACCCTGCAACAACAACTCATGAATGGATCTTGGTTTTTAAGTGCATTCAATCCGAACAAGGCACTCACCTATGAACTTATCAATAATAAACAGCTGAAAAATGAATATGTCTTTTCACTGAGAACACAAGAATTAGCATTTAGTTTCAAGGCGCGCAGGACCACAACCATGATCGTGCCCGACAGCACCCGAAGCTTTTTCCATATTTCAACTCGCTTAAATCGCGGAAGTTTTCTACCAGAAAAATATGCAGACTTGGATGTATTAACGGATAAATTAGCGGGATTTTCCTTTAACTACTATGGAGCGCGTTACATCAATGATGCGGAACGAGGCACCTACATAGACCCTGAATTCGACTTATTGTTTAATTTTTCTAAAAAAACAAAGCCCACCGAATTAACCAAAATATTACGCAAGGTAGCTAAGGAAGACGTTCGAGTAGAATCGGATTGGATTTACTTAAATCGCGCGCGTTATCGACTTAAAGCCATCAATGATTCAACCATTTTTATCGGTAAAAACAACCCTAAACTTTCGCAGACGAAAGCCGCATATTCAATGCGGGGAAAACCTCATGTGTTAACTGAAATAAAAGATTTGGGATGGACAGGTGGGTTGTTGGAATTAATCCCAGAATACCGGGCACTTAAAGACTTTTCACAATCCGTTGAATCCATTCAAATGCACATGGCTTGCGATAAGAATACATGCACGCACCAAGTATCGAAACAAAACACATGTCAGAAAAACATGCAGCACATTCGCATAAAATTCAAACCGGGATCAAATGCGCGTTTAGAAACCTTTCGTGTATTGCTTACCATGGCCAACGCCTACCAGTTTCAGCAGATTAATCCCCAATAAGTACGGCTATTTGTACAGGCTCCACCACCAATAAACCTAAGTTACTTTTTGTCGTGATCCACAGTTTTTCGTCTCCAGACACGTCCATGGATATAAATGATCCCATCAACCATTTAACCCAAGTATTTCCGTGGTCCGTTGAAAAATCGATGCCATTTGACCCACAGGCATACGTCACCCCTTGAACGTGAATTACATCGGAACGATATCCAAAGGGCGGCTCAGCAGCTTCTTTCCATGTTTTACCGCCATTGCTAGTAATATAACACACCGAAGACCGCCGATTTGGTAATTGATAATTTCCGCCAACCACCACCATGTGTTGACGGTCAATCACGCACAGCGAATAGGGTCCCTCCCCTTCTCCGGATTTAAAGGGCAGCGCATACGACTTCCAATTTTTACCAAAACGTTTCCCAATAAAAATTCGTGAACGCAATCCGCCTGTTACAAAAATTAAGCGTTTGTCTGCAATGTGTACGGTGCTTCCACTTGCCGCATATGCCGCCTCGGAGGCTTCTGCCTTAATTCCTGGAATTGTTTTCCACGTTAGGCCATAATCTCGTGATAAAAACAAGGAAAACTCTCCGTTAATTGGGTCACCCATGGCAAACACAAGGGAATCTTTTACCGCTATTCCATCTAAAAACACCCCAAGCCCGTCTGGACGAGGAAACAACACGGGCTGAATACCCGCATTCAGAAACACTTTACCGGTATCGCCTGTTTGCATCCAAAGCACACCCAACTTGTTCACTTCTACATCCCTGAGTTCAGGCTGAACGAGATTCATAAGAACGAGCTCTTTAGTAATTGGATTATAAGAAAAACAACGTCCCTGATTATCTCCTACATAAACAAACGAGGAGTGACACCTCAAAGCTCTTGCATGCGCTGTATGCGTAAACGTATCTAGTTCAATCAGTTCCTGAGCGGCAACAAGGTTGAGTGCTCCTAAATACAGCAATAAGACGAGGAAACGCACCTACTTAGCGAATAAAAAGTAATTCACGGAATTTAGGCAAAGGCCAAAGTTCATCTTCGACAATTAACTCTAATTTGTCTGCGTGATAGCGTATTTCATCAAAATGCACCTTCACTGTATCGCAATATGCTAAGGCTTTTTCCTCGACGTCCACCACGGCATTAGCCTTTTTTCGTTC
>Ga0315907_10003391_pt1 | contig 18901 bp, 17 predicted proteins | sample LakEriMetagenome_3_FD_203525 | JGI IMG/M metagenome (GOLD analysis project Ga0315907, IMG submission 203525) | Freshwater fungal communities from buoy surface, Lake Erie, Ohio, United States - Buoy 12 MA123 | ecosystem: Environmental > Aquatic > Freshwater > Lake > Lake biofilm | place: USA... | reverse complement strand
CGCTTTTGCGAATCCGAGATCAAAGCTGCCACCACGTACAGAAAAGCGGCCACGCCACTGGACAACGCGGTTCCCACCGACCAGCCTGCGTTCAAGGTTGGCAAAAAAAAGTCGGGCGATAGAATCATCCGTGCAGTGTACTTTCGCTGTTCACGGGACGGCAGCGGTCTAACGCACCTGCTGAAAATCCACCTCTGCTACACCAAATTCCATCATGGCATCGACCCTCTCCGACAGGCTGAGCCGCCTCGTGAAAACGATGCGCGGACAAGCGCGCATCACTGAAGACAACGTGCAGGACATGCTGCGTGAAGTGCGCATGGCCCTGCTGGAAGCCGACGTGGCCTTGCCTGTGGTGCGTGATTTCGTCGCCCGTGTCAAAGAGAAGGCCTTGGGCGCGGAAGTAGTGGGGTCGCTGTCGCCCGGCCAAGCATTGGTGGGCATCGTCAACCGCGAACTGGCTGCCACCATGGGTGAAGGTGTGGCCGACATCAATTTGGCAACACAACCGCCCGCCGTAATCCTTATGGCTGGCCTGCAAGGTGCGGGCAAAACCACCACCACCGCAAAACTCGCCAAACACCTCATTGAAAAGCGAAAGAAAAAGGTACTGACAGTTTCAGCCGACGTCTACCGACCCGCAGCCATCGAGCAGCTCAAGATGGTCAGCAAACAAGCCGGCGCTGAGTGGTTTCCCTCTACCGCCAATGACCAGCCTTTGTTGATTGCTCGCGCGGCTTTGGACTACGCCCGCAAGCACTATTTCGACGTCTTGCTGGTCGACACCGCCGGACGTTTGGCGATAGATGAAGCCCTGATGCAAGAGATATCGGCGCTGCATGCGGAACTGAATCCGATAGAAACGCTGTTCGTGGTCGACGCCATGCAAGGGCAAGATGCGGTCAACACCGCCAAGGCTTTCAAAGAAGCCCTTCCGCTGACTGGCATCGTATTGACCAAAATGGATGGCGACTCACGCGGCGGTGCTGCGCTGTCCGTTCGCCAGATCACCGGTGCGCCGATCAAGTTTGCGGGCATCAGTGAAAAAATTGACGGCCTGGAAGTGTTTGACGCCGACCGCCATGCGCAGCGCGTGCTGGGTATGGGCGACATCGTGGCCTTGGTGGAGCAAATCAGCCAAGGTGCCGACTTAGCCGCAGCGCAAAAATTGGCCGATAAAGTCAAATCAGGCGATAGCTTTGACCTGAATGATTTTTTATCTCAAATTTCCCAAATGAAAAAAATGGGTGGTTTGGCCAACCTCATGGACAAATTGCCCTCTCAACTGACCGCCAAAGCAGGCCAAATGGGCCAGGCGGACATGGACCGTGCCGAACGGGACGTTCGCCGCATGGAAGGCATCATTTGCTCGATGACGCCCCAAGAACGCCGTAAACCTGAGTTGCTCAAAGCCACCCGCAAACGCCGAGTGGCGGCAGGCGCTGGCGTGCAGGTGCAAGACGTCAACCGCATGCTCAACCAGTTTGAGCAAATGCGAGACATGATGAAGAAGATGAAAGGCGGCGGCCTCATGAAGATGATGAAACGCATGGGTGGAATGGGCGGTATCAAGGGCCCTGGCGGCTTTCGCTAAAAACTGTGGGGCGCTGTCGCGTGAACGACGCGACGATTTCGTAACCGGTTGTCACCAAGCGCAGGCTGCGCGCAACCATGCGCGGGCTAGCCATATTGACCAAGCAAAGCGTGGCCGCTATGGTCATCGTATGCCCACACATTGCAGTGCTTGACGTGACAACCTTACTGATTTCTCTGATCGTCCTTGCGGCTTTGATTTTTTGGTACGTCCGCGTTCGCCCTGGGCAGGCACGGGGCGCAGACGCTCCAGAGTATGTTGACACCGTGATCGGATGGCAACCTCGAGCTACACGGCTCATGACTGCAGCTGAACAACAGGCTTACGACACCCTGCGCGAAGCCTTGCCAGAGTACATCGTATTGTCTCAAGTGCCTCTGTCACGTTTCATCAAAGTGGGTACACGGTATTCCTACGCCGAGTGGCTGCGACGTGTGGGCAACCAGTGTGCTGATTTGGTGGTTTGCAACGGCAGCAGCAAGGTGTTGGCCGTGGTGGAAATCCGCAGCAAAACAGCAGACAGCCATCCACGTGCCGCGAAACGTAATGCGCGTAAAGCCCGCTCCCTCAAGGCGGCGGGCGTAGCGCTGCACATTTGGTCGGAGCAAGGCCTGCCATCCGCGGCCAAAGTACGCGCACTGTTGTGGAGTTCGTCTGAAGCCACCACCGAGCTGTCGGGTTTGGCCCCTGCCGCTGCTGCAGCCAACGTGGTTCAGCTGCCCACCAAACCAGCACCAGTGTCTCGCTCCGACGACGACGCTGTCGTGGTGGACGATGGCACTGAATTCAACGATGCCCCCCCGTCCACCTGGTTTGACGACCTTGACTCTTCTCCCATGCCCCTGGCACCGTTGGTCACGAAAAACTCGTCGTCGGTTCAGCGCTGAGAGAGGCGACCTCTACTCAGCCCAATAAGGCTTGTGCGAACTCCCGCGCGTTGAAGGTTTGCAGATCTTCCAGTTGCTCACCGACACCGATGAAATATATCGACAAGGGCCTGCGCGAGCGTGAATCGCCGTTGGCATTGGCCGCCCTGTCACGGGCCCACAAAGCCATCGCGGCCACTGCGCCGCCCTTGGCTGTGCCGTCGAGTTTGGTGATGATCACGCCGGTCAAACCCAGCGCCTGGTCAAACGCCTTGACTTGCGAGAGCGCGTTTTGCCCGGTGTTGCCGTCCACCACCAACAGCACTTCGTGCGGCGCCCCTTCTTGTGCTTTGCCGATGACACGCTGAATCTTTCGCAGCTCTTCCATCAAGTGCAACTGCGTCGGAAGGCGCCCTGCGGTATCAGCAATGACCACGTCACAACCACGGGCCCTGCCCGCAACCACAGCATCAAAACTCACAGCTGCCGGATCACCACCGTCTTGGCTGACAAATTCAACCGGCGCGCGTGCGTCGCTCGATCCAGCCACATCTGCGCGATCAGCCCACACTGCCAGTTGCTCTCTTGCAGCGGCACGAAACGTATCGGCAGCGGCCAGCAACACACGCTGTCCAGCACTCGACAAATGCAGGGTCAGCTTGCCAATGCTGGTCGTTTTGCCGGCGCCATTCACACCCACCACCATCATCACGGTGGGTTTGTCTTGTCCAACGGTCAAAGCCGACTCCATCGGCGCCAACAAATCAGCCAAGGCGTCGGCCAACAAACTTTTTACGTGGGCAGGATCGGTGGCCTTGCTCTCTTTCACGCGGCGCTTCAGGTCAGAAAGCAAATACTCGGTAGCGGCTAAACCGGCGTCTGCCATCAAAAGCGCGGATTCCAGGTCTTCATAAAGTGCGTCATCAATCTGTGTCCCGGTGAATACCTGGGCCAATGCCGAGCCCGTTTTACGCAAGCCGTTGCGCAACTTACCAAGCCAACTTTGACGCGGCGCCGGGTCAGGAGCCGCTTGAGCAGCCACTGGCGTTTGAGGGGGCCCCTGCGTACTCGTGACGGCCGTGGGATCCACCGCCGGTTTTTTCTTGAAGAAACTGAACATGTGGGGTAGCACCCAGCGAGGGTGCGGGTTGAAATCAATCGGAAGTCTTTGCAGAACAAACACTGAGATGAGCGGACTGCCCGATCACAGTTATAATTGTGGGCTTAGGCGCTTTAGCTCAGTCGGTTAGAGCGACGGAATCATAATCCGCAGGTCCGGGGTTCGAATCCCTGAAGCGCCACCAAATTCATTTAAACAGCCACTGGATACACACCATGCTCCGCTGTTTGTCTGCTGCTCTGATTTCGTGCGCCGCTTTTGTCTCGGTGCTTCACGTCCCGGCAGCTCAAGCCCAAATGCAATTCCAGCGTAGTTTCCCTCAAGAGGCCCTGCGCGGTGAATTGACGTTTGGCAACATCCCGCCTGAGGCGAAACTCAACGACACCGCCACCCGGCTCGCGCCTGGAGCGCGCATTCGCGGCCAGAACAACATGATGGTCATGTCAGATGGCCTGCGTGGGCAAACCTTTGTGGTGCTCTACACCCGGGACTTGCTCGGTCAGCCCAAGGACATTTGGATCCTGCGCCCGGAAGAGATCTCGCGCACGCCCTGGCCCACCACGCCAGAAGAAGCCAAAACTTGGCGTTTTGACGCGACCAAACAAATCTGGACCAAACCATGAGTGGCGAGGTGGACAACGCGTCGCCAAAGGGCAGCAAGAAGGTGTTCATCAAAACCTTCGGCTGCCAGATGAATGAGTACGACTCCGACAAAATGAACGACGTGCTGCACGCAGCACAAGGCTACGAGCCCACGCAGAACGTCGATGAAGCCGACCTGATTCTGTTCAACACCTGCTCGGTGCGTGAAAAAGCGCAGGAAAAAGTGTTCAGTGACTTGGGCCGCGTCAAGCACCTCAAAGCCAAGGGCGTGATGATTGGCGTGGGCGGATGTGTGGCCAGCCAGGAAGGCGCCGCCATCATCGCGCGCGCGCCCTATGTCGACGTGGTGTTCGGCCCGCAAACCCTGCACCGCTTGCCCGATTTGCTGTCCAAGCGTCAAAGCCAGCAACGCCCGCAGGTCGACATCAGTTTTCCCGAAATAGAAAAGTTCGACCACCTGCCTGCCGCCAAAGTCGATGGCGGCAGCGCCTTTGTTTCCATCATGGAAGGCTGCTCCAAGTACTGCAGCTACTGCGTGGTGCCCTACACCCGCGGCGAAGAAGTCTCGCGGCCGTTTGACGATGTACTGGCCGAAGTGGCGGGTTTGGTCGACCAAGGCGTCAAGGAAATCAACCTGCTGGGCCAAAACGTCAACGCCTACAGAGGCGCCATGGGTGCAACCAGCGAGATCGCTGACTTCGCCCTGTTGTTGGAGTACGTGGCCGCCATTCCGGGTCTGCAGCGTTTGCGTTACACCACCAGCCACCCCAATGAATTCACCCAGCGTTTGATCGACGCCTACGCGACCATTCCTCAATTGGTGAACCATCTGCACCTGCCGGTGCAACACGGCAGCGACCGCATTCTGATGGCCATGAAACGCGGCTACACCGCGATGGAATACAAAAGCACCATCCGCAAGCTGCGCGCGATTCGGCCTGAGCTGTGCGTTTCCAGCGACTTTATCGTCGGCTTTCCTGGTGAAACCGAAGACGACTTTGCTCGTTTGATGAAGCTCGTGGACGACGTCGGTTTTGACATCAGCTACAGCTTCATCTACAGCCCACGCCCCGGCACACCCGCATCTGCCCTGCAAGACGACACGCCGCACGAGGTGAAGCTCAAGCGTCTGCAGCAGTTGCAGGCCGCCATTGAAGCCAACGCCAAAAAAATCAGCCACTCCCGCGTGGGCACCGTGCAGCGCATCTTGGTAGAAGGGCCTTCGCGCCGTTCCACCTCAGAGGAGCCCGAACTGACCGGCCGCACCGAATGCAACCGCATCGTGAACTTCCCGGGTGGCCCCCAGCGAGATCGGCTCAAGGGTCAAATGCTGGATGTGCGCATCACTGCCGTCTACACCAACTCCCTGCGTGCGGAGGTGTTGATCAACGAAGACGCTGAGGTATTGACGACGGTTTGATTTTCAGTGCGTCGCTTTGCGCAAGCCAAACCAGCCCAAGCTCAAGGTGCACAGCAAGAGCATCAAACCATAGGTGGCCATCTTGCCGTCGCGGCCAAAAATCACGAGGCCCGCCACCAAACCCACAGTACAGGCGAGGCTGGCAGCCAGTGACAAACCCAGCCAACCCACGCCGCGCAGCGAACGCCACCAAACCAGCTTGACCAAACTGGCGGTCAGCAATCCCACCGCACATGCTGGTGCAAAGAAGTTCAGCACATGCCACACCAAGTCAACCACACCCACGTTGCCCACCTTTCCGTGATCCCCGCCACATGTTCAACGTTGCCCTTGATCTGAATCAAGCTGCGCATGGAATGACCACGACACGGAACAAGCTGCAAATTTTATAATTCGCCCATGAGTGTTGTTGCCCTCGGCCTGAACCACACCACCGCACCGCTGGATTTACGCGGCCGGTTTGCTTTCGCGCCCGAGAGTTTGACCAACACACTGCAAAGCCTCAAGCAACGCCTGAAACCACATCAGCACCACGCGCCTGAGCTGGCCATCGTCTCCACCTGCAACCGCACCGAACTGTACGTCGGTAGCCGAAGCAGCCGGGATCTCGTGCCCTCTGCCCTGGCCTGGCTGGCTGAAGTAGGACGTTTGCCGCCGCAACAATTGCGCGAACACACCTATTTGCTCGAAGGCGGCGCCGCCGCACGCCACGCTTTCCGTGTCGCCAGTGGCCTGGACTCCATGGTGCTGGGCGAACCACAAATCCTCGGCCAAATGAAACAGGCCGTGCGGCAGGCCGACAGTGCAGGCACATTGGGCACCACCTTGCACCAGATGTTCCAGCGTTCGTTTGCAGTGGCCAAAGAAGTGCGCACCTCGACCGACATCGGCGCCCACTCCATCAGCATGGCCGCAGCCAGCGTGCGTTTGGCGTCCCAGCTCTTTGGTGATCTGCAAGACCTCAAGGTGCTTTTCATCGGCGCAGGCGAGATGATCGAACTCGTTTGCACCCACTTTGCGGCGAAGAACCCCAAGTCCATCACAGTGGCCAACCGCACATTGGAGCGCGGCGAAAAACTCGCCGCCCGTTTCGGCGCACAGGCCATGCGTTTGGCCGATTTACCCCAGCAGCTGGCCGAGTTTGATGTGGTGGTGTCCTGCACCGCCAGTTCATTGCCGATTGTCGGCCTCGGTGCTGTTGAACGCGCCCTCAAAGCGCGCAAACGCCGCCCCATTTTCATGGTCGATTTGGCCGTGCCGCGCGACATCGAACCGGAAGTGGCCGAGCTGGCTGACATCTACCTCTACACCGTGGACGACCTCTCCACCCTGGTGCAAGCCGCAGGCGAAAAACGCCAGGCGGCTGTGCAGCAAGCAGAGGCCATCATTGAAACTGGCGTGCAAGGTTTTGTACACTGGCTGGGGCAGCGGCACAGCGTGCCCTTGATTCAAGCCCTGCAAAGCCAAACCGACGAGTGGCGGCGTTTGGAAATCCAGCGTGCGCGCAAATTGCTCGCCAAGGGCGAGGATATGGACGTCGTGTTTGATGCCTTGACACGCGGACTCACCCAGAAAATGTTGCACGGCACCTTGGCCGAGTTGCAAACCAGCCAGGGTGAGCAGCGCGAGTTGCTCTCGCAGATGGTGTCGCGCCTGTTTCTGCGCGGCGAGGCCGTGGACCCCTCGTCCACCGTTTCACGCCACATGCGCAACGACGCGTCCAACGACCCTGACGCCGAGCGTTAGCGGCCTTCAACACGCCACACGCCGCCCACGCTGCGGCAACTACGGTCGTCTGCGCCTTGCCGCAGAGCAGTTTCCTCACCCCCTTGCAGTGAAGACGATTCGCCCTCGTCTAATCCTATGAAAATCACGCAACGCCAGCAGTTTGAGCGCCTGGTCCATCGCCTCAATGAGCTAAATGCCAACCTGGGGGACCCACAGGTGGCAAGCGACATGAAACGCTTTCGCGAACTCAGCCGCGAGCATGCCGAGGTCACACGCGTGGTGGACCGCTACCGCCGCTACATACAGCGCGAGCAGGACGTGGCACAAGCACAAAGCCTGCTGCAAGACGCCGACATGGCCGAACTCGCGCAGCAAGAAATCAGCGAAGCGATGGCAGAGATGGCCTCACTCGAAGCCGAACTGCAAGCCGAACTTCTGCCCAAAGACCCCGACGACAGCCGTAACGCCTTTCTCGAAATTCGCGCTGGGACGGGCGGTGATGAATCCGCCCTCTTCGCCGCCGACCTCGCCCGCATGTACCTGCGTTACTGCGAGCGCCAAGGCTGGCGCACTGAAATCATGTCCGAGAACATGTCCGACCTCGGTGGCTACAAAGAAGTGGTGTTCCGCGTTGAAGGCGACAACGTCTATGGCCGCTTGAAGTTTGAATCCGGCGGCCACCGCGTGCAGCGCATACCCACCACCGAAACCCAAGGCCGCATCCACACGAGTGCCTGCACCGTGGCCGTGTTGCCCGAACCTGACGAAACCCAGGCCGTGCAGCTCAACCCCGCCGACCTGCGCATCGACACCTTCCGTGCCAGCGGCGCCGGTGGTCAGCACGTGAACAAAACCGACAGTGCCATTCGCGTCACCCACCTGCCCACGGGTTTGGTGGCCGAATGCCAGGACGACCGCTCCCAACACCGCAACAAAGCCAAAGCCCTGGCCGTGCTCACCGCCCGCTTGCAGGACAAAGAACGCAGTGAGCGCGAAGCCAAAGAAGCCGCCACACGCAAAGGCCTGATCGGCAGCGGGGACCGCAGCGACCGCATCCGCACCTACAACTTTCCCCAAGGCCGCCTCACCGATCACCGCATCAACCTCACGCTCTACAAGCTGCAGTTCATCCTGGACGGCGACTTGAGCGAGGTCACCCAAGCCCTGCAAGCAGCGCGTGCAGCGGAACAACTGGCGGCATTGGAGAGTGGCGGGTGATGACGCCATCGGCTGGTCCCACCACGGTGGCGCAAGCGCTGCAAGATGCGCTGGCCAGCGGCCTGCCGCGCCTGGACGCACAACTGCTGCTGGCCCATGTGCTGAACTGCAACCGCACCTGGTTGACGGCGCATGCCGATCACACACTCAGTGAAGTCCATGCAACCACCTGGGCAGAACTGTTCCAACGCGCTATCGAAGGTGAACCCTTGGCCTACATCCTCGGCGAAAAGGAATTCCACGGGTTGACGCTGCACGTCACGGCCGATGTGCTGATTCCCAGAGCCGACACGGAAACACTGGTGGACTGGGCGCTGGAGCGGCTGCAGGCGGTGACTGGCACACCAACTGCGCCGAAGGTCATCGACCTCGGCTGCGGCAGCGGCGCCATTGCTTTGGCGATCAAACACCGCTTCAGCAGCGCCCAAGTGACCGCCGTGGACGCCAGCCCCTCGGCCCTGGCGGTCGCGCAAAACAACGGCAGTCGTTTGGGACTGGATGTGGCGTGGTCACCCAGCGATTGGTGGTCCGCCGTGCAAGGCCAACTTTTCCATTTGGCGGTGAGCAACCCGCCCTACATCGCAGATGCCGACCCCCATGTGCCCGCCCTGCGCCACGAACCCATCATGGCCCTGACCTCTGGCCGCACAGGCTTGGATGCCTTGCGCCAGGTCATCCAGGATGCACCTCGGCACTTGCACCCGAATGCCTGGCTGCTGCTGGAACACGGTTATGACCAAGCGGCCGAGGTGCGCGAACTGCTGCGTGCGAGGGGATTTGCCGAGGTGTCGAGCCGCCGGGATTTGGCGGGGCATGAGCGGTGTTCGGGGGGGTGTTGGGTTGGCCCAGGTGGGCAAACCCTATAACTGCAATTGCTTCTTAACCAAGGGCCGCATCCGCCACGGGTTAACTGCGATCCAGCCCAAACGACGGTTCTCGTCTTTGGTGGCTCACAGCCAAAATTCGAATGCCTACTCTGGTGACCTTGTAAATCACTAAGTAGGGATAAGTGCGAATCGGGTAGCGGCGGCGATCCGATTTGACTGGCGTGCCGATGCCTGGGTTTTCGACCAGCAACTCGGCCACCCGGTCAAATTCTGCGAGAAAACGAAGGGCGACTTGGTCACTCCCCTTTTCTCGATAGAACTGAAATGCGCTTTGCAGGTCGTGCTCCGCCAAGCGGTGCAGAACATAAGTCACCGAATTTGCGCCCTGAGTTTCGCCACGACTTCTTTTCCATCCACAGGCACAGAGGCACCACTCTCGATTTCCGCATCACGGCGGGCAGCCTCGGCATCCCAGGCTTGATCGATGGCTTGGTCCGCGTCGAGGCTGGCAATCAGGCGATCCAGCAGGCGCGAACGCTCGGCGGCGGGAAGGCGCAGGACTTCGGCTTCAATTGTTTCCAGGGTGGATTGCATTTTCGTTCCTTGCTGGCAGTTAACGCTGGCTAGCCGTATGGAGAGAAAGGTCAACTATTCGATCCATTTGTTCGTATGGCGCTTACGCCCGAGACCGATGGAATCAAATTCGTCGCATGCCTCGCTTCCGGCAACGCCGAGAACTCTAAGTGCGCGGTTGATTGCGTCGTCTGAGACCAAGGGTTCGGACATCAGTACCCCGTCGAGAAACAAACAACTTGCTTGCATCCCGACGCCACCAAAGTATTCGGCTTCAATGTAGGCGATAGATCCATTTTTGCCAACTTCAGAGCAAAAAACAGTCAGCACCTCTGGCAATTCAGCACAGCCGTCGTCAGTAAGCGGTAGTGACGGTAACCCATGGGCACGCAGCACATCATCGGTCAGCGGAATCATTTCAACCCCTGCTTCCAAGGCGACAACGCGAAGCGAATGAGGCAAATCCTTTGAGAAGGCTCCCGATTTAGCGACCAGAGCTTGAAGCATATAAGTCATGAAGCCCCCGCTTACTTGATGACTCTCAGAACACCACGCATGACCCGGAAGCTCATTCCACCAGACATTGCCTTCACACCAACACCCTCTCAATCCCCCCCGCATTCGCCTTGGCCACGTACTCGGGCATCCAGTCTTCGCCGAGGATTTGTTTGGCCATTTCGACGACGATGTAGTCGGCTTCCAGCAGGCCGGTTTTCAGGTCTTCCTGGTAGCGGTTCAAGCCCATCAGGCAGCTTGGGCAGGAGGTGAGGATCTTCACGTTTTGGTCCGCTTTCACCGCACCGGATGCACGCAAGGACGCTTCGCCTTTGCGGATTTCTTCTTCCTTGCGGAAACGGATTTGCGTGGACACATCGGGGCGTGAAGTCGCCAGGCCACCGCTTTCGCCGCAGCAGCGTTTGCTTTCCACCACCTGGTCACCCATCAAGGCCTTGACGGTTTTCATGGGCTCTTGCAACTTCATCGGGCTGTGGCAAGGGTCGTGGTACAGGTAACCCGCGCCCTGGCTGGCATTGAGCGTGATGCCCTTCTCCAGCAGGTACTCGTGGATGTCCACGATGCGGCAGCCAGGGAAAATTTTCTCGAACTGGTAACCCTGCAATTGGTCGTAGCAGGTACCGCAGCTGACCACCACCGTCTTGATGTCCAGGTAGTTCAGCGTATTGGCCACGCGGTGGAAGAGCACGCGGTTGTCGGTGATGATTTTGTCGGCTTTGTCAAACTGGCCCGAGCCGCGTTGCGGGTAGCCGCAGCACAAATACCCTGGGGGTAACACGGTTTGCACGCCAGCGTGCCAGAGCATGGCTTGGGTGGCCAGGCCCACTTGCGAGAACAAACGTTCTGAGCCGCAACCAGGGAAATAGAACACCGCTTCGGTGTCGCTGGTGGTGGCCTGCGGGTTGCGGATGATGGGCACGTAGTCCGCATCTTCAATGTCCAGCAAGGCACGTGCGGTTTTCTTCGGCAGGCCGCCCGGCATCTTTTTGTTGATGAAGTGGATGACCTGCTCTTTGATGGGCGGTTTGCCCACGGTGGCCGGTGGTGCCTTGGTTTGTTGGCGTGCCAGCACCTTGAGCACATCATTGCCCAGGCGTTGGGCTTTGAAGCTGAGGTTGGTGATGGCATGCCCCAGCTGAATCGCCTTGGGGCTGGTGGTGCCGATGAACCAGGACTGGAACTCCGCCGCCGGGCGGAAACTTTTCTGACCCATTTTGCGCAGCAGGTTGCGCATGTTCATGGACACATCGCCGAAGTCGATGTTCACCGGGCAAGGTGTGAGGCATTTGTGGCAGACCGTGCAGTGGTCGGCCACGTCTTCAAACTCTTGCCAGTGTTTGATGCTGATGCCGCGCCGGGTTTGTTCTTCGTAGAGGAAGGCCTCCACCAAGAGCGACGTGGCCAGAATTTTGTTGCGCGGGCTGTAGAGCAAATTGGCACGCGGCACATGGGTGGCGCACACGGGTTTGCATTTGCCGCAGCGCAGGCAGTCCTTGACCGAATCGGCAATCGCGCCGATGTCGCTCTGCTGCATGATGAGGGACTCGTGCCCCATCAAACCGAAGCTCGGTGTGTAGGCATTGGTGAGGTCGGCCTTGAGGGTCACACCATCAAAACTGGCGTCGCGCAGCAACTTGCCTTTGTTGAAGCGGCCTTGCGGGTCCACCTTCTTTTTGTAGGCGGTGAAATCGGCGATCTCGGCATCCGTCAGGAATTCGAGTTTGGTGATGCCGATGCCGTGTTCACCCGAGATCACACCGTCCAGGCTGCGGGCCAGCTTCATGATGCGGGCCACCGCGTGGTGGGCGGTTTGCAGCATGTCGTAGTTGTCGGAGTTCACCGGAATGTTGGTGTGCACATTACCGTCACCGGCGTGCATGTGCAGGGCCACCCAGACACGGCCTTTCAGGATTTGACCGTGGATCTTCTGGCACTCGTCCACGATGGGCTTGAGGGACGAACCGGCAAAGATGGCTTGCAGCGGCGTGCGGATCTGGGTTTTCCACGAGGCACGCAGGCTGTGGTCTTGCAATTGCGCAAAAAGCGTTCGTTCGCCTTCGGCAGCGGGGGCATCCAGGTTCGTCAACCAGCCTTGCCAAAGCGCACGAACCTCGCGCAGCAAGGTCAGGGCTTGTTGTACGCGGTCCTCCAGCAGCTCCGCAGAGGCAATCTCACCAGCATCGTCGCTCTTACCCAGCGGCAAATTGCCAGTGACGAAAAACGCCTCCAGCGCATCCACCAAGGCCAGCTTGTTTTGCAGGCTCAGTTCAATGTTGATGCGCTCAATGCCTTCGGTGTACTCGCCCATGCGCGGCAGCGGAATCACCACGTCTTCGTTCACTTTGAAGGCGTTGGTGTGTTTGCTGATGGCGGCCGTGCGTTTGCGGTCCAACCAAAACTTCTTGCGTGCATCGGGGCTGACAGCCACAAAACCTTCGCCCGAGCGGCCATTGGCCAGGCGCACCACTTCGCTCGTCACGCGAGCCACCGCATCGGGGTCGTCGCCGCAGATGTCGCCCACCAGCACCATCTTGGGCAAGCCACCGCGTTTGCTCTTGGTGGCGTAGCCCACGGCTTTGAGGTAGCGGTCGTCCAGGTGTTCCAGGCCCGCGAGCACCACCTTGGACTTGCCGTTCTCGGTGTCCACGCCACCCGCTTTGTTGAGCGCGAACATGTAGTCCTTGATGTCCACAATGCTCGGAACCGCGTCCTTGGCATTGCCAAAAAACTCCAGGCACACCGTGCGGGTGTGGGCCGGCATTTGGTGGACGATCCAGCGGCCGCTGGTGATGAGGCCGTCGCAGCCTTCTTTTTGAATGCCGGGCAGACCCGCGAGAAATTTGTCAGTGACGTCTTTTCCAAGGCCCTCTTTGCGGAAGGTGCGGCCGGGGATGTCGAGGCGCTCAGTACGTTCGAGCTTCTTGCCGGTGGCGTCAAAGTACTTCAGCTCGAAACTGGCGACTTCCACGTCGTGAATCTTGCCGAGGTTGTGGTTCAGTCGAGTCACCTCCAGCCATTTGGCCTCGGGTGTGACCATGCGCCAAGAGGCGAGGTTGTCCAGCGCCGTGCCCCAAAGCACCGCTTTTTTGCCGCCCGCGTTCATGGCGATGTTGCCGCCGATGCACGACGCTTCGGCAGATGTGGGATCGACCGCAAACACATGGCCACCGCGCTCGGCGGCATCGGCCACACGCTGGGTGACCACACCTGCTTCCGTCCACACCGTGGCCACTGGCTTGTCAACGCCGGGCAAGGTGACGAACTCCACCTCGGTCATGGCTTCCAGTTTTTCGGTGTTGATGACGGCGCTGTTCCAGGTCAGGGGCACTGCACCGCCGGTGTAGCCGGTACCGCCTCCACGCGGGATGATGGTCAAGCCCAGCTCCACGCACGCGGCCACCATGCCGGCCATCTCGGCCTCGGTGTCGGGGGTGAGCACCACGAAGGGGTACTCGACACGCCAGTCGGTGGCGTCGGTCACATGGGACACGCGTGAGAGGCCATCGAACTTGATGTTGTCTTTGGCGGTGACGCGGCCCAGCACCTTTTGCGCCTGCTTACGCAGCTTGGCCACTTGCTCGAAAAACGCAGAGAAAGTCGTCACCGCCTTACCCGCTGCTTCCAGCAATTCGCCCACATGGCGGTCACGCTCGGCGTCGCTATGGGAAGAAGCGCCCGGTGTGCGGCGGCGCTGCACCTCGCTCAGCCGATGGTTCAGTGCATCCACCAGCAACTGGCGGCGCTTGGGGTTGTCCAGCAGGTCGTCTTGCAAATAGGGGTTGCGCTGCACCACCCAAATGTCGCCCAGCACCTCGTACAACATGCGGGCGGAGCGGCCGGTTTGGCGCTCAGAACGCAGGCGATCCAGCACCTGCCAGGCACGTTCACCGAGCAGGCGAATGACGATTTCGCGGTCGGAGAACGAGGTGTAGTTGTAGGGAATTTCGCGCAGGCGGGGTGCGCTCGCGTCAGCGGCCTGGGCGGCTGTCAATTGGGTCAGGGTGGCGGGTGCGTTCATGAAAAAAGGAGGCGGCGGGGCACCTCGGACTGCACTTAAGGCGACATCGTAACGCAGCGCCTCTCTGGGGCAACGGCCCCTCACCCCCAGAAACCCCGGGGTTATCCGGTTTGAGCGCGTTGACGGATGGGCCAACATGGACGCGGCTTGCGAACTCCACTTCACCAAAGAACCGGCACAAGACCATGAACGACTGGCCCTATCCCTTTTGGATCGCCCACCGCGGCGCCGGCAACCTTGCGCCGGAAAACACCTTAGCGGCATTTAAGCTCGGCGCGTCCTATGGCTACCGCGCCTTTGAGTGTGATGTGAAACTCAGCCGAGACGGCGTGCCCTTCTTGCTGCACGACGCCGATTTGGCGCGTACCACAGGGCAGCACGGCGTGGCGGGCGAGCGCGATTGGAGGGAACTTGCGACCCTGGATGCCGGCAGTTGGCACAGCCCCAGCTATGCGGGTGAGCCACTGCCCACCTTGCGGACCATCGCTGAATTCTGCATCCGTGGAGGGCATCGCCTGAACATCGAAATCAAACCCACGCCAGGTGATGAGGCCCATACCGGCCAAGAGGTGGCCTTGGAGGCTGCGCGGTTGTGGTCAGGCCAACGTGTGCCTTTGCTTAGCTCCTTTCAGGTGGCGGCGCTGGAGGCAGCACAGGCAAGCGCACCCGAACTGCCACGCGCCTTATTGCTTGATCGCCTGGAAACCGGGTGGCTGCAAACCGCACTCGACCTGCAATGCGTGGCCGTGGTGGCTCGACACACCTTGTTTAACGAAACCCTGGTTCAGGAAATTCATACGGCCGGGCTTCGCGCGATGGCCTACACGGTGAACGAACACAGCGATGCAAAAAGATTGCAATCGCTGGGACTCGCCGGCCTCATCACCGACGCGGTGGATCGATTTATTCCAGAAACAAATGTCTAAAAAGTCACGCTGGAGCGCCAGAACCCATTCTCGCTAGCGCTCACCAACACATACCGGCGAGGAACAATCTAGTTACCTCTTGTAACCGACCAATTTCCTCAATGAAAAACATCCTTAACTCCTTGGTGATGGCCCTTGCCGCTTTGGGTTTGCACACCACGGCCAACGCCAATCTGGTCATCAATGGCAGCTTTGAAGACGTGAGCCCAGCATCTGGCCTACAAACGCAGGCCAACGGAACTTGGTCAATTTACAACGTAATTGACGGCTGGAGCACCATTGCGGGTCCCGGTATAGAAGTACGCAATAACGTGGCCGGCACCGCATCCAACGGCAGCAACTATGTGGAGCTCGACTCCACAGGCAATACCACCATGGCCCAGACCCTGCTGACCTCTGCGGGCAGCTACTACGCCCTGACATTTGACTACTCAGGTCGCACCGGTGTTGCGGCAGCCTCCAACGGCATTGAGGTGCTGTGGAACAACGTTTTGGTCAACCTCAATCCCATCACCGCAAGCGGTATCGGTCTGAGCAACCACGCATGGACAAGCTACACCTTCGGCGTTTACGGCACTGGCAACGACGTGCTGAGCTTCCGCTCCGTTGGCACGCAAGACTCGCTTGGTGGCTCGCTGGACAACGTTCGTGTCGTGGCGGAACCCGGCATGTTGGCCACGATGAGCTTGGCCCTGCTGGCCCTGGGTTGGTCACGCCGAAGAGTGGGCTAAAGACAGTTTTTTGGTCTTTGCTTTGTTTTGTGATCAAGCGCTCACCGCATGTCAGGGTGCGGCGCTTGGTGTTGGTCAGTGGGCAACAAGCTCAGCAGTCTCTCAGGCGATGTTTCAACACCAGCTCGCCTAAGCGAATCGTCAGCGGCCGCCATGGCCTTGAAGATTCAGCCCCACGGACCTGTGTGCTCTTGAATGGCCTTCCCCACGTCCGTCTGGTGGTTTCCATCGAAGACAAGCCTGAGTGAGCCGAATTCGAAAAAATTTGGTTCCCTCGGTCCATCCATGGCTTCGCCTTCGGGTTGATGCTTCCCCGACTCTTGAATCCGCGGCGTTCGTCCCTATAATGAGTTTGCTAGCACTCAAGTCGCTTGAGTGCTAACAACAGCGGAAGGCCCAAACACCCCCGACTGTTGAAGTGAATGGGCGCACACTTTGCGCCTGAACTTTCAGATTCTTTATTAGTCATCAAGGAGATGCTATGAAACTTCGTCCTCTGCACGACCGCGTCATCGTCAAGCGTTTGGAACAAGAAACCAAAACTGCTTCCGGCATCGTCATTCCAGACAACGCCGCCGAGAAACCCGACCAAGGTGAAGTTCTGGCCGTCGGCCCAGGCAAGCGCAGCGACAAGGGCGACTTCATTGCCTTGAATATCAAGGTGGGCGACCGCGTTTTGTTCGGCAAGTACAGCGGCCAGACCGTCAAAGTCGATGGCGACGAGTTGTTGGTCATGCGCGAAGAAGACCTCTTCGCGGTTGTCGAGAAATAAAGCTACTGCGCGGCGCGCTGGCGGCGTTGCGCGGTGCTCGCAATCCTCACGTACCCAAGTACGTTCCGGTTGCTGTGCGCCGTGCGCCTTGCAAGCCCACCGCTCGCTACGCTTTCTTTCTCAACAACCCAATGAGTAAAGAGAGCGATCTACTTAACCACTGAATTCGGAGAGTTAAACATGGCAGCAAAAGACGTTATTTTCGGCGGCGAAGCCCGCGCACGCATGGTTGAGGGTGTGAACATCCTGGCCAACGCAGTCAAAGTGACCCTGGGCCCCAAAGGCCGTAACGTGGTGTTGGAGCGCTCTTTCGGCGCCCCCACCGTGACCAAGGACGGTGTGTCCGTGGCCAAGGAAATTGAGCTCAAAGACAAGCTGCAGAACATGGGCGCGCAGATGGTCAAGGAAGTGGCCTCCAAAACCAGCGACAACGCTGGCGACGGCACCACCACCGCCACCGTGCTGGCCCAAGCCATCGTGCGCGAAGGCATGAAGTACGTGGCCGCAGGCATGAACCCCATGGACCTCAAGCGCGGTATCGACAAGGCCGTGATCGCCTTGGTGGCCGAGCTGAAGAAGGCTTCCAAAGCCACCACCACCAGCAAAGAAATCGCCCAAGTGGGTTCCATCTCGGCCAACAGCGATGACTCCATCGGCACCATCATCGCCAACGCGATGGACAAGGTCGGTAAAGAAGGCGTGATCACCGTAGAAGACGGCAAGAGCCTGGACAACGAACTCGACGTCGTTGAAGGCATGCAGTTCGACCGAGGCTACCTGTCGCCTTACTTCATCAACAACCAAGAGAAGCAAGCCGCACTGCTGGACAACCCCTTCGTGCTGCTGTTCGACAAAAAGATCAGCAACATTCGCGATCTGCTGCCCACACTGGAGCAAGTGGCCAAGGCCGGCCGTCCTTTGCTGATCATTGCCGAAGAAGTTGAAGGCGAAGCACTGGCCACTTTGGTGGTCAACACGCTGCGCGGCATCTTGAAGGTCGTGGCTGTGAAGGCCCCTGGTTTCGGCGACCGCCGCAAAGCCATGCTGGAAGACATCGCCATCCTGACCGGCGGTAAGGTCATCGCGGAAGAAGTCGGCCTGTCGCTCGAGAAAGTCACCCTGGCTGACCTCGGCCAAGCCAAACGCGTCGAAGTGGGCAAAGAAAACACCACCATCATTGATGGCGCGGGTGCTGCTGCTGACATCGAAGCACGTGTCAAACAAGTGCGCATTCAAATCGAAGAAGCAACGTCTGACTACGACCGCGAAAAACTGCAAGAGCGCGTGGCCAAGCTGGCTGGCGGTGTTGCAGTGATCAAGGTCGGCGCCGCCACCGAAGTTGAAATGAAAGAGAAAAAAGCCCGCGTCGAAGACGCCCTGCACGCCACCCGCGCTGCGGTGGAAGAAGGCATCGTGGCCGGTGGTGGCGTAGCCTTGCTGCGCGCACGCCAAGCTGCTGGCACCATCAAAGGCGACAACCCTGACCAAGAAGCCGGCATCAAGCTGGTGCTCAAGGCCGTTGAAGCCCCGCTGCGCGAAATCGTCTACAACGCCGGCGGCGAGCCCAGCGTGGTGGTCAATGCCGTGTTGGGTGGCAAAGGCAATTACGGCTTCAATGCAGCCAACGACACCTATGGCGACATGATCGAAATGGGTATCTTGGATCCCACCAAGGTCACCCGCACCGCGCTGCAAAACGCAGCCTCTGTCGCTTCGCTGATGTTGACCACCGAGTGCATGGTCTCTGAAGCCCCGAAAGATGAAGCCCCTGCGCCTGCAGGCGGCGGCATGGGCGGCATGGGCGGCATGGGCATGGACATGTAAGTCCAGGCTTTTTCGCCTAGAAAACCGAAGGGCCGCGAAACAGGCTGTGTAAATAGTCTGAACCCGAGTCGGCCTGTAGCGCCCGCCAGACGTTGGAGTCGGCGGGCGTTTTCATTCAGGGGTGGAGCATGGGACATCGCACAGGGCAGGACAGGAAGCAAGCGG
>Ga0315907_10003387_pt1 | contig 18905 bp, 19 predicted proteins | sample LakEriMetagenome_3_FD_203525 | JGI IMG/M metagenome (GOLD analysis project Ga0315907, IMG submission 203525) | Freshwater fungal communities from buoy surface, Lake Erie, Ohio, United States - Buoy 12 MA123 | ecosystem: Environmental > Aquatic > Freshwater > Lake > Lake biofilm | place: USA... | reverse complement strand
GTAAACCGCGCGCCCACCTCGGCAACACGCTCAGACCCTTTGGCCACCACAATGAATTGAACGATGGCGATCACGGTGAACACCACAAAACCGATCAGCACATTGCCGCCGACCACCAGGCGACCGAAGGTTTCAATGATGGCGCCCGCTTGGCCCGTCAGCAAAATATGCTTGGTGGCTGCAATCGACAACGCCAGGCGCAGCATGGTTGTGAACAACAACAAACTTGGGAAGGTCGACAGCGCCAGAGTCGACGGCACATAAACCGCCAGCATCAGCAGCATGATGCTCATCGCAATGTTCACGCCGATCAACAGATCGAGCAAGAAGACGGGCAAGGGCAGAACAATCAGCGCCAGGATCGCAACCACCAAGGCGATCAGCGCCACATCGGTGGAGTCTATGAACCTGGACAGGCGGCGTTTGTCCTGCCGCTTCATGGCAACGCTTGGTGAGTTCATGGTGTGATGGTGCTTGGGTGGCGCGGCTATCCAAACAAGGCCGCAGCGTCCAGCCCTCTTTTAAGCAGTTCTTCGCGCAGCTTGGGCAAGGCGGATTTCTGAATTTGACGCACGCGTTCCGCGGTCAAACCGAGCAAAGATCCAACGTTCTCCAGGGTGTCGGGCTCTCCGGTTTCAAAGCCATATCGGCGCAGAATCACAACCCGTTCAATCTTGGACAAAGCATTCACACAACCCAGCAAGGTGTCCAACATCTGGTCAGTGACCAGTTGCGACTCGGGCGTGCCATGTTCGACGTCTTCAATCGTGTCCGCCAAGACCATGGACTCTTCGCCGCGCACCGGCAGATCCATGGACAAAGGGACTTGGGCATGGTTCATGAGGTGAGCCACCTCGTGCACCGTTTTGCCAGTGGCTTTGGCAATGCGGCTCAGTTCCGATGAGGTGCCCGGTGATGCCGTTTCGCCGCTGACAGCTTGGCCTTTGCGCTGCTCGCGCAGCACTTTGGTGACGTCACGGATCACATGCACAGGCAAGCGCACGGTGCGAGAGTGGTCGAGGATGCCCTGGCGGATGGACTGCTTGATCCAAAACCGCGCATAGGTTGCAAACCGAACGCCGCGATGCGGATCGAAACGCGACACGGCTTCGATGAGTCCCATATTGCCGTCGCCAATCAAGTCTTCCAGCGGCATATTGGGTGCTCGAAGCGAACGCGCCACCACCACCACCAGGCCCAGGTGAGCACGAATCATGTGTGCAACTGCAGCCGCATCCCCCGCCACAATTTGAAGCGCGAGGGCTTTTTCTTGTTCGGCATCAAGCGGCGGCACGGCTCGAATTTCTGCCAGATACAGGGCCAAGCTGGAAGACGATTGAAAAACCTCAGCTAACTTTGGATTCGCTTTGAGCTCAGCGCGAAGTGGGTGAAGCTCTTCTTGTTCGTCCAAACTCAAATCGATGTCAACAACAGCGCCGTCCCATTCGCCGCTGTCAGCATCGCCATGTGCATCACTGGCCCAACTGTCGCTTACGCCATCCAATAACTCTTCGACCATCGCTTCGTGCGGTGCATCCACACGGGCAGTGGTTTCATCCAGCAAGTCCAGGCAATGCTTGAGGTCACGCAGCGCATTGACCCAGCCCACTTCATTCGAGAGCAGGTTTTCCTCGAACTCGAAAGGCACTGGCACCACAACAGGCGCACTGCGGCGGTCACTCCAAACAGACTTCGCACTGCTACGAACCATGGCAGCGCTTTGCTGACGCGGTTGCGATGGTGAGGTGGTCTGTTGCATGACGTTGCTCATCTGAAGGTAGTGCATGAAGCGGCGCAGAACATGATTGAAGTTATAGCAGTCGGGTCGTGACATTTGCCACTGGCTCGACCCTAACTGTTGATGGTTGTTGAACATCACGCTTAAGTAGGACCACTTACGCAAACGCAATTGGCGACAAATGAATAAACATGTTCAAACCAACTTGATGGTCGTTGATCATTCGATCCATCTGCGCGTGGTATCAACGTGCCTCAACTTTGAAGCCATGCAGCCAAGCGATTGCAAGGCGCATGTCGGAATGAAGCGATGTCAGACGAGAAACCGCTACCGCCATCGCAGAAGAAACTGCGTGATGCTCGCTTAAGGGGCGAAATACCCAAGAGTCAAGAAGTGACGCAAGTGGCGTCTTTGGCCGCGTTGATTCTTTACGGGTGGGCTGCATCCAGTCAGATGCTGGATGTGATGGCACGGCTGTTTGCCTTGCTGGATGAGATGCGTCCAGCGATGCTGACGCCTGATGGCCTGGTTTGGTTCATCACTCAAGCCTTCAGCAGAGCAGCGTTCTTGCTTTTGATTCTGGCGTTTTTGCCAACGGTGTTCGGCATCTTCGCTGGGCTCATGCAATCAGGGTGGTTGATCGCTTTTCAACCCCTGGCACCCAAGTTTGAACGCTTGAACCCGGGTCAAAACCTGAAGAACATGTTCACACTGACCAAATTGGCCGATGTTGTTCGTCGCTTGTTCAAAAGCATGCTGATTGGGGCGGCCATCTGGTGGCTGGGCAAGAAGCTGCTGGTGACCTCAGCAGGCGCACCCGAATGGTCAACGGCTGTGATCGTGGCCCTCATCGCCAGGAGTTTGTTGGAGCTGATCAGCATCAGCCTGGCGGTTTTTTTAGCAGGTGCTGTGCTCGACTATGTGCTGCAGCGCATTCAGTTCATGGACCAGCAAGGCATGTCACACGACGAAGTCAAGCGCGAGCACAAGGAACAGGACGGCGATCCTCAGTTGCGCGGCAAGCGCAAAGCGCTGCACCGTGAAATGGCCATGTCCAAGATGATTGACAACGCCAAACGCGCCAGGGTCATGGTGACCAATCCCACGCACGTGGCGATAGCTTTGCAGTATGGAGAAGAGGGCATGGATGTGCCCGTGGTCACCGCCAAGGGATTGGACCACATGGCATTGCGACTGAAGGAAGCCGCGCGTGCCGCCGGCGTGCCCATCTATGAAGACGTTGCTTTGGCGCGAAAGCTTTATCGTTTGGTGGAGTTAAACGACAACATCGGCCGCGAGCTCTTTGAGCCCGTGGCCGATGTGTTGGTTTGGGTAGAGAGATTGCAAAAACAGATGGAGTTACCTCTCGACCACTGAATGTGCGCAGCTCACCGCTGGTACGCCCACATCAATCACTGCTGGGGCATGTTTTGCAACTCAGGTTTCGGTGCGTTATGCGCAGCACGTAGCTTGGTGGCCACTTCCTGTAGCCCCGGTAGAGCCTGCTTGAGTTCTTTCACGGCGCCCTCGGCTTGTGTGTTTCCTTTCAAATTTCCCTGCAGTAGCGCTTCACCCTCAGAAATCAACGAGTTGGCTTTCTCTAAGATCTGGGTGGATTTTTCAACCAACTTCGCCCTTGCGCCCGGATCCATCGTGAGGAGATCTTTGGTTATCTTCATTTCAGAGGCAATGAGATTCTTGAACTCGGGCAGCTCTCGATCCTTAAAGTTTTGAAATGCACTTGCCCAGGCCAGTGACTCTTTGGATGCATTCGGATCTACAGGCGAGTTGGACTCTACCGATGGCTTTTGAGGTTTGTTCTCCACGGTCGGCTTTTCATTTGCCTGAGGGTTTGGGTTGGTCGGAACAACGGGGGGTGTCGACTTGGGTGTTGATGAGGCGTCCGGACTTACTTTCGGCGATGCAGACTGCACCAACTCCCTCAGACCAAAGTTCCACCCCGCGCCCCGCGCGTCTTTCAGTTGGTCGAGAAACGCCGTCTTCGCGGTGTTCGCCGCTTGATGATCTGCGGGGTCTTTCGACAGCCTGGCTTTTTCCACGTTGTTGTTGATCTTCACCCACATGTCGGTCACGGCTTTTGCGCGGCCCTCTTCCGTCGAGAGATTGCCTGTTTTGATGCCGTACTGACTGGCGAGGTTTTGGATGGTTTCAATCGCTTTTTTCTCCGCAGCGGCCGGGTCAATTTTGGCCGTCGCAGCGGGCTGTTGCTCTTTATTGACCGGATTTGCTGCCGGTTGCTCGGTGTTCACCGGGGTGCTGGGCACATCGGTTTTCGGCTTGACCGGCTGGGTGGGCACCTCGGCGGTTGTGAAACTCAAGTTGGCTTTGATGGCAAAGGTCATGACGGGCCTTTCAAGAAAGATTGATCCGATGTTTTTTGTTGGGGCTACTGGACCGCATGTTGGCCCCACGGCCAGCCAATAGAACATCCTGTGCAAGGTTTCAAGTCAAAAAAGCCCGTCCCCTCTTTCTTTTGACTCACTTGATTTTTCCAACGAGAAATCCTATGGGATCGCCACAGGGGCACACCTCGGGTGGTCGACGCCCTGCCCCATTGCCCAACTCCATTGAAACGGACCATGCCATGAGCACGCCCCCAATCAACTCCTCCACCTCGTCGGATTATTTGTACGCCGACACGCTTGGTGCAGAAAAACTGCGGCCGCTCAAATCGCGTGGCTACAACCCCGCTCAAGGATTGCCAAACGCAGACTCCTTGCCTGAGCGGCCCACGTTTTCTGCTGACAAGAAGCCCCAGGTTTTGCCACCCAGGCCACAAAACAACTCGATCAATGCGCCATTCAATCCAGCGACGGACATTTACGAATCGAGCACTGTCACCCTTGAGGGTGGTGCCAAGTTGACCACCCGCTACAACGACGGCGGCTTGTTGACCCAGCCGTCTGATCGAGGAGCGCAGCCGTTGATACCTGCGGGCCAGGGCGTGAACCCCGTGCGCATTGATGCGACCATTCCCATCATTGCGGGTGATGTGGTTTCATTGAATGGGGAGCTGCGGCTGGAGTCGAACCAGAATACCCGTGTGGGTGTGTCGTCGGCTTTCAATTTCGGTGATGTCAAAGCCAATCTGGGAATTTTTGAAGTCCAGACTTTGCAGAACATTGGCGTTCCCGGCGGTTCGCGCACCCAGTTGACAGGTGGTTTGTCTGTTCAGGTCGGTGACGTGGGGCTGGGCGCGAATCTCGTTCGCACTTCCGGAGGAACCGCCAGACAAACGGGCAACAGCCGCATAGATCCTTTCATTTCGGTCAAGGTCGGGGGCACCCAAATTCAAGGCGGCCCGACGTTCACGCTGGACGATAAAAACGGCAACACCCAGCTGGGCGGCGTGATCACGGTACAACCTGTCAAGACCGACAACACCCGGCCTTATGGGTTCGGTATCGTCAAGTATGGTGAAAATCCCTTGGCGCCTGACACCAGCGCTTTCAGCGTGACGGGTGGGCTGCGTTTCTGACTTGACTCGGCGTGGTTTTGCACCACACCTGCGATAGGGCAAACCGAATGACGGCGTGCATTGCGTTTTCCAACCTGGTGGATGTTGGCCTGCGAGTGATCAGGCGATTCTGAGGCGGGCTATCCAAGGGCAAAAGCCAGACCTTGTCATTGGATTGGTCTTTTGCGCTTGGAGCGGGCGGTCCGTTCACCGCTGTGGGCTGCGCTGTTCGTGGTGCACATCGCGGCGATCTTCTGCGCCTCCTGTGTCGCCTCCGGAAAACGAAGCAGTGCCAGGTCAATGAAAGCGCGTACTTTGGGCGACAGGTAGCGGTGGCTGGGATACACCGCATGTACCGCTACCGGTGCAAACTGCCATTGGGGCAACAGAGGAACCAGGGTCCCCTTGAGCACCGCATCGGCGGCGATCAACAAGGGAAGTTGTCCTATCCCCAGGCTTCTCAGCAAGGCATCACGTACCGCAAAACTGTTGTTCACCCGCAGTCGAGCGGGGCCTGTCACCCTCGTCGCCGCTTGGTCCGGCTGGTCAGATGGAATCAGTTCCCAACCTCGCCTCAGGGCGCCGCCCGAGAACATCACCAGTTGGTGCTGCCTCAGTTGCTCGGGATCGGCTGGTGTGCCCTGCTTCTCCAAGTACTTGGGACAGGCAAAGAGTCCGTATTGCAACTCCCCCAGCCGGCGTGCCACCAGGCGTGATTCCTGCACCGGCCCGATGCGAATGGCCAGATCAAAGCCCTCTTGCACCAAGTCCACCACCCGCGAGGTGTGTTCAACCTCGGCAGTGACGTCGGGGTAGGTAGCGAGGTACTCGTCGACCCAGCCACTGACCGCCAGCATCCCAAACTCCACGCCGCAGGTCAGGCGTAACTGGCCTTGCGGTTTGCTTTGGGCTTGGTGGGTCAGCTGCGACGTTTCTTCAACCGCGGCCAAGATGCCGAGCGCCCGGTCGGCCACTTCTCGGCCCATTTCTGTCACGGACAGCGTGCGGGTGGTTCGCTCCAGCAGTTTCACCCCCAGCTCGGCTTCCAGTTGCATCACGACCCGACTGACATGGCTTTTTTGGGTGTGCAGCAGCTCTGCGGCGCGAGTGAAGCTGCCGGCCTGAACGACTTTGACAAATATTTGCAGTTGTTCCAGTGTCATGCGGCAAATTGTTGCTCATATTGTGAACAGTGATTTGAAGCACCCTGTCTTTATCTATTCATATGGGACAACCAAAATCGCACTTCCATTCCATCAGGAGACGCTCTCATGAGTCTGAAAGATCCCAACGTGGTACGTCCCGCGGCCCGAAAACGCGTCGCTCTTGTCATTGCCAATCCCGCCGTGTCGTCGACCTCGGGTTGGCCTGTGGGCTTTTGGTGGAGCGAGCTGACCCACCCTTACCACCTGTTCACCGAAAAAGGTTATGAAGTCGAAGTGTTCAGTCCAGAAGGCGGTGCCTGCACGGCCGATGGCATGAGCGATCCCAATGACGCCAGCGGTTACAGCAGCAGCGACCTGATCACCCAAGGTTTCATCCACACGCCGGCCTTGAAAGCCTTGGTGGACAACACCCGGCCCGTGGGTGACATTGATTTGGCACGCTTCGATGCCATCGTGGTTGCCGGAGGTCAGGCGCCAATGTTCAACTTTGAAGGCGCAACCCCACTGCACCAAAAGTTTGTGGCGTTTTATGAGTCCGGAAAAATCGCGGCTGCCTTGTGCCACGGCACGGCGATCCTGGCTTATGCCAAGCTGAGCAATGGCGACCACCTGGTCAAAGGCAAAACAGTGACGGGCTTTGCCAATGTGGAGGAAGACTTCGCCGACAACGCGGTGTGGACCTATGGTTTGATGGAACGCGGCAAACACCTGATGCCATGGCGCATCGAAGACAAGCTCAAAGCCTTGGGTGCCAACTATGTGCAGGCCGGTTTGTGGCGCGGGTTTGCCATTCGTGATGGCAACCTCATCACGGGCCAACAAAATTTTTCCGGTGAAGAAACTGCGCGTGCGGTGGTTGCTGCCCTGGGCGAATGAGGGCCCAAGCAACCACGCCCTGCCCTGCGTGCCCAGGCCTTGAAGCGGATGGCGCCATGTCGCATTCAAGCGCTTGCGCGCTTGAACGACAAAAGTGAATGACGAAATTCAAAAGGATGGATCGATGAAACACGCTTTGCTGATGTCCTTGGTGACAGCTTGGGTCTTGGCTTTAACAGGTTGCGCCACGCCACATACCCCTGCGCCGACCTATGTATTGGTCCACGGCGCATTCCAAGACGCCCGTGTGTGGGACGACGTCAAGCCCTTGTTGGTAGCGAGAGGGGCCTCGGTGGTGGCAGTGAACCTTCCAGGTCGGCGGGGGGATGCCGCCGCGCCCGAATCACTGACCCTGGAAGGCTATCGAGACGCGGTACTGCGTACGGTGAATGCCCAAACAGGGCCTGTGGTGTTGGTGGGGCACAGCTTTGGTGGCATCACCATCTCCAATGTCGCCGAAGCGGCGCCTGAGAAAATTCAAACGCTGGTTTACCTGGCGGCCTATTTGCCAACAGCCGCCACCACCGACCAAAGTTTGGCCAAATTGGCCGAGACCGACCAGTGGAACCAGTTCAACAAGAAGCGTCAAAATTTTCTGATTGCGCCCGACTACAAAACCGCCAGCGTATTGGCCGAAGACCAGTTGATGCTGTTCTGCGCGAACTGCCAACCCGAGGCGCAAAAGAAAACGCTGGCTGTGATGCAGGCCGAGCCCTTGAAGCCTGCAGCGTCGGCCTTGCCGCTGACCGCAGCACGGTATGGCGCGGTGAAGAAGGTGTACATCCACACCACCGCCGACAACGCGGTCAGCTACACCCTGCAGCAGCAAATGGTGGCCCGAACACCGGTATCTCGGACGGTCAACCTGGCAACGGGACACTCGCCCTTCGTGGAGGCACCGTCTGCTTTGGCCGACGCCCTGTGGAGTGCACGATGACCCAATCTCCAGCGCCTGTTCACACCAGGCAAGCCAGATGCGCTGTTCATCCGGACGCCACGACTCTGCGCGATGCTCACCATGCCTACTGAACCGCTGCCCGTCGACCGACCGCCAGGTGATACGGTCACCGTGGTCATCACTCGCCGTGTGAAAGCGGGCTGTGGGCCTCAGTACGAAGCCTGGCTGGCACGCCTGCAGTCAGAGGCGCGTGACGTGCCGGGTTATTTGGGCGTGACCACCCACCGCCCGACGCCCACGGGGCCGCTCGACTACACCAGCGTGGTGCGTTTTGCGTCGCTGGCGCATTTGCAGGCGTTTGAAAACAGCGGGCTGCTGGCCCGCCATTTGGCCGACGTGCGGCAGTGGGTGCAGGGCGATGCCGTCTGGCAGCGCCTGACGGGTCTGGAGTTTTGGTTCACCCCACCCGCGGGAACCGTGGTGCCCCAACCCTCGCGGCCACGCATGGTGCTTTTGATGACAGCGGTGGTGTTTATCTTGGTGCTGTCAATCGGAGCCTTGGTGAACGCAGGGTTTGATGCGCTGGCTGCTCAGACCGCCTGGGTGGTGCCGCGGCCGGCCCGTCTGCTGGTCACGATTGCGATCGAGGTGGTGTTGATGACCTACTGGCTGATGCCGGTGATCACACGCCGTTTGACTTTTTGGATCTACCCCCAAGCCAAAAAGCCCTGAGCAGGCCTTCTGACATCAGCCGCCGTAGCGGCATTTGTCGCCGCTGGCAGGCCGCTCCACCGTCACGGCGCTCAACAGCGGCACGGTGGTGGACAGCTGGCGGTAAATGAAGTGGCAAAGGTTTTCGAGTGTGGCGGGACCCAAGCCGGGCACTTCATCCAAAAAATGGTGGTCGAGCTGGTCCCGGACTTGGGCAATGGCGGCGCGTACTTCGGCCAGGTCGACCAACATGCCGGTGTCAGGGTTGACTTCGCCCCGCAGGAAAACCTCGGCATGGTAAGTGTGGCCATGGATACGCCGGCTGCCTTCAGCCTCGACCTTGCGCCGCAGGGTATGGGCGGATTCAAAATAAAAACGTTGACTCAACTCGCAGCGCATCTGGCCTGTCCTGTGGGGATATTTAACGAATGCCTATGACCTTGTGGGTTTGCACACTCAAACGCCACTCGGGGTGGCTTTGGCAGTAGGCGATTGCAGCTTGGGTATTGTCCCGCTGATTGGGACCGTCCATGGGCTGCAGAAAAAAGTGCTGAAAGTCCCAGGCCAACAACTCGTTGGGATCAATGCCGTTTTGCGGGAAAACCAACTTCAGTTCCTGCCCGTGCCGCTGCACCACAGGGGCACCGGCTTTGGGGCTGACGCACAACCAGTCGATGCCAGTGGGCGCTGCCACGGTGCCATTGGTTTCCACCGCCACTTCAAACCCTTGAGCGTGCAAGGCATTGAGCAGTTCGCTGTCCACTTGCAACAAAGGCTCGCCCCCCGTCAGCACCACAAAACGGCGCTGCTGGGAGAGGCTGAGGCTGGAGTTTGGCCAAAGCGATGCAATCGCCTGCGCCAACGCGGCCGCTTGCTCAAACTTGCCACCGCCCGTGCCATCGGTGCCGACAAAGTCGGTGTCGCAAAAGCGGCAAATGCTACTTGCGCGATCGGCCTCGCGGCCGCTCCATAAATTACAACCTGCGAAGCGGCAGAACACGGCAGCACGTCCGGCCTGGCCGCCTTCACCTTGCAGGGTGTAGAAAATTTCTTTGACGCTGTACACAACAAGACGCTGGTTAACCGAGGGTAAGCGGGTCGGTGTGGCCCCACACCTGGGGACGTTTCTTGAAACTGTCGTAGCCCTTGGCGCGCAGGTCGCATGCGGGGCAGTGGCCGCAGCCGTAGCCCCAATCATGACGCTGGCTGCGGTCGCCGAGGTAGCAGGTGTGGGTGTGTTCCACGATGAGTTCGTTGAGTGGATCACCACCCAGCGCGTGGGTCAGGGCCCAGGTCTGCGATTTGTCCAGCCACATCAATGGCGTTTCAATGGTAAGCCGCGTATCCAGACCCAAACTCAGGGCCACTTGAAGGGCCTTGAGGGAGTTGTCGCGGCAATCGGGGTAACCCGAGAAATCGGTTTCGCACATCCCGCCCACCAGCACACTCAAGGAGCGGCGGTAGGCCACGGTGGCGGCAAAACCCATGAAGAGCAGATTGCGCCCCGGCACAAAGGTGTTGGGCAGGCCGTTGTCGCGCATTTCAATGGCGCGTTCCTGGGTCAAGGCGGTGTCTGAGATTTGCCCGAGCAAGGACAGATCGAGTTCGTGGTCGGGGCCGAGCCGGTTCGACCAGGTTTGAAAGCGCTGGCGCAATTCAGCGCGCACAACAGGTCTGCATGCCAGCTCCACCGCATGGCGCTGGCCGTAGTTGAAGCCTATGGTTTCGACATACTCATAGCGGTTCAGCGCCCAGGCCAAACAGGCAGTGGAGTCTTGGCCACCAGAAAAAAGAACCAGGGCGCGTTGGGGGAGGATCAGGCTCATGAGATCTATGCCGATTTGCTCACGAGCTCAAAGTGCTCAACCACTGGAGGCGCGGCGAAAAACGGCCCGACGATGGCGCGCCACTGTGCAAAAAGAGGGCCTTGGCGGAAGTCCACGGTGTGGTTCTCCAGGGTTTCCCAATAGATCATCAAGACATAACGCTCCGGCGATTCGACACTTTTATTCACCTTGAAGCCGTGAAATCCCTGGGCTTGCGCAATGACGGTGTTGGCGCCGTGGGCGATGGCCGCCTCAAAAGCCGCCTGCTGGCCTGGGTGGATGCGGATGTCGGCGTGCTCAAGAATCATGGACGGACTCGTTGGAATGGGAGGGCGCTATTGTCTCCCGACCCGGCGCAGCGGGGGGGCGGTGTCAGCCCCACAAATCCAGGGGGGGATCCGTCACAACCGCACGCAAAATGTCGCTTCGTGCGATAAAACCGATGACGGTGCCCTCGTCATCGGCCACAGGTAACCCGGGCAAGTGCCAGCTTAAAAGGGCCTCGGCCACGCGGCGCAGGTCGGCCTCTAAGCCCACACTGGGCACGGGTGTCCACATGAACTCGGCGACGGCTTGCCGCCACAACGCCAGCCAAGCAGCAGGGGCCGAGGCAGGGTGAGGCAGCGCCGCGCCTTGCATCATGTCGGCCTGAAGCAGCAAACCCACCAATCGGTTCTGGGCATTGAGCACTGGTGCCTGTTTAACGCCACTTTGGGCCAGGTGCTGCCAGGCATCGGCCAAAGGCGTGTCGTCCTGCACGGTGATCACGCGGGTACTCATCACGTCAGCGACCCGGGTGAGCGGACGTTTGCTGGCCTGCACGGCTTGTTTTTGAGCGCTCAGGTCGGCATAGGCGGCCAGCGCCAGTTGCGCAGAGCCTGCGTCCACACCGAATCCTCTAGACCGGTCGCGGGCAGCTCCCTGCGCGAAATGAACAAAGTCACTCTCGTCTTGAGACCGTGTCTGGTCGGCGGTTTCTTGCTGCGACCCGATGGCCGAGAGGCCGCGCACACGGCTCGGCGCGCGCACGGGGGCCACATCACGCAGTTGGTCCAGCGTGCCACTGACCACACGACCCGAAACACTGAACACTGCAAACATGACTACAGCATAACCCGGTGGTCCCCCATCAGCTGGACTTCGGCCCTGAGCGGCACGGACTGGTCAATTTCATCAAATTAATTGTTTTAAGACAAAAAAACTCCTTGATTCATCCAAGACGCGGCCGATATCTGACTGGAGTTCCAAGAAAGTCTCGCTTTAAGCCTGCTCGCCGGGCTCAAGTGAAGCACTTTGCCGGCCGATAACGAGATACCGACGCCTTTGCCCGCACCATGAAAGACACCCAATCCCTGCCGCTGGTTGATGTCGCTGCATTGCAAGTGGGCATGTACGTGTATTTAGAGCTGGGGTGGATGTCACATCCATTCCCACTGTCGCATTTCAAAATTGCCACCCTGGATCAAATCAAAACCATCCAGGGCTTGGGTTTGAAACAAGTGCGGTGGTGCCCGGCGCAAAGCGGGTCGGACGACGCCGGCGCGTTGCCGGGCTTAACCAGCGCGCCGCAGGGATCACAAGAACCAAACGGTGCGGACAGCAGCAACCCCACATCGCCCAACGTGGCTGCCCCGGCCTTGACTGCGGAGCAGCGACGAAAGAACGCCCTGACGGCACAACGCGCCTCACTCGCTTTGTGCGAAAAACAATTCACCGAGGCCGCCCGTGAATGCAGGCGGATGAACGAGATCGTGCCCTCCGACCCAGCCCAGGCCGGTGAGCGAGCGCTAGCTTTGTCGCGTGCCCTGCTGGACAAGATGGCTGGTGCGCAAGAAATGTCGATTCGTTTACTCAGCGATGCAGCTGGCGACAAGTCGTCAGCGCACGCAGTCAGCGTGGGCTTGTTGTCCTTGTTGTTGGGACGTGCCCTGGGTTGGAACGACGCCGATCTCCTGGAGCTGGGCGTGGGCGCACTGACCCACGATGTGGGCAAGCTGAAAATTCCCGAGCGCGTGCGTGCGCGGCAGGACCATTTCTCTCCGGCCGACCTGGCCCACTACCAAGACCATGTGGCCCATGGCGTGCAGTTGGGACGCAGCATGGGCTTGTCGGCAACAGCGCTGACCGTGATTGCGCAACACCACGAAATGATGGACGGCGGCGGCTTTCCAAGCCGCACGGGCGGCGATCGACTGAGTCTGGCCGCTCGTCTGGTGGCCATCGTCAACCGCTACGACAACCTGTGCAACCCGCACATGCCGTCGCACGCGCTGACCCCGCATGAGGCCATGGCTTTGATGTACGCCCAGGGCCAGGCGAAGTTCGACACGGCGATGCTCAATGCCTTCATCAAAATGATGGGTGTTTACCCGCCGGGCTCTTTGGTGCAACTCAGCGACGAGCGTTTTGCGATGGTGGTGTCGGTCAACTCCAGCCGCCCGTTGAAGCCTTGTGTCCTGGCTTACGAACGTAAAGTGCCACGCGACGAAGCCCTGATCGTGGACTTGCAGCAACTCGGCGATGTCAGCATACGCCGCAGCCTCAAACCGGTGGGCTTGCCACCGGAAGCCTTGATTTATCTGTCACCGCGCCAGCGCGTCGCTTACTTCTTTGAACCGCTGCGTGAGTTGGCACCTGCAGACAACCCACTGAAGGAGGCTGCGTGAGCGATCTCTCTGAAGCGCGTTTTGTCGCACAGCACCCACCCACCACCACTGCGCCCGCGATGGCGCTGGAGATTGTGGACCGCTTGCAAGATGCAGTGTGGCTGGTGGATGCCAAGACACTGCAAATCGTGGTGGTGAACGCCGCCGCTGCCGAGATGTTAGGTGCCAGCGCCGCCGAATTGTTGGGCGTGCACATGACGGATCTGGCCTGTACCCCTGAGGATGTTTGTTTCTGGGACGCGGCGTTGCAAGGCCCCCGTCTTGGCACAGACGGCCAGGTGGTGTCCGACACCTGGTTGCGCCGCGCCCACCGTGGTGACGACGGGCAGGGCCCAGAAACCATTCCCGTGACACGCCAGATATCCTTGTTAACTTGCGACGGTGCGTCCTCCTACTACCTGGTGGTGGTGCGCGACCGCAGTGCCCAGACCCGAATTGAAGAAGAGCTGGAGCTGCGCATTGCGGAACTTGCCGCGACGCTCGAATCGACCGCCGATGGCATTTTGGTGCTGGACTTGCATGGGCGAATCCGCAACTTCAACCAAAAGTTTTCGCAACTTTGGAATGTGCCGGGCGAACTACTTTCCCGCCGCGACGACGAAGCCATCCTCGACTGGATGCGCCGCTGCGTCGCCGAGCCCCACAGCTACGTCAGGCGGCTCACTACCATCTGCGAAGACGTGGGACTTCAAGCCAGCGACATCCTCAACCTCAATGACGGTCGGGTTTTGGAGCGGATGACCTTGCCGCAGTGCTCACGTGGCCGACCGATTGGCAGGGTGTTTTCCTTCCGCGACATCACCGAACATGTCGAGGCCACACGCCGAATCGACACCCTGTCTCAGACCGATGCACTCACCGGGCTGCCCAATTTGCGCGTACTGGGCGACCGGGTTGAGTTTGCCTTGGCCATGGCCCAGCGCGATGGCACCCCATTTGCGTTGCTCTTTGTGAACCTCGACCGCTTCAACCATGTAAACGAAACCCTGGGCCACGGATTTGGCGACCGGGTGTTGTCACAGGCGGCCGAGCGCCTCAAGGGCTGCCTGCGTCAAGTCGACACCGTGGCACGTTTGGGCGGCGACGAGTTTGTGCTCTTAGTGCACCAGGCCGATGCGGGCGGTGCGGCGGTGGCTGCACGCCGTGCCATCGAGGCCATGCAAGAACCTTTCACCTTGGACGGTCTGCGTTTCAACGTGACTTGCAGCATTGGCATCTCGCTCTACCCGAACGACGGTACCAGCATGGACGAATTGCTGCGCCACGCCGATGCCTCCATGCACGAAGCCAAGGCCGCCGGCCGCGGCAACTTCCGCTTCCACCGCCACCAACCGCAAGGTGAAGATGGCCAGCGCCTCACCCGTTTGCGCCTGGACCACGCCATGCGCCAGGCTTTGGCCCTGGGCCGCTTCCGTTTGCACTACCAACCCCAAATCGACATGGACACGGGAAACGTGGTGGGCGCGGAGGCCCTGATCCGCTGGACCGATCCCGAACTGGGGCCGGTCTCGCCAGCCGACTTCATTCCCGTCGCGGAAGAAACCGGTTTCATCGTGGCCATCGGCGACTGGGTGATGCGCGAGGCCATACATCAAGCAGCCCGCTGGCACAGCGAAGGCAACCGCATCAACATCAGTGTGAACGTGTCTGCTCTGCAGTTTCAACAACCCGAGTTCGTTGAGGAAGTGGCCAAAGCGCTGGCCAAACACCAACTTGCAGCCGAGTATTTGGAGCTGGAGCTGACCGAATCCATCCTGATTCAAAACGCGGAAGAAGCCTTGCAGCGTCTGAGCCAGCTCGCCGCCTTGGGGGTCAAACTGGCCATCGACGACTTTGGCACGGGTTATTCCAGCCTGGGCTACCTGAAACGTTTCCCCATTGGCCGCCTGAAGATAGACCGCAGTTTTGTGCGCGGCCTGCCCGGCGACGAAAGTGACGCAGGCATTGTCAACGCCATCGTCAACCTCGGCCACGCCCTGCACATGCAGATCGTGGCGGAGGGTGTAGAGACCGAAGCGCAACGTGTCTTCCTGCAGTCCCTGGGCTGCGGGCAATACCAAGGCTTCTTGTTCGCCCCAGCCCTCGACGCCCTGACCTTCGATGCCCGATTGGCCAGCCATGCTGCTCAGCAACAACCTGGTAGCACTCCAGCGCATGTGAGGTTGGTGCACGGATAAGGTTTCAACCGAGGCCGCCGCTCCGCATAGGCTGCGAAAAATCGCCCCACTTTGTTCCAAGCGATGGAATAAAACCTGTCGCAGCGGTGTTTACCGTGATGCAATCCAACCACTTTCAACGGAGATTCATCATGCGCACACGTTTCCTCACCGCCTGGGCCTTGGCCGCCCTCTTGGCAACCGGTTGTTCCACCATGGAGCCTGCAGCCCCTGCCAAAGTCAGCGACGGCGTTTTTGTCGGCAGCAACGGCATGACGCTCTACACCTTTGACCGCGACGCCGCAGGCTCAGGCAAAAGCGTTTGTAATGGCCCCTGCGCGCAAAACTGGCCCCCCTTGATGGCGGCGGCTGGCGCAAAAAACAGCGGCGACTGGGCTGTGGTCACCCGCGACGACGGCAGCCAGCAATGGGCCTACAAAGGCAAACCCCTTTATTTCTGGGTCAAAGACCAAAAAGCCGGTGACCGCACCGGCGATGGCGTGAACAACGTGTGGCGCCTGGCCAAGCCTTGAGTTGGCGCTGCACAGTCGGCCCATGGGCGTTGAAGACACCCTCGCCCACTTGCCGGCCCTGCGGCGCTATGCGCGCCTGCTAACGGGTGACGCCACACGCGCTGACGACCTGGTCCAAGACACGCTCGAGCGCGCCATGCTGAAGTGGTCGCTGTGGCAGCCAGGTTCCAATTTGCGTGCTTGGTTGCTCAGTGTGATGCACAACCTTTATCTCAACCAATGCCGTGATTCGAGGTGGCACGATGCCAGTGTCCCAATGGATGAAGCCCCCGAGGCCGGTTACGAGCCCTGGACCCAGGTCGGCGAACGACTCGACATGCAACAGGCGTTGCTCACACTCACGCCAGCGTCTCGGGCCGTATTACTCCTGATCACCGTCGAGGAAAACAGCTACGCCGAGGCGGCGCAGATACTGGACATTCCCATCGGCACCGTGATGTCACGCCTGCACCGCGCCCGCGAGCAATTGCGATCCGTATTGCAACCAGCTGCGTCAGCGTCGGCGCCCCACTTGTTGTTAGTGAAAAAGTGAGCACCCCTCCGTCCCCACCCCAGGGCACCATGATGGATGCCACCTTGCATGCCTATGTGGACGGCCAGCTCCCGGCGGACCAACTGCAGGCCGTTTGGCATTGGTTGGCCCACCATCCCGAAGATGCCCAGCGTGTTCAAGCGTGGCGGGCGCAAGCAGCACAACTCAAAGAACTCCATGACAACCTGACGCTCAGCGAGGCCTCCGCTGCATTGACACGCCCGGTGTTAGCCACCCAGCGCAAGCACTGGCCGGGTTGGACCCTGGCGCTTGTGGCCACCATGCTGCTGGTCGTGGGCACAACAGGTGGGTGGTGGGTGGCGGCCTCACGCCCAACGCCAATGCTGGAAGCGTCCACCCTGCCCTTCGTACGTGAGGCGATGGTGGCGCACACGGTGTATGTGCCTGAAGTGCGCCATCCCGTGGAGGTGGGGGTGGCTGAAGAAGCCCATTTGGTGCAGTGGCTCAGCCGCCGCTTGGGTGCGCCGCTGCGTGTGCCTTCGCTGCAAGCACACGGCTTTCGCCTCTTGGGCGGGCGGTTGTTGCCCGCAGACACGGGGCCGACGGCGCAGTTCATGTACGAGGACGGCGAGGGGCGTCGCCTCACGCTATACCTGACCCACTTCCCCGCGGACCGTCAACCCGCAGAAACGGCATTTCGGTCCAGCAAAGAAGGCGCGGTGGAGTCTTTTTATTGGGTTGAAGGGCGGTTCGGGTATGCACTCAGTGGTGCTTTACCGCCCGCAACGATGATGGGATTGGCAAGAGAGACTTACACGCAGTTGTCACGCTGAAACCGTGTCTGCGCCAGCTCAGTAAGTGCGCCCACCTTTGAACTGCGCATGCGTGCGTCGCTCCAGGGTGGCGGCTTTGCCCATGGCGGCAAACGAGGCCCCGGCGTGGGCGTGGCAAATCGCAAGGCCGAGGGCATCGGCAGCGTCTTTGCCGGGCAGGCCGGGCAGTTGCAGCAGCCGCTTCACCATCTCTTGCACCTGTTCTTTGCGGGCATGCCCGTGGCCCACGATGGCTTTTTTCATTTGCAAAGCGGTGTATTCCGACACCGCCAAATCGCCCGATACCAGTGCCGTGATGGCCGCACCGCGTGCTTGCCCCAACAGCAAAGTGGACTGCGGATTGACGTTCACAAAAACGATCTCCACAGCGGCGCATGTGGGCGCATAACGGCTGCAAACTTCTCGCACGCCGTCAAAAATAATCTTCAAACGACTCGGCAGTTCACCCAAACTGGCGCTGTTGGTTTTGATGGTGCCGCTGGCCACGTAGTGCAGCTTGGATCCATGGGCTTCAATCACACCAAAACCGGTGCAGACGAGGCCGGGGTCGATGCCGAGAATGCGCTGCACGCTTGGGGCCATGTTCAAACCCCGAAGTACCAGCGCACCGCATGAAAGAACACGGGTGCCGCAAAACACAGGGGCGCCACACGGTCGAGCAAACCCACTGCGCCAGTGACCGAAGCCTTGCCGCCCCAGTTGCGCACCCCGGCGTCGCGTTTCAGCGCCTTCATTACAAACTCACCCAGGGTGCCGCAGCCACCGGCGATGAAACCCATCACCAGGGCCGGAATCGGTTTGAACGGCGTGGCCCAATAAAGCGCTGCCCCCACCACCGCGGCGGCGAGAGCACCGGCCCACCAGGCGCGCCAAGAGAACGAACGGCTGATGGCCCTGGCCGCAGGCCGGCGGCGCAACAAGCGCGTGGCCAACTCTTGCACCAGTTGGGCCACGGCCACCACGATGACCAGGTAGAACACCAGAAAAGCGCCTCGGTCGCTGTATTTCGGCAAATTCAACAGCAGCAGTGCGGGGGCATGGCTCATGCCATAGATGCACACCATGATGCCCCACTGAATCTTGGCTGTGCGCTCCAAAAAACGCTGCGGGTCGTTGCCAAAGGCGCTCACCACCGGGATGGCCAAGAACACATACACGGGAATGAACACGGTGAAGAGGTCGAAGTTTCTATTGCCAACCAATACAAACTGCGCGGGCAGCACCACGAAAAAAGCCAGCAGCAAACTGCGGTGGTCGGCGCGGCGGGTGTGGCTCAAGGTGATGAATTCCCGAAACGCCAAAAAAGACACCACGGCAAACAACAAGGTCGCCACCACACCGCCCAAGACCCAGGCCACCCAAAACAAACCGGCACCGACCCAAACCGCACGCAGATCACGTTTAATTGCTGCGTGTGACTCACGCTGCTCCTGTGTTTCAAGCCTCAGGCTGCGCCAAAAAAGCGCAAAGGTCGACAACACCAGAACGCCGAAAAGGGAGACAAACAGCAAAGCGACTTGCTGCGACACCG
>Ga0315907_10003382_pt1 | contig 18941 bp, 18 predicted proteins | sample LakEriMetagenome_3_FD_203525 | JGI IMG/M metagenome (GOLD analysis project Ga0315907, IMG submission 203525) | Freshwater fungal communities from buoy surface, Lake Erie, Ohio, United States - Buoy 12 MA123 | ecosystem: Environmental > Aquatic > Freshwater > Lake > Lake biofilm | place: USA... | reverse complement strand
GCGGGAGGGGCGGTGACGACCCTTCCCTGGCGCGGGCCGCTCCGGTCGTGGGGCATGCTCGCACTCTTCCTCGCGCTCAGCCTCGCCGTCGGGGCGGCCGGCGGCGTGGTCACGCGACCGTCGCTTCCCGTCTGGTACGCGGAACTCGCGAAGCCGTCCTTCACCCCGCCCAACTGGGCCTTCCCCGTCGTCTGGACGGCGATGTTCGTGCTGATGGGGATCGCCGCGTGGCGCGTCTGGCGCCTGCGGGGGTTCCGCGGGGCGCCGGTCGCCTTCGGGCTCTTCTTCACGCAGCTGGGCTTCAATTTCGGCTGGTCGCTGCTTTTCTTCGGGCTGCGGATGCCGCCCGCGGCGCTGGCCTGGATCGCCGTCCTGTGGCTGGCGATCGTCGCCACGCTCGTCGCTTTCTGGCGGAACGACCGGCCAGCGGGAGCGATGCTGGTGCCCTACCTGCTCTGGGTCAGCTACGCGGCCGCGCTGAATGCAGCGTTCGTGCGCCTGAACCCGGTCTGAGGCTCACGGTGCCGGGGCGAACCGCGGCCCCGTGATCGCGCGCACGCAGCCGTCATCCACCATCGCCCCGTCCGTCCGCACGAAGGCATCCGTCGCCGCGCGTCCGCAGGCGGAGTGGTTGTAGACGCCGTGGCCGAGGTCGGGGAACCGCAGGACCCGGCGTTTCGGGTTCGCGGGCTCCACCCGGTCCGCCCATTCGGTGGGCGTCGCGTAGTCGAAGACGCCGGTCAGGACCAGGAGCGGCAGGTTCGGCGCGGGCCCGAGCGGCGGCGGGCGGAAACCGATGTCCGAGCGGGCGATGAGTTCGCCGCAGACGGCGCCATAGCCCCGTCGCTCGCGCCGCATGCGCTCCGCCTCCGCGTCCGGGCGCAGCACGCGCGGCGCCCAGTCCTCGAAGCAGACGGCGGCGGCGTTCACGGCCGACGCGATCGGCGGCGACCGCCAGCGGATCGCCTCCACCATCGTCGCCAGCCGTTCGGTCGGCAGCGGTGTCGTGCCGTCGGCGTGGCGGGCGAAGGCGTCGAGGACGGCGGGCTGGCGCGCCTCGCCGTCGAGCGGGTAGAGGCTCTGGCGGAGCAGGGCGCCCAGCGTGCGGAAGCCGCGGAGCGCCACGCGGATCTGGCGCAGCGGCTCGCTCGCCGCCACCGCCGCCGGATCGGCGAGCCGCGCGTCGAGTTCGGCCAGCCGGCGTGCCGCGTCGGGATGGGCGGCGGCGCAGGCGACGTCGCGCGCGCAGGCGTCGAGCAGCGCGCCCAGGCTCCGCTCCTCCGCCGCGCGACGGTCGCGGGAGAAGAGGTTGGCGCCCGCGTCGAGCGGCGCGTCCAGGATCGCGGTGCGGACGCCGTCGGGATCGAGCCGGACGAGATGCTGCGCCACCCGCGTGCCGAAGCTGCGCCCGTAGACGTGCCAGGTGGGGACCCCGAGCGCCCGGCGCAGGTCCCGCGCGTCGCCCGCCATCTCCACCGCGGTGAGGGCGGCCGGGTCGATCTCCCACTCGTCGAAGAGCGCGAGGCAGGAGCGCGGCCGGTCGTCGAACGCGCAGTCGAACGAGGGTCGGGAGCGGCCCGCCCCGCGCGGGTCGATCAGCACCACGGCACGGTCGCGCCGAAGCCCGGCCGTCAGCCCCCAGGGGATCGTGCCGCCGATGGTGTAGGTGGACCCGGGCCCGCCGGGAATCATCAGGAGGGGCGGTTCCGCCGCCGCCGCGCCCTCGCGCGGGGCGAGGACCATGACGAAGACGTCGAGCGTGCCCGATCGCGCGCGATCGCGCCGTTCCGGGACCGAGAGGAGGGCGCATCCGGCCCGTTCGCCCTCCGGCGCCGCCTCCGGGCAGGGCACGGGCGCCAGCCGCTCGCCCGCGACGATCTCGACCGCATGCGCGGGACCGCCGGAATGGACGGGGCCGGCGAGGAGGGCGGCGGCGATCAGGACGGCGACGGTGCGACGGCGCATCCGTGATCCTAACCCAGGTCCGCGGTCCGGGGCCACCGGCCGGGGCCCGCGTCGCGATGCAGCCTTGGAGCGGTGGGCGGACCCTGCTAATCCGTTAGGATCCGCGGAAGGGGCCACCATGTCCTGGAAGACCTGCCTTGTGGTCCGCCACGTCCAGTTCGAGCACGCCGGGACGTTCGCCGACGTCCTGGCCGAGCGGGGCTATGCGCTCGACGTGCGCGACGCCGGGATCGACGAGCTGTCGCCCGGATCGGTCCCGGCGCCCGACCTCCTCATGGTGCTCGGCGGGCCCCTCGGCGCCAACGACGAGCGGGCCTATCCCTTCCTCCTCGACGTGCTCGCGCTGATCGAACGGCAGGCGCGCCTCGACCGGCCGCTGCTGGGCGTGTGCCTCGGCGCGCAGCTGATGGCCCGGGCGCTGGGCGGTCGGGCCTACAAGGGCAACGTCAGGGAGATCGGATTCTCGCCCCTGATCCTGACCGCCGAGGGGCGCGCCGGGCCGCTCGGCCCGTTCGGCGACGCCTGGCCGGTGCTCCACTGGCACGGCGACACCTTCGACCCGCCGCGGGGGGCGACGCTCTTGGCGATGACGGCCCTCTACCGCCATCAGGCGTTCGAGACCGGACCGCGGACGCTCGGGCTTCAGTTCCACCCGGAGGTGGCGGCGGGCGAGATCGAACGATGGCTCGTGGGCCATGCGGGGGAACTCGCCGCCGCCCGGATCGACCCCGCCGCGATCCGGACGGCGGCCCGGCAGTTCGGCGACGGGCTCGCGGCGCGGTCCCGCCGCTTCCTCGCCGGCTGGCTCGACCGCGCGGTGGCCGCGCAGTGACCGCAACCTCCGGCCTTCCGGCGGATTGAGGGATGGCGGAACCGGTGATCCGGCCCGGACCGCGCCGCGTATCCTTCGAACCTGGAACGAGGGACCCATGACAGCACCCGTGATCATCGTCGGAGCGACCGGTGGCGTCGGAGAGGCGCTCGCACGACGCCTCGCCGCGGAGGGCCGTCCGCTGCATCTGATCGCCCGCGACCAAGGGCGCCTTTCGGCCCTCGCCGACGGGCTGTCGGCCGGGCGCGCCGTGGCCGACGTCACCGATCCCGCGGCGCTCGCCGCCGCGGTCGCCGCGGCCGACGGCGGCGATGGGATCGCCGGCCTCGCCTACTGCGTCGGCACCATCACCATCCGCCCGCTCAAGGCGGTGTCGGCCGACGACCTCGTCGCCGATTTCCGCATCAACGTGGTCGGTGCGGCCATGGCGGCGAAGGCGGCGGAGGCCGGGCTGAAGAAGGCCAAGGGCGCCGTCGTGTTCTTCTCCACCGTCGCGGTCGCGCAGGGATTCGCGAACCATGCCGTGATCGGCGCGGCGAAGGGCGGCGTCGAGGGTCTCGCGCTGTCGCTCGCGGCGGAACTGGCGCCGAACGTGCGGGTCAACGTGGTCGCACCCAGCCTGACGCGGACCCCGCTCGCGGCCCCGCTGACGAAGAGCGACCAGATGGCCCAGGCGATCGCGGCTCTCCACGCCATTCCGCGCCTCGGCGAGGCGGAGGACATCGCGGCGGCGGCAGCCTTCCTTCTGTCGCCCGACGCCGGCTGGATCACAGGCCAGGTGCTGGGCGTTGACGGCGGGCGATCGAGTCTGCGCACGAAGGGGTGAGGACGATGCGGCGACGCGACCTGTTGATCGGTGGTGCGGCAGTTCTCTCGATCGGGCCGGCCATGCGGGCTGCCGCCGCGTCCGACCTCCCCTACGGCGGCGAACTCCGCTTCCAGGTGCTGCGCGACGGCAGTGCCTTCGGCACGCACGTCCTGCGGTTCTCGCGCGAGGGCGGGCGGATCGTCGTCGACGGCACGATCGACCTCGCGGTGCGCCTCGCCTTCATCACGGTCTTCCGCTACACGCACCGCAAGCGCGAGGTCTGGGAGGGGGACCGGCTCGTCGCCTTCGACGCGACGACCGACGACGACGGCACGACGTACGTGGTGAAGGTCCGGCCCGAGGGCGACCGGCTGCGCGTCGACGGTTGGGAGGGGCCGCATTTCGTCGCGGCCGACGTGCCCGCGGCCAGCTATTGGCGGCCCCGCATGATCTTGTGGCCGACCCTGATCAACACCCAGTACGGCAACATCGAAGAGACGAAGATCACCGACCTCGGCATCGAGACGGTGACGGCGGGCGGCCGGTCGGTCCGCGGCAGCCGGCATTCCGTGGTCGGCCGCTGGGGCACGTTCGACACATGGTACGCGGGCGAGGAGTGGCTGAAGCTCTCCTCCAGCGTCCGCGGCAGCGTCATCGACTACGTCCGCCTGACGCCGGTGCCGGACGGCGTGGGATGACGGTCCTCCGCGTCGTTCTGGGGGACCAGCTGACCCGGTCGGTGGCGGCGTTGCGCGACGTCGATCGGTCGGCCGACACGGTGCTGATCGCCGAGGTGACGGCCGAGGCGACCTATGTCCGCCACCATCCGAAGAAGATCGCCTTCCTGTTCGCGGCCATGCGCCATTTCGCCGACGCGCTGCGGACGGAGGGGCTGGCGGTCGACTACGTGACGCTCGACGATCCGGCCAATGCCGGGTCGCTGCGCGACGAGGTGGTGCGGGCCGTGGCCCGCCACGGGGCCTCGCGCGTCGTCTGCACCTTTCCCGGCGAGTGGCGGGTGCTCGACGACATGCGCGGCTGGGAGGCCGCGGCCGGCGTGCCGGTCGAGATCCGCGAGGACGACCGCTTCCTCTGCTCCCGCGCGGAGTTCGCGGCCTGGGCTGGCGACCGCCGGCAGCTGCGGATGGAGTTCTTCTATCGCGAGATGCGACGGCGCCACCGGCTTCTCATGGACGGCGACGCGCCCGCCGGCGGCCAGTGGAACTACGACGCGGAGAACCGCCGGCCGCCGCCGCGCGACCTCGTGCCGCCGACGCCGCTCCGGGTGACGCCCGATGCCACGACGGCGGCGGTGCTCGACCTCGTGCGCGGCCGGTTCGGCAATCATTTCGGCGACCTCGAGCCCTTCTGGTTCCCCGTCACGCGCGCCGACGCCGAGGCCGCGTTCGAGCGGTTCGTGGAGACGGCGCTGCCGCTCTTCGGCGACTATCAGGACGCGATGAAGCGCGGCGAGCCGACGCTGTGGCACGCGGTCTGCGGCCTGCACCTCAATGCCGGGCTGCTCGATCCGCTGGCGCTGTGCCGGCGCGTCGAGGGGGAGTGGCGGGCGGGGCGCGTGCCGCTGAACGCGGCCGAGGGGTTCATCCGCCAGATCCTCGGCTGGCGGGAGTACGTGCGCGGCATCTACTGGCTGAAGATGCCAGCGTACGCCACCACCAACCATCTCGCCGCCGACCGGCCGCTGCCCGACTTCTGGTGGACCGGCGAGACGGACATGGCCTGTCTCGCCGAGGCGATCGGCCAGACGAAGCGCGAGGCCTACGCCCACCACATCCAGCGGCTGATGGTGACGGGCAACTTCGCGCTGATCGCCGGCCTGCGCCCCGCCGAGGTGGAGGCGTGGTACCTCGCGGTGTACGCCGACGCGTACGAGTGGGTGGAGCTGCCGAACGTGCACGGCATGGTGCTGTTCGCCGACGGCGGCGTCCTGGGCTCCAAGCCCTATGCGGCGTCGGGCAAGTACATCGACCGGATGTCGGACTATTGCGACGGGTGTCGCTACGACGTCTCGGCGGCACTCGGCCCCGACGCCTGCCCGATGAACGCCCTCTACTGGGACTTCATGGCCCGCAACGAGGGCCGCCTGCGCGGCAACCCGCGCCTGCGCAACCCCTACGCCACGATGGACCGCATGGGTCCGGAGCGGATCGCCGCGCTGCGGGCGCAGGCGGGTCGCTTCCTCGACACCCTCACCCCGCGGGGATGACGCCATGACCACGCCCCGCCCCGCCACGCCCGCCGACGGCGTCGCCTGGATCACCGGCGCCTCCCAGGGGATCGGTGCCGCGACCGCGCTCCGCCTCGTGCGCGACGGCTGGACGGTGGTCGCCAGCGCCCGGCGGGCCGATGCGCTCGCCACCGTCGCCACGCAGGCGCCCGCGGGGCGGATCGTCCCCTTCGCCCTCGACGTCACCGACCTCGCCGCCTGCCGCGCCGCGGTTCCGGCGATCGAGGCGGCGCACGGGCCGGTGGCGCTGGCCATCCTGAATGCCGGGACCTACGCGCCCGACGCGATGGAGACGCTGAAGGCCGAGGCGGTGAAGGCGACCCACGACCTCAACGTCATGGGCATCGTGAACTGCCTCGACCCGCTCGTCCCGGCGATGCTGGCGCGCGGGCGGGGGCACCTGGCGCTCGTGTCGTCGGTCGCGGGATACCGCGGCCTGCCGCGCTCGATCGCCTACGGCTCGTCCAAGGCGGCCGTGATCAACATGGCGGAGAGCCTGAAGCTCGACGGGGACCGGCTCGGCATCCGGGTGCAGCTGGTCAATCCCGGCTTCGTGCGCACGCCGCTCACCGACCGGAACGACTTTCCCATGCCGTTCCTGATGGAGGTGGAGGACGCTGCCGATGCGCTGGTGAGAGGCCTCGCCGGGAAGGCGTTCGAAATCGCCTTCCCCCGCCGCTTCGTCTTCCTGCTGAACCGGCTACGCAGCCTGCCCGACGCGGCCTACTTCGCCCTCGTCTCGCGCGGGACCGGGCGGACATGAGCGACCTCGACGTCGCGGTCGCCGCCTACGTCGCCTATTGGGAGGGGCTGTCGCCGGAGACGGTCGCCCGGCTCGACGACCTCGCCGTCGAGGGCTTCCGCTTCGTCGACCCGTTCCAGGACATCACGGGCCGGGAGCGGGCCAGGCGGGCCTTCGCCGCCACCTTCGACGCGACCGACGAACCCCGCTTCCGGGTGACCGACCGGGCGACCAGCGGCCGAACGGCCTATCTGCGCTGGACCTTCACCTTCCGCCCCAAGGGCCGGGCGGCGGTCTGGACGATCGAGGGCATGAGCGAGGTCGCCTTCGGCGCGGACGGGCGTGCCCTCTCCCATATCGACCATTGGGACGCGGGCGGACAGTTCTATGCGCGGCTGCCGGTGCTCGGCACGCTCATCCGGCTGGTCAAGCGCAGGCTGGCGCACTGAGCCGCGGCACGGCATCCTCCCGGCCGCTCGACCGCGGAGGCGCCACCTTGCCACGACATCCCTGGGCCGGAACCGGTCCCGCCGGCCTCGTCCTGCGCGACCTGCGCGCCGAGGATGCGGTCGCGCTCACCGACCTCGCGAACCTGCCCGGCTACCGCCAGAACACGCTCCGGCCGCCGTTCCAGACGGTGGCCGACTCGCGGGGTTACATCGAGCGCCCGTCGCCGGGCGGCGCCCGCATGGCGGCCATTCTCGACGGGACGCTGGTCGGTACGGCCGGGCTGGAGCGGTTCCAGGGTCGGCGGTCCCATGTGGGGGAGATCGGCCTCGGCGTCCACGACGACCACGTCGGCCGGGGAATCGGCACGGCGATGCTGATCGCGTTGCTCGATTCGGCCGACGCCTGGCTCGGGCTCGTCCGGGTGCAGCTGACGGTCTTCGCGGACAACGTCGGCGCCATCCGGCTCTACGAACGCAACGGCTTCGTCACCGAGGGGCGGATGCGGGCGGCGTCGCTGCGGGCCGGGGTGCTGGAGGACGTGCTGCTGATGGCGCGGGTGCGGGCGGGGCCGGTGGCGTCGCCTCATGGTCCGACAGGCTCACCATGAGGCGCACCGATCCGTTGGCGCGAGGCCGGGGCAGGCGCCCCTACTGCGCCGCCTTCAGCATCGGCGCCGTCGGCTCCATCGCGGCGCTCGCGGGCACGCGGCGGAAGACGATGGTGGCCTGGCCGATCTCCAGCCCGAACTTGCTGATGTAGGCGCGGTTGATGACGGTCCCGTCCGGCTGCAGCCACATCCAGTCGTCGAAGTGCACCTTCCAGCGCCCCTCGCCGACCTTCAGGTTGAAGTCGTAGGCGAAGCGGAAGGCGTTGCCGTAGCTCTGGCCCCGCGCCTTGCCGATCGCGTCGTCGGTCGTGCCTTCCCAGTTGTTCTCGTCCAGCTTCGTCAGCTTCCAGATCCGCTGCTCGGTCTCCCCGTCGTCGTAGACGAAGTCCTCGACCAGCGTCAGGACCGTGCCGTCCCAGGTCGAGCGGATGTCGACCTGGAAGCTGCGGCGGAGGTTTCCGAACCGGTCCTGGAAGATGCCGGACGCGGTGCTGCGGCCGGGGAAGAACTGCTCCAGACGGAAGCGGGGTTCCTTGCCGGCGAAATCTTCGGGCTTCATCGACGTGCATCCCTGAAGGGCAACCGCAGCGAAGAGCGCGGCGGCGAGGGTGAGGAGCTTGCGGCGCATGGGGTCAGGCCTGTGCGGCGGAGAGACGTTCGGTACGGGCGAGCCGCCGTTCGACCAGCCGGCGCAGGCGCGCCTGCCGGACGGCGTCGATCGGATAGGTCCACAGGAGCGCTACGGCGGCCAGCTTGCAGCCGATCGGCACGATCGCGTAGAGGACGACGAGCGCCGTGAGCGCGCCCCCGGGGTTCGGCCCCTCCGACCGGAAGCCGGCCATGTCGAGGACCGGAAAGGCGATGCCGACCGCGAGCGCCGTCGCCAGCTTCGTCGCGAGGCTCCAGAGCGCGAAGTAGAGGCCCGTGCGCGCCACGCCGGTCCTGAGCGTGTCGAGGTCCACCACGTCCGCCTGCATCGACGACGGGAGCACCAGGTCGGCACCCAGCATCAGGCCCGTCGCCACGCACATGGCCGCGAAGGCCCAGATGTCGCCGGGCCCGAGGAAGGGCACGGTCGCGAAGGCGACGCAGCAGGCGAGCATCGCCACCGACCACGTCCGGTGCTTGCCGAAGCGCGCGCTCACGCGCACCCAGACCGGAACCGAGATCACCCCGCAGAGGAAGTAGACGAACAGCAGCGCGCCCGCCTCGGGCCCGGCGCCCAGCACCTGCGCCACGAACAGCAAGAAGAGCGTCGCCGGGAGCCCGTTGGCGAACCCGTTGAGAAGGTATGCCGCCAGCAGGCGCCGGAACGGCTTGTTTCCCCACAACACCCTCCATCCGCCGGCGGCCGGGGCGGGCGGCCCCCGCGGGGCGGCCGGCTCCGGAACTGCGATCAACTGATATACGACCGCGATCGGCAAAAGGATCACCGTCGCCACCGCGACGATGCGCAACGTCTCCCCCTCCTGCCCGGCGCCGCCCGCGCCGAGCGCCACCGGCAGCCCGAGTGCCGCCATCGTGCCGAGCACCACCGCCGTCTCCCGCGCACCGGCGATGCGGGTGCGCTGGTCGTAGTCGCCGGAGATTTCGGCCCCCCACGCGCTCATCGGGACGATCATGAGCGTCCAGCCGAGATAGAGCGCCATCGACCAGACCAGCAGGTGGAGCGCCCCGGCCCCCTCGGGCGGGACCAGCAGCTGCCAGACCGAGAGGAGGGTGAGGGGAAGCCCTGCGAGGATCCAGGGCCGGCGTCGGCCGAAGCGGGTCCGCGTGCGGTCGCTGAGCCAGCCGACGAGGGGATCGGTCACCCCGTCCCAGAGACGGGCGAGCAGCAGCACGACCCCGACGGTCGCGAGCCCCACCGTGCCCGCGTAGTGGGACGGCAGGACGACGTAGACCGGCAGCGTTAGCATCGCGAGCGGCAGGGCGGGGGCCGCATAGGCGATCAGGAGGGGCAGGGTAACCATACCCCCTGATCTAGGTCACCCCTTCGCCAGGGACACCTGCACCACGTCGATGCAATCCGTTTCGAAGCCCGCCGCGCAATAGATGAGGTACTGCTCCCACATCCGCTTGAACCGCTGATCGAATCCCATCGCGGCGATGTCGGGCCACGCCGCCTGGAACCGGCGGTTCCACTCCTGGAGGGTGCGCGAATAATCGCTGGCGTATCCCTCCATCTCCTCGACCCCGAGGCCGGCCCGCTCGGCCGCCGCCCGGAGCGCCGTCGGCGAGGGGAGCATGCCGCCGGGGAAGATGTATTTCTGGATGTAGTCCGCGCCTCGCCGATAACCCTCGAAGTAGCGATCGGCGATGACGATCACCTGGAGCGCCGCCCGGCCGCCCGCGACCAGCCTGTCGCGGACCGTGTCGAAGAAGGTGCCCCAGTACCGTTCGCCCACCGCCTCGAACATCTCGATGGACGCCACGCGGTCGAACCGCCCCTCCACGTCGCGATAGTCCTGCATCCGGATCTCGACGCGGTCCGAGAGCCCGGCCTTCGCGATGCGCTGGGTGGCGTAGGCGTGCTGCTCGGCCGAGATGGTGAGGCCGGTGACGTGGACGCCGTGGTGCCGCGCGGCGTGCTCCGCGAACCCGCCCCAGCCGCAGCCGATCTCCAGCACCCGCATCCCGGGCTCGAGCCGGAGGCGGTGGCAGAGTGCGGCGTACTTCGCCTCCTGCGCCTCGCTCAGATCGCTCGTGCCCCCGGCGTAGACGGCCGAGGAATAGGTCATCGAGCGGTCGAGCCAGCGTGCGTAGAAGTCGTTCCCGAGGTCGTAGTGATGGGCGATGTTCTTGCGGCTGCCGGCCTTCGTGTTCGGGCGGCGTCGGTGGTGAAGCGCCCACTGGACGAGGCGGAACCACGACTTGCCGTAGAGATGCTCGCCCAGCGCGCGCTCGTTCCGCAGCGCCCCTTCGAACAGGGCCATCATGTCCGGCGACGACCAGTCGCCGTCGAGATAGGCCTCGCAGAAGCCGAGCGTGCCGCCGGTGATCATGCGCTTGGCCATGCGGTCGTCGTGGACGACGATCCGCGCGTCCGGGCCCGGCTCGGTGCCCTGGAAGCGCCGCATCGAGCCGTCGGGCAGCACCATCGTGATCGACCCGACGTGCCAGCGGGGGCCGACGGCGAGGAGGGCGCGCAGCCACGGCGACGGTCGCCAGCGGCGCCGGCCGGTCTGCGACGCGATCGACAGGGGGTCGGAGTCTCGCTCGGTCATGGTCTCGAGTGTCGCAGCGATCGGTTACGGTGAAAACCCCGCACGGATGGTCACGTCCGTCTCCGGCGGGGCCCTCCAGCGGTGGAACCGGGCGCCCTTCAGCCACAGGCGCGCCGCCTCCCAATGGATGGCCCCGAACACCTTCACCGTCATCAGCGGATGCGCGACGAACATGCGCAGGAGGCCGGCGTCGGACAGGGGGCGGCGCCGTCCGTCGAGCGTGGCGACGAGGATCGGCCCCTCGGGCACGCTCTGCCGGATGAGGACGGACAACGCCTCCCCCGGTTCGTTCAGGCGGAACCGGTAGGTCGAGGCCATGCCGATGAAGGGGGAGACATAGAAGCCCTTGTCGGCCCGCTGTTCGATCGGGGCACCCGGCGCGCGGTCCGGATCGACCGGGACCAGATAGCCGTGCTGGTCGCCGAAGGTGTTCTTCACCTCGTACAGGACCGCGCGCAGCCGGCCGTCCCGGTCGTGGCACCAGTAGATCGTGAGGGGGTTGAACACGTAGCCGAGGATGCGCGGGAAGCAGAGCATCCGGATCGGCCCGCCGCCGATGTCGATCCCGGCGCGGGCGAGCGCCCCCTCCACCCAGGGCCGCAGCGGGCTTCCGTCCCGGCGCCCGTGGTCGCGGTCGTCGATCGAGAAGAGGCCGAACCGGTTGCGGGCGAGGAGACGGGGCCGCCGCGCCGGATCGTCCAGCGCGTCGAGGTCGAGCAGGAGCGTGAAGACCCGATATACGAAACGGTGCCGGAACGGCCGCAGCCGGGCGTGCATGACCGAGCCGTCGTAGATCGAACCGGCGTCCTCCCGGCTCATGCGGCCTCGCGCACGGCGACGGGGGGCGTGGCGTTGCGGCCGGCCGGCGACACTTCGACGATGCTCCACGGTCGGCGCACGCCGCCGAGCGCCTCGGCCACCGCGAGGCCCGAGGACAGGCCGTCCTCGTGGAAGCCGAAGCCGCACCACGCCCCGCAGAACCAGACCCGGTCCCGGCCCTGGATCGACGGCAGCCGGTCCTGTGCCGCGACGGCGGCGGTGTCGAAGATCGGGTGGGCGTAGTCCATGGTCGTGACGATCGACGCCGGGTCGACCGGGCGGAGCGGGTTCAGCGTCACGAAGAGCGGATCGGCGGGGTCGAGCGACTGGAGCCGGTTCATGAAGTAGGTGACAGCCACCCGCGCCCCGGGTTCCCGGACCCCCTCGGCGAGGTAGTTCCACGACGCCCAGGCCTTGCGGCGGCGGGGCATCTGGGACACGTCGCGGTGGAGGATCGCGCGGTTGGGCTGATAACGGACGGCCGACAGCACCGCGCGCTCGTCGGCGGATGCGTCCTGCAGCATCCCCAGCGCCTCGTCGCTGTGGCAGGCGAGCACGACCTCGTCGAAGGTCTGGAGCCCGTCGGGCGTGCCGACCTCGACGCCGAGCGCCGTCCGGCGCACGCCCAGCACGGGCGCGCCGGTGCGGATGCGGCCGGCCAGCGGGGCGGACAGGCGGCGCACGTACTCCCGGCTGCCGCCGGCGACCGTGTACCACTGCGGCCGGCCCTCGATCTGGAGGAGGCCGTGGTTCTTGAAGAAGCGGACGAAGCTGCGGACCGGGAAGCCCATCATCTCGCCGATCGGCGCCGACCAGATGGCCGCCCCCATGGGCAGCAGATGGTCGCGCACGAACGCCTCGCCGTAGCGCCGCGCGCGCAGCCACTGGGCGAGCGTCTGGCCGTCGGCGGCCGGATCGGTCAGGGCCCCCGGCGCCTCGCGGTAGAATCGCACGACGTCGCGCAGCATCAGCATGAAGCGCGGGTTCAGCAGGTTGCGCTTCTGGGCGAACAGTCCGTCGGCGGCGTACTCCAGCCGCCCGCCGTCGATCGACACCCCGAACGACATGTCGGAGGCGACCGTCGGCACCGCGAGGCGCTCGAACAGCGCGCAGAGATTGGGATAGGTCCAGCGGTTGAAGACGATGAAGCCGGTATCCACCGGCACCGTGCCGGTGCCGTCGGCCCTTGGCGCCTCCACCGTGTTGGAATGGCCACCGATGCGACGTTCCTGCTCGAAGACCGTGACCTCGTGAGCGTCCGATAACAGCCAGGCAGCCGATAATCCGGCGATTCCGGTCCCCACGACGGCGATCTTCACGGACGAGCCTCACCCTTCAACGATTGGAACGCAGCGAGCGCACGGTCGCGCGCCACCGAATGATCGACGACCCGCCGAGGATAGGTCTCCCCCGGCCGGACCCCCGCCGCGGCGAGGTCGCCCGCAGGCGCCTCCCACGGCCGGTGGATCCACCGGTCGGGCAGCCGCGACAGTTCGGGGTTCCATCGTCGCACGTAGGTGCCGGCGGGGTCGAACTTTTCCCCCTGCAGCACCGGATTGAAGATGCGGAAGTAGGGTGCCGCGTCCGCGCCGCAACCGGCCACCCACTGCCAGCTGGCCGGATTGTTCGCCGGATCGGCGTCGACCAGCGTATCCCAGAACCATGCCTCCCCGGTCTGCCAGGGCACCAGCAGGTCCTTCACCAGGAACGACGCGGCGATCATCCGCACGCGGTTGTGCATCCAGCCGGTCCGCCAGAGCTCCCGCATGCCGGCGTCGACGACGGGATAGCCCGTCCGCCCGCGCGTCCAGGTCCGGAGCCCCGCCGGATCGTCCGCCCAGGGGAACTGGGCGAAGCGCGGGTTCATCGGTGCTGTCGGGAGCGTCGGGTTGTGGATCAGCAGGTGCCAGGAGAACTCCCGCCAGCCGACCTCGCTCAGGAACTTCTCGGCCGCCGTGGCGATCCCCGGCTCGGACTCGGCGGCCGACCGGGTGGCATAGAGGATCTGGCGCGGGCTGATTTCGCCCCAGCGCAGATGGGGCGACAGGCGCGACGTTGCCTCCGTCCCCGGCAGGTCCCGCTCGGCCTTGTAGCCACCCACCCGCCGGTCGAGGAAGGCGAGGAGCCGGTCCTGCGCCGCGCCCTCGCCGGGCGTCCAGGCCTCGCGCATCCCGTCGGCCCAGTCGGGGGTGGTCGGGCGCAGGGCCCAGGCGGCGGGGTCGTCCGTCGCGGGCGGCGTCGCCGGCGGGGAGAGCCGTGCCGGAGCGGGGAGGGGGCGGTCGGCCCGGACCACCGCCATGGCCGCCCGCCAGAAGGGGGAGAAGACCTTGATCGGCTTCCCCTCGCGCCCCTTGAGGGTGAGGCCCTCGCAAAGCAGGTTGCCGGCGAAGCTCTCGACCTCGATCCCCTCGGCCCGAAGCGCGGCCTTCACCGCCCTGTCGGTCTCCATGCCCTCCGGATCGTAGCGGCGCAGCCAGACGACCCGGCGGGCCCCCGTCTCGGCGATCACGGCGCGCAGCACCGCGAGCGCCTCGCCCCGTCGCAGAACCAGCGGCGAGCCGGCCGCCGCCAGCGACCGGCCGAGCGCCTCCAGGCTCCCGGCCAGCCACCAGCGCGACGCGGCGCCGGGAAAGCGCGTCCCGGTGCCCTCGCTCTCGAGGACGTACAGAGGCACGACCGGCCCGCGCCGGGCCGCGTCGTCGAGGGCCGCATGGTCGCTCATGCGCAGGTCGGCGCGGAACCAGACGATCGTGGGGGGTGTCATGCGGGGCCTTCTGGTGGGAAAACCGGGTCCCGTTCGGGCGGACGCCTTACGTCCCGGATCCGGGGCCGGATCACCGGGACCGGAAAAAGATTCCCGCGCTTCGCGGCGTTGACCGTCAGGTCGGAGGTTCTACCTCTGAATTTCAGGTCGCTTCCTGGTGACCACGACCCCGGGCCGCCCCGTCGATCTGTTCCCCCCGACGGGCTGTCTGGAAATGCCGGCCCGGCTGCGTCCCCCGCGCAGCCGGGCCGGCGCCCTTTCGGGGGTCTGCCGGCGGTCTCCTCACCCGAGCGTGTCGACCAGCCGCGCCCCGCGCGACGCCATGAAATAGAGCCCGGCGTGGTGCGCCACCGCCTGCGGATGGGTCGCCGTCGCGGGCAGGCCGAGCGCCGCCGCCGTCTCCGCCGTCAGGTCGTAGGTGGCGCAGCCCGGCTCGTAGACGACCACGTCCCGCAGCGTCGGCATCAGGGCGTGGTTGCGCGCCGACAGCATCGTCAGCACGAAATCCATCACGCAGATGTCGGTGCAGATGCCGACCACCAGGACGGCGTGCAGGTTGTTGCCGTTTACCCAGTCGACGACGCGGTTCCGGTTGTCGCGGCCGATGGCGCCGACGAAGCCGTTGATGCAGTCCTTGCGGACGAGCGTGGCGTGCGCCGAATGCTCCAGCCACCGGAGCGCGGGCACGAGGTTCTCCTGCCCCGTCCCCTTCTCGCAGTGGGGCGGATAGGGGGGCTCCGGCCGCCCGGGCTCGTGGGTGTCAAGGAAGGCGAGGATCGGCCGGTGCCGCCCCTCGAACGCCTGGGCGAGGCGCGCGGTCTCGTCGACCATCCGCGTCACCTGCGCGTTCGGGGCCGACGGGGCGAGGGGGCCCGCGCCGACGGTACAGAAACCGTTCACCGCGTCGACGACGACCAGGCCGCAGGTGTCGGCGAAGGGATCGAAGCGGCCGAAGGCGAGCGGCATCGCCGCCTCGACCGCGGCCAGCTGGTCCTCCAGCGTGATGCGGCCGAGGGTCAGGGTCTCCGCCATGCCGTCCTCCGTCGTTCAGAACCCCGCGGGTGCCGCGATGCCCGAGAGCCGCAGCTGCTCGCGGATCGCGTCCTTCAGCCGGTCGAGGCCCGCCTCGGTCAGGCTCTCCGCCCGCGCCACCAGCACGTCCTGGGTGTTGGACGCGCGCAGCAGCCACCAGCCGTCGGCTGTCGTAACGCGCACGCCGTCGATGTCGTTCACCTGCGCGCCGGACGCCATGACGCGGGCCTTGATCTCGGCCACGGCCGGGAACTTGCGCACCTCGTCCACCTGGAACCGCGTCTCGGGCGTGTTGACCACCGGCGGGAGGCGGTCGCGCAGGCGGCCCAGCGACCCGCCGGCCCGGCTCACCTGCCCGACGAGGCGGATGCCGCAGTAGAGCGCGTCGTCGAAGCCGTACCAGCGGTCGTTGAAGAAGATGTGCCCCGACATCTCCCCCGCCAGCGGCGAGCCCACCTCGGCCATCTTGGCCTTCAGCAGCGAGTGGCCGGTCTTCCACATCAGCGGCTTGCCGCCGAGCCGCGCGATCTCGTCGAAGATCGTCTGGCTCGTCTTCACGTCGGCGATGATGGTGCCGCCGGGATGCGTCTTCAGCACGTCCTCGGCGTAGATCGCGACCAGCTGGTCGCCCCACACGATCCGCCCCTGCTCGTCGACGGCACCGATGCGGTCGCCGTCGCCGTCGAAGCCGATCCCGAGGTGGGCCTTGTTGGCGTGGACCGCCTCGATCAGGTCCTCGAGGTTCTCGGGCACCGTGGGATCGGGGTGGTGGTTGGGGAAGCGCCCGTCGATCTCGTCGAACAGCAGGATGTGCCGGCCCGGCAGGCGCGCCGTCATGCGCCGAAGGATCTCGCCGGTGGCGCCGTTGCCCGCATCCCACACGACGGTCAGGTCCTCGGTCCCGTCGTAGTCCTGGAGCAGGCGGTCGACATAGGCGTCCTTGACGTCCACCGTCTCCTCCGGCCCCGCGCCGCGGGCGAAGGCGCCGGATGCCGCGATGCGGCCGATCTCCTGGATCATGTCGCCGTAGACCGGCTTGTTCTGCAGCACCATCTTGATGCCGTTGTACTCGGGCGGGTTGTGCGAGCCCGTGATCATGATGCCGCCGTCCGCACCCAGCGTGCGCGCGGCGTAATAGAGCATGGGCGTCGGCCCGAGGCCGATGCGGACGACCGTCATCCCCGCGGCCTTCAGGCCCGCGACGAGGGCGGCCTCCAGGTCGGGCGAGGACAGGCGGCCGTCATAGCCGACGGCCACCTTCCGCCCGCCGGCCCGGTCCACCATCGTGCCGAACGCGCGGCCCACCGCCGCGGCGTCGGCCGGGTTCAGCGACTTGCCCACGATGCCGCGGATGTCGTACTCGCGCAGGATGGTCTGATCGAAGACGTAGGCGTCGCTCATCGCACGAGTTCCCCGGAAGCGGTGGTCGTTATGGTCGGCAGCGCGGCGACCCGGAAGGGCCGGCCGATGGAATGATACTCGAAACCGGCCTCCCGCATCTCGGCCGGCTTGTAGATGTTGCGCAGGTCGATCATCACAGGCCGCGCCAGCAGGCCGGCGACGCGCTCGAGGTCGAGCGCGCGGAACTCGTTCCACTCGGTCAGGATCGCCACGCAGTCCGCCCCCGCCATGCAGGCATAGGCGTCCTTGGCCCAGTCGACCCCGGGCATGAGGCGCGCCGCCTGCTCCATGCCCACGGGGTCGTAGGCCCGGACCGTCGCCCCCGCGGCCAGCAGCGCGGGCACGACGTCCAGCGAGGGCGCGTCGCGCATGTCGTCGGTGTTCGGCTTGAAGGTCACGCCCAGCACCGCGACCGTCCTCCCCGCGACCGAACCGCCGCAGGCCTCGACGATCCGTGCGGCCATCGCCTTCTTGCGGCGGTCGTTGACGTCGACGACGGTCTCGACGAGGCGCACCGGCGCCCCCGCCTGCTGGGCGGTGCGCACCAGCGCCAGCGTGTCCTTGGGGAAGCACGAACCGCCGTAGCCCGGCCCCGCGTTCAGGAACTTGCGCCCGATGCGGCCGTCCAGCCCGATGCCCTTGGCGACGTCCTGAACGTCGGCGCCCACCTTCTCGCACAGGTCGGCGATCTCGTTGATGAAGGTGATCTTGGTCGCCAGGAAGGCGTTGCCCGCATATTTGATCAGCTCCGCCGTCTCCAGCGTCGTCATCACGATCGGGGTCTCGATCAGGTAGAGCGGACGGTAGAGGCGGCGCATGACCTCCCGGGCCCGGCCGCTCTCGGTCCCGATGACCACGCGGTCGGGGCGCATGAAATCCTCGATCGCCGCGCCCTCCCGCAGGAACTCGGGGTTCGAGCAGACGTCGAAGTCGGCGTCCGGCCGGGCGCCACGGATGATGCGCTCCACCTCGCGGCCCGTGCCCACGGGCACGGTCGATTTGGTGACGATCACCGTGTAGCCGTCGAGGTGCCGGGCGATCTCCTCCGCCGCGGCGTAGACGTAGGTGAGGTCCGCGTGGCCGTCGCCGCGGCGCGACGGCGTGCCCACGGCGATGAACACCGCGTCCGCGTCGTCCATCGCGGCCGCGAGGTCGCGCGCGAACGAAAGCCGGCCGGCCCGCACGTTCTTGGCCACCAGATCGTCGAGGCCGGGCTCGTAGATCGGGATCTCGCCCCGCTCCAGCCGCTCGATCTTGGATACGTCCTTGTCGACGCAGACGACCGTGACGCCGAATTCGGCGAAGCACGCACCGGAAACGAGACCGACATAGCCGGTCCCGACCATGACCACCTTCATCGTGCCACCCCCAACCCTGCGGTCAGTCTGCGAGGAGCGTCTTCAGTTCGGCGCGGACCGCCGCGGCCATGTCCCCGCGCCGCAGCGCATAGGCGACGTTGGCGAGGACGAAGCCGAGCTTGTCGCCGCAGTCGTACCGCGCGCCCTCGAAGCGGAAGCCGTGGAACGGCTGCCGGCCGATCAGCTTGGCCATCGCGTCGGTCAGCTGGATCTCGCCGCCCGCCCCGCGCTCGAACGCGCTCAGATGACCGAACACCTCCGGCTGGAGGATGTAGCGGCCCTGGATCGACAGGTTCGACGGCGCCTTCTCCGGTGCCGGCTTCTCCACGAGGCCCTTCACCGCGACGAGGCGGCCGTCGTCCGCCCCGATGTCGAGGATGCCATAGCGGTTCGTCTGCTCGCGCGGGACCTCGAACACCGAGAGGAGGTTGCCGCCGACCGTGCTGTAGGCGTCCATCATCTGCGCGAGGCAGGGCCGCTCGTGCAGCACCTGCTCGTCCGGCAGGAGCACCGCGAAGGGCTCGTCGCCCACGAACTCCCGCGCGCACCAGACCGCGTGGCCGAGGCCGAGCGGTTCCGCCTGCCGCACGTAGGCGAGGCTGCCGGGCTGGATCTGGGTCTCCGCGACCAGCTTCAGCAGCTCGGTCTTGCCGCGGGCCTTCAGGACCGCGTTCAGCTCTGCGTTCAGGTC
>Ga0315907_10003381_pt1 | contig 18947 bp, 12 predicted proteins | sample LakEriMetagenome_3_FD_203525 | JGI IMG/M metagenome (GOLD analysis project Ga0315907, IMG submission 203525) | Freshwater fungal communities from buoy surface, Lake Erie, Ohio, United States - Buoy 12 MA123 | ecosystem: Environmental > Aquatic > Freshwater > Lake > Lake biofilm | place: USA... | reverse complement strand
AGCACCGGCCTTGACCTGAACCCTGCCAAGGGGCTGTTCCAACAGCCCCTTTTTGTTGAACAGACTGTGAACCACTTCAGGAAGACATTGTGAAAATTGCCCGTTTTGATGACAACTGTTTGGGCCTGGTCGAAGGCGACCAGGTGAAAGATGTGACCGCTGCCCTGGACATCTTGCCCCGTGTCGGTTACCCGCTGCCGCTGCACGACCCCTTGATCGCCCAACTCGATGCGGTGTGTGCTGAAATCCGTCGCCTGGCCCCCACGGCCAAAGCCCTGCCCTTGGCCGGGCGCACCTGGCTGGCCCCAGTGGCCAACCCCGGAAAAATTGTGGCCGCACCGGTCAACTACCAAAAGCACTTGGACGAAGCGCGCGAACAAGTCGAGATCCACCACAACAACCAAGTCATTGAGATCCAAAAGATTGGTTTGTTTCTGAAGGCTACCAGTTCCTTGGTAGGACCCAGCGCGGGCGTGGCCATTGAACATTTGGATCGGCGCAACGACCACGAAGCCGAGTTGGTGGTCATCATTGGCCAAGGGGGGCGCAACATCAGCCGCGCCAACGCCATGCGCCATGTGGCGGCCTACACCAGTGGCCTGGACATGACGGTGCGCGGCCCCGAAGAGCGCAGCTTGCGCAAATCGGTTGATTCCTACAGCGTGCTGGGCCCTTGGCTGGTCACCGCCGATGAGATCCCCCATCCCGATCAAATGGACTTCAGCTTGCACGTCAACGGTGAGTTGCGCCAAAAGGCCAACACCCGCGACCTGATTTTGGACATCCCCCACCTGATTGAGTTTGCCTCTTCTTTTTACAGCTTGAGAACGGGAGATTTGCTCTACACCGGCACACCCGAAGGTGTGGCCCAAGTGCACCCGGGTGACATCATCACCACATCCTTTGCGGGGATTGGTGACATGACCGTGGTGGTCAGGTCGTCCAAGTCATAACGGCCTTGAGAAGGGGCGCGTTCAAGGGATGGGCGTGCCGTCCAAGCGCCGCACCGGTGGTCCCTTGAGCTCCAGCTCGTTGCCATCGGGGTCGCGCAAATAAATGGATTGACCATGGCCATCGGCGCCATAGCGCTCGCCGCTGGCCACCACCGCAACGCCCAAGCTGCTCAAGTGAGCGGTGATGGCGATGGGGTCAAACGGGTCGATGCGAAAGCAATAGTGCGCCATGTTGCGCTGGGTCGGATGGGGTGAGCCCGGCACCAGATCGAGCAAGCTCTCACCGACACGCAGTTGCACCAGCACCGGTTTGTCCAAGCGGCGTTCCACCTGAACACCCAACAGTTGGGTGTAGAACTCTTCAGCGCGCTGCAAGTCGCTCACGGCCAAAACCACGTGGTCCAAGCGCAGAACTTCAAACGGGGGTTTTTCAGCATTCATGTCGCATCCACTCTGGGGTGGCAAGGTTTCAGTCCGTCAAGTATGCACGCTGCGTTGGATGGCACGCACCCGCATGAACAGCACCCAAGCAATCGCCCCGTTCAGCAGGTTCCAGGCCGCGCCATTGATGAAGGCGGCACGGTAGGAGCCGGTCAGGTCATACACCATGCCAGACATCCAGCCGCCCAGGGCCATGCCCAACATGGTGGACATGATCACCGCACCTACCCGTTGACCGGCCTCTGCAGGTGGAAAGTATTCGCGCACGATGATGGCGTAGGAAGGCACGATGCCGCCTTGGAACAAACCAAACATCGCGGAGATGACGTACAGCGACACCAGGCCATCAAAAGGAATGAACATCAACAAGGCAATACATTGCAAGGCCGAGCCCAGCATCAAGGTGCGCAAGCCGCCAATGCGGTCGCAAATCGCCCCCGACACCAAACGGCTGGCAATGCCACAAGCGAGCATGAGCGAGAGCATCTCTGCCCCGCGTGCCGCCCCAAAGCCCAGATCGGCGCAATAAGCCACGATGTGCACCTGGGGCATGGCCATGGCCACGCAGCAGGACAAGCCCGCCAAGAACAGCCAGGCTTGTGCTGTACCCACGCTCAAGCCAAAGGGACGCTCCGATGTCAAGCCCTGCGTGATACCTGTTCCACCTGATGGGTTGAGCAACGGCGGGCGTTGGCGCATGCCAAAAGCCAGCGCAGCCATGCCCAGACCACAGACCAAGCCCAACACGATGTACGCACTGCGCCAACCCCATTGCTCGACGCCCCATTGGGTCAGCGTGGGCCAAATGCTGCCTGCCAGGTAATTGCCGCTGGCGCACACGGCCACCGCCACCCCTCGGCGTTTGTCCCACCACAGCGAGGTATCGGCCAGCAAGGGCGCAAAGGTGGTCGAGCTGCCCAGCAAACCCAGCAACAAGCCGTGCGCCACGATGAACAGCCATATGTTGGGGGCCATGCCAGCGGCCAAAAAACCCAGCACGATGGCCAACGAGCCCAGCCACAAGACCTTTTGAATCCCAATGCGGTCGGCCAAGCGGCCCATCGCAATGCCACCCAAACCAAAACACACCATCATCACGGTGTAAGGCAAAGACGCATCGGCACGGCCCACACCAAACTCGGCTTGCACCGCAGGCAACACCACCGAAACCACATACATGGGGCTGCAGCCCAAGGTGGTGATGACCAAGGTCATCAACAAGCGGTGGACAGCGTGGCGCGAGTCAATCCACTCGGCAGGTGCGGGTGTGTGGGGCATGCAAAAGGGTAGCACGGTCACCGCGCTTGACCATGCGGATTCGCCCGGGGTGTGCTCAGGCCACTTCCATCGAAGCGGTGAATGCGTAACCGACTTTGTGCACGGTCTCGACCGGTAATTCGCTGCCCAACACCTCTTTGGTCTTGTTGCGCAACCGCCGCACCAGAATTTCCATTCGCCGGTAGTCATAGGACTGCGGGTCATGCCCCAAGCTCAAAACCAAGTCTTGCCGGGAAATGGCTTGACCCGGTGCTCGGCTCAGCCGTTGCAGCAACACGGTTTCAGAGTGGGTGAGTTTGACCACCATGCCCGAGGGTGACATCAAGGTCCAGTTCTGGGGCTTCAAGGTCCATTGGGGCAAGATGTGAGAGCGCAAGCGCCGCATCAAATTGCGCACCAAGGAAGCCAGCTCTTCGAGCTGGATGGGTTTGACCAAATAAACATCGGCACCGGCTTGGATGCCTTGGATGCGCTGCACCCCTTCGCCCCGAGCGGTGGTGATGATCACCCCTTTGCCTTGGGTGTGGGCGTGGGTGCTTAACCAATTCAAACCATCGCCGTCGGGCAAGCCCAGGTCCAAGATGAGCACGTCAAATTCGTGGGTGCTCATCCAATGTGAAGCAGCCACCAAGCTGCTGACGCCATCGGCCGCAAACCCCTCCATGTTCAGGTAAGTGACCAAAGCCTCGAGCAAATCGGCTTCGTCCTCGATCACCAAAACACGGCCGTGGTGGAATTTGTGTGTATCCATGATGTGTTGTGAATAGACGTTTATTTATCTGGCAACCACAGGCAAAAGGTGCTGCCTTGGCCCAGTGCACTGTCGAGCTCCAGCTGACCTTGGTGTTTGTCCACGATGCGCCGCACAAAAGCCAAGCCCAAACCCAAGCCAGCGATAGAGCTCTCCGAACTGACGCGCCGATAGTCATCAAAGATCAGCTGGTGGTCTTTGCTGTCGATGCCGCAGCCCTGATCGATCACAGCAATGCCCACCCAGCCGGTTTTTTTGCGCGTTTCAATCACCACAGATTGACCTGGGCTCGAATATTTGCAGGCATTGTCAATCAGGTTGAGCATGGCCACTTCGAGTAGATTTTCATCGACCCATACATCGCCGACCGGCGCGAGCAGCTCGAGCGACAGTGGATTTTTGTCATGGTAAATCGACTGGGCATCCACCAACTCTCGCAGCCAAGCGGCCAAGGGAATGTGTTGCGGGGAAAAATTCTTCATGTCGTGTTGTAAGCGGTCCCCATGCAGCCAAGTTTCAAACAGCGACAAAAGGCGCTGGGTGGCGCTGGTCATGGCGTCAAGCCGTTTGTCCAAGTTCAATTGACCTGCCGAGTACTCCTTTCGAAGCAGGCTGATTTGGCTGTTGACGATGCCCAATGGGTTGCGAAATTCATGCGAAATCAATGCGCCAAATCGCAAGTACTTGTCCAGAAACTGAGTCTGCGTGACCAGGGCTTGTTGCAATTCTTGGGTGCGCTTTTGCACCTCGCCTTCCAGTTGCTCTTGGGCGCTTTGCGACCGCTGGAGCAATTGTTGGTTGGCTTGCAATGCTTCGCGCTGCGCCCGCTCACGCTCTTGCCGCTCCAGATGCACGATGTCTGCCAAGGCGAACGCCAGCAATAGCATTTCAACCGCAGAAGACAGTTGCAAGCTGTAGGAAGTCCAAACATTGGTGGGTAAGAATTCAAACGCGCGCAAGGTGGCAATGATGGCCCCAAACCATAAAACGGCCCAAGCCAGCAAGAAAAAACGCGCACCCTTGTGCCCAAGCTTGAGCACACGGAAACCGGCAATTAAGACCATCAACGAAGCCGGCAGGGCCAGAAAATAAAGCATTTGCACCGCCCACACCGTGGGAAACCCCAGCCAAGGCGCAAACGCCACCATGCATGCGTCAATCAAGAATAACAAGGACAAGGTCAGCAAAAGGGCCGAGATCTTGGGCGTGTAGCGCCGCGCTTGCAAAAACTGCTTGGCAAACAGCATGGCAAATGCCCCGGACAAACAGATGAAAAAGGTTTGAGCAATCGAATCGAACCGGGGTTGCTCTGGCCAAAAAAACATTTGGCCCATGCCATTGCCTGACAACATGCCCAAACCAAACACCGCAATGAACACGCTGTAGAGCAAGAAACGCAAATCCTTGAGCGATAAGCCCAAAAACAAGTTGTAGATCAGCAAGGCCAGCAACCCCCCAAAGTAAAGCGCTTGCAGCAAGGTGGTGTTTTGCACGTGGTGGCGAAAGGCTTGCTCTTGCCACATCGTGATGGGTACGGTGACGCTGTGATGGCTGCTCACGCGCAAGTAGTAGTGTTGGCTTTGCGTGTCGATCTCGACAGGAAAAGCAAAAAAGCGATGCAAAAAAGGCCTGGATTTCAAGGGTCGCTCGCCACCAGTACGCACCGCCGGACGCTGCGGGGCATAAAAATCCACCTGGTTCAACAAGAAAAAAGGCACCTCCAGCACCCAATTCGCTGGTGCATCGGCAGCGCGTTGCAGTCCGACCCGGACCCAGTAGGCAGACTGCGTAAAGCCCATGTTGATTTGACCTTGGTCAATGGGCCAAGGCTTGTATAAAGCGGCGTTTTCTGGGCGGCTGGCTTGTTCAAAGTCCATGTCTCCCTGCTTGTCCTCGAGTATGGAAATATTTTGCAAGGCAGACAAGGACGACATGTGGTTTGTCAATAAATCAGCCTGGGAAGCGCCAAATCCGACCCAACAGCCCAAAAACAACCCCAATCGCAACAAATTAAAAAGCATCAAAAAAAATTCACGGATCACATTTATATGAACAAAAATATTAATTATTAACAAAAATGTCGGATTTGTTCGTATAAATGTCGAAATTGAAATGTTGGTGATTTATACCTTCAAAACTAACATATGGTTTAAACCTTCGGTCAATTGCGAGAAGTGGACGATAAACGCCACCTGAATTGGAAGGCGTGGGTGAATTTTTCATGAATTTTCAAGGATGAAACATGTTTGAGCAAGTCGTGCCTGTCAACAAAGATCGCCATGCAGGGAAAAAAATCCGATCCAGCAACGATTTCCGTTTCGCTGCCAAGTTCCATGTGGCCTACGTCACCGTGCACGAATTTGCGCGCGCTGCGGCCATTTACCCGCTGGTCTTTTTGGAAGACAAAGCCAGCGATGACTTTCGCCCAGTGGCCTTGATGGGCCTGGACGCCGGTGAAAACCTGTTTGTGGGCAGCGATGGGGCCTGGGCCGGTTCATACATACCCGCCATCATCCGCCGCTATCCCTTTGCGCTGACCAAGGCCGCTGAGGCCGATCGTTTCATCGTCTGCATCGACGAAGCCAGCGACTTGCTCAGCGACACCGAGGGCGCAGCCATGTTCGATGAACAGGGCAACCCCACCCAAGTGATCGAGAACGTCAAGCGCTACTTGGGTGAACTCCAGCAAATGGACACCATGACCCACGAGTTCAGCAAATTCCTGATTCAAAACAATTTGCTCACGCCTTTGAACATGCGTGTCAATGCGGCCAGCCAGGTGCGCAACATCACCGGTTGCTATGTCATCAACGAAGAGCGCTTGAACAACTTCACCGATGCCAAATTTGTCGAGATTCGGCAAAAGGGTTACCTGCCCGCGATCTATGCGCACTTGATTTCTTTGTCGCAAATTGAGCGCTTGGCCAGCATGAAAAAACCTGCCTCACCGCTCAGCGCAGAGGATGCGTCTGCCAGCACCGCTGCACGGCGCAAAACCAAGGAAGTCCTCCAATAAGCAAGCCTCTCACCCTGCTGGCACAAAAGAAGTGTGCCCTTGGGGTGGGAGATGCGCAAAAGCATCCATTTTTCGAGGTATGGGCATGGACAAGGCATGGTGCCAGCGGCGGTGGTTGACACACGGCATATCTGTGGTGATGTGGATGGCTTGCGTCCATGCACAGGCCCAATCTGTGCCCGACGCGGGCAGCACATCGGCGCAGGTCAAGTCCTGGAGTTTGAAAGATTTGATCCTTCAGGTGCGCACGGCCAACAAAGACATCCGCAACAAACAAATTGAAAGAGACGTCTCTGCCACGGGCATCGACCGGGCAGTGGCTGCATTCATGCCCATGGCCACACTGTCGGCCACCAATGGCGTGAATCGGCAGCCCAGCACCTACGAAGAAAAGTTGTCGCGCGCCACCGAAGCTGAAAAGCTGACCAACTCCATGAGCAGTTTGTACATGCGAGATGGCCAAGACTATGCGGCCGGGGTCAGCCAACTGCTGCCCACTGGTGCCAAGTTGGAAGCCAAGACGACCTTGTCGCAGTTCATCACCAACATCAACCAAAACGATGCTACCCGCCCCGTTGGGGCCAAAGACAACCGCTCAAACTGGGGCTTGACCTTGACCCAGCCCTTGGCCAAGGACGGCGGTGTGGCCGTCACCCTTGCGCGGGCTCAGGTGGCCGATTTGGACTTGGATGTGGCCAAGCACACGTTGGGTGAAACAGAGTCGAGCATTGTGGCCGAGGCCGTTCTGGGCTATTACGAATTGGTCATGGCCCAACACCGGGTGAATGCGGCCTTGGAAAAAATCCAAACCGCCCAGCGCTTGCTGAGTGAAGCCCGAGCCTTGTCACGCCAAGGCCGACTGGCCGACATCGATGTGGTGGAGGTGGAGAACTCGCTGTCGCGGTTTCGCGCCGGTTTGAGTGAAGCCAAACAAGGCGAGCGCGAACGCCTCAACCGCCTCAACACCTTGATCATGGCCGTCACTGGCAACGATGTGGCCGTGTGGAAGGCCGCCGAGGATTTGCCCGCAGTGCCCCGATCGGCCCATGCCCAGGCATTGGAAGCGGCTTTGCGCACGGCGATGGAGTCGCGGCACGATTATTTGATGCAAAAAAAGATGCTCGAACGCGAAGGCGTGCAGTTGGTTTATGCCAAAAATCAAGCCTTGCCGCGCATCGATTTGGTCGCCAGTTACGGCCGAAATGGCCTGGCCTATGCTGCGGGCACGGCATTCGGCGCAGAGGTGATGCGGGACTACGCCACTTGGAGCCTGGGCTTGCAGTTTCAAGTGCCCTTGGGGGGGAATTTGCAGGGGCGTGCAGATGTGGCCGCTGCCAATTTGCGCCGTGAAAACGCTTTGCTGGCCATTAAGGCGCTGGAGGTGCAAATCACCAACGACATCGATACCGGTGTGCACATGCGCAGCAGTGCCATGGAGCGTTGGCTCCATTGGCAAGAAGTCGCTGTGCGCGAACAACTGCAGCTCGATGTGGAGCGCAAAAAATTCAATGCCGGGCGCAGTGAAATTCGTGAAATATTGATGCGCGAAGAGAAAACCATCAATTCGCGGTTGATGGTGATCGAGCAGCAATTGGCCCACGCCCGAGCACAAGTCATTTTGGAGTCGGCACAAGGCATATTGCTGCAGCGCTGGCCCTCCTGAACACAGATGTTGGTGACATGACGGCTTATCCACTGCAGCCCATCGTGCCCTGGTTGGTGCTGTGTTGGTGCACCGCAAGCGCCGGTGCGTCATGGGCGCAAACGGCAACGCCCATGCAGGGCAAGGCAGCCACAACCCAGGCCACCCCAGCACCGACCGCCCCATTGCCGAATACGGCGCCGGCCGCCACCCCCAGCGCGAGCGCACCCGGGGTGACGCAGGCCCTGAGAGATGTCAAGCTCAGCATGACCGTGGCTGGGCGCATCGATGGCATGTTGGTGCGCGAGGGCAGCCGGGTCAGCAAAGGGCAGGTGCTGATGTACCTGGACAAAACCCTGGAGGATTTGGAGGTGCAACGCCGGCGCTTGCAGCTGCAAGACGTGGCCAAGCTGGAGGAGTTGCGCCAAAAAGAAAAAACCCTGGCCACCCAAGTGGCCGCATTGGCGCCCTTGTTGCTCAGCGGTGGCATATCGCGCAAACAGGCCGAAGACGAAGAAATAGCCCTGGGCACGGTGAGTGCCGAGCGCAAAGCGATCGAGGCCAGCAAAGAAAGAGAGCGCATCGAGCTGTTGCTGGCCCAAGAGGCTTTCGAGCGTCGCCATTTGCGCGCCCCTTTTGACGGTGTGGTCACCAAAGTGGCCTTGCGGGTGGGCGAAAGCATTGGCGCCCATGAACCCCTGATCACCTTGGTCGACACCAGCCGGGTTCGCTTCATGGGCACGGTGGCTGCGCGCACCGGCACCAAGCTCCAGGTGGGGGCGATGGTCAACATTGAGTTGAGCATGGACGGACAGGTCAAGCGCAGAGCGGCCAAGGTGGTGTTCGTCTCGCCAGTGGCCGACCCTTCCAGCGGCTTGTTGGAAGTGATTGCGGAATTTGAAAACTTCGATGCATCCGTGCGGCCAGGCATCAGCGGCCGCTTGCTGTTGTGAGGAACCAGCGCATGAACGCCACCTCCCAACAAGCCCATGCGGCCCATGCCCAAGCCGACCCCAGCCAGGCCAAAACATGGGCCCGCTTGGCGGCACTCGAAGAGCCGGCGCCCATCTTCTGGGAGCAGTACATCCAAGCCGTGGGCCAAAGCCTGCAAGCCCGCCGTGTTTTGTTGTTGGTTTCGGGCATCGGTCAACCTTGGAAGGCCTTGGCCCAATGGCCAAGCGACGCAGTGGAAGTGGCCGGTGATGCCGACGGCATCTTGCAAACCTTGGGCCTGGCATCGGTGTCCGAGCCTCGGGTGGAAACCTTGTCCAATGGCGATCAAGCCCTGGCCTTGCGCTTTCAGTCCTCGGCCTTGGGCACACACCCAGTGGCCGCGGTGGTCGCTTTGCAGCCCGCGCACCTGGCCAGCGAAGTTTCTGATTTGATCGCTTGGGCACACGAGGTGGTGTTGGTGCCCCAGGCCTACGCGCAGCACAACGCCCGGCTTGACGCAGACGCCCTGTTGCATCCAGCGCAGCCGACGGCGGTGGGTGCTGATGAGCCGCATGCCCAGCGCTTGTATGACATATTGCGCCTGCAAATTGCACTCTCTCGACAAAAACGCTTCATGCAAATGGCATTTGAGCTGTGCAACGCGCTGGCGGTCAAATGCGCTGCTGACCGTGTCTCTCTGGGATGGGTGGAGGGACCGTATGTGCGCTTGACCGCCATCAGCCATGTGGAGAAATTTGACCCCCTCGCCACCCTCAGTCGCGCTTTAGAAAGCGCGATGGAAGAAGCTGCTGATCAAGCACAGCCCTTGGCATTCCCGCTGCCCGAAGGCTCACGCCAAGTCAGCCGGGCCCATGAGTCCTACGCCTTGATGCAGGGCGTGGCGGCGGTGGTGAGTGTGCCTTTGCGTGGCGATCAAGCTGTGCAAGGCGTCATTTGCCTGGAAAAGCGCCAGGGCACCTGGAGCGAAGACGAGTTGTGGGAGCTGGGCCTGGTGGCCGAATTGGTGGTCCACCCCATGGCCGATTTGAAAGCCCGTGACCGCTGGTGGGGTGCGCGCTGGGCCGGGGTTTTGAAGACCGCTTTACAACAAAGCATCAGCCCCAAGCACAGTGGTTGGAAACTCGCGGGTTTGTCCAGCCTGGTGGTGTTGCTGTTGCTGTTTGTGTGGCCCTGGGCTTATCGGGTCGATGCGACCCTGACCCTGCGCAGCAAAGACCTGTTGTTCATGCCAGCCCCATTTGATGGCTACTTGCGCCAAGTGCAGGTGGAAATTGGCGACAAGGTGGAAGCAGGTCAGGTGCTGGTGCAACTCGATACCCGCGATTTGGTGCTTGAAGAATCGATGGCCGAGGCCGATGTGTTGCGCTATGGCCGCGAAGCCGAAAAAGCCCAAGCAGCGCGCCAACTGGCTGAAATGCAAATCAACTTGGCGCGCCAGGAGCAGTCGGCGTCGCGCTTGGCGCTGGTGCGGCACCAGTTGCAACATGCCAAAGTGACCGCCCCGCACGCCGGTGTGGTGGTCGAGGGCGAGTTGAAAAAAAACCTGGGTGCACCTTTGCGCAAAGGCGATTTGCTGCTCAAGTTGGCGCACACCGAAGACACCTATTTGGAATTGGAAATCGATCAAGTCGATGTGCATGAGGTGCGAGTGGGGTCCACCGGTGAATTTGCCCTGGTCGGTCGCCCCGACCAACGCTTTGCGATCCAACTTGAACGCATTGACCCAGCCTCCACCCTGCGTGAAGGCCGCAACATCTACTTGGCGCGGGCCAAAGTGCAAAGCCAAATTCCCAACTGGTGGCGCCCCGGCATGGGCGGCTCGGCCCGCATTGACGCGGGCGATCGGCCGCTGATTTGGGTGTTGACGCACCGCACGGTTCGGTTCTTGCGGGAGTTGTTCTGGGTATGAGCATGGACGAAGCCAGCGGCCGCACCTACAGCGACACATGGCACCGCGTGGCCAGCGTGCGCGCTTGTTTGCGCAGCAGTGTGCGCGCCCACAAGCAGGTGTTTCGTGGCGAGGAATGGGTGGTGCTGCGCGACAGCTTGGGCAGTGATTTTTTTCGGGTCACCGCGTCGGCCTATGCCTTTTTGAGCCGCATGGGCCCACAGCGCACCATTGATGAGGTGTGGACCGAATTGATCGAGGCCGAACCCGAGCAGTCATTGACCCAGGAAGAGGTGGTGCAGTTGTTGGGCCAACTGCATTTGTCCAATTTGTTGCAATTTGACCGCGGCGCTGCGGCTGCCAGTTTGTTCGAGCGTCTGCGCCAACGCCGCAGCCGGGAAATCAAAGCCGTTTTGTTGGGCTTCTTGTCCATCAAATTGCCATTGCTCGACCCTGACCGCTGGTTGGAAAAAGCCTGGCCCTTGATCCGCGTGGTGTTTGGCCCGGTGGGCGCGTGTGTCTATGTGGCATTGATTCTGTGGGGCTTGAAAGCCTTGGCCGAAGAGTCCGATCATTTGTTCGACCAATCCGCAGGTTTGCTCGCGCCCGCCAATTTGGGCTTGTTGTACGTCGGCATGGTGATCGCCAAGCTGGTTCACGAATTCGGCCATGCGGCTGCTTGCAAGCGTTTTGGTGGCGAGGTGCACAAGATGGGCGTGATGCTGCTCATGTTTGCACCCTTGCCCTACATGGATGCCACCGCGAGTTGGGGTTTTCGCAGCCGTTTTCAGCGCTTGTTGGTGGGTGTCTCTGGGGTGCTCAGCGAATTGGCGGTGGCTGCAGTGGCCGCCATCATTTGGGCCCATTCAGCCCCCGGCGTGGTCAATGCCTTGGCCTACAACGTGATTTTTGTGGCCAGCGTGTCCACCGTGTTGTTCAACCTCAACCCGTTGATGCGTTTCGATGGCTATCACATGCTGGTCGATTACCTGGATGTGCCCAACTTGTTTCAGCGCTCGCGCGACCAACTCAAGTACCTGGGTGAGCGCTGGATATTGGGGGTCAAAAATGTGCAACCTGCGGCCCGCACAGCCACAGAAGCCATGCTGTTGCCCTTGTACGGCGCATTGAGCTTGGGCTATTGGGTGGTCTTGATGTCGACCATCATCTTCTTCATCGCCGAGCAGTACTTGGACCTGGGTGTGGCCTTGGCTTGGTTCATGTTTTTCACGACGGTGGTGTTGCCGCTGCTCAAGTTCTCCAAATACCTGTTGTCCAGCCCCAAGCTGCAGCACCAACGCTTGCGCACCTGGGGCATCACCGTTGGCATTGCGGGTGTCAGCCTGGGTGTGCTGGCAGCGGCGCCCATGCCCGATCGGGTGCGTGTCAAAGGGGTGATGCAAGCCACCCTGTCGCGCGAGCTCTACAGCGACTCGGGTGGTGCTTTGGTCCAGTTGCTCGCCCGACCCGGCCAATGGGTGGTGGCCGGCCAAGTCTTGGCCCAATTGGAAAACCCTGAGTTGGCGTTTGAAATCACGTCGGTGCAACAGCAGCGCGAGCAGCTGCTGGCGCAAGAGTTGCAGGCCATTTCTGCTGCAGTGGCCAACCTCGAACCCCTGGAGCGCCAGCGCGAAGCCATGGAGCAAAAGCTCGCCGAGTTGTTGCGCCAACAGCAAGCCTTGACGGTGTTTTCGCCCATCGATGGCATTTGGAGCGCCAGCGAACTTGACGCCAGCCGTGGCCAATGGATCGGTCGGGGCGGCAGTTTGGGAACAGTGGTGGATGACCGTGAATGGCGTTTTGTCGCTGTCCTGCCGCAAATCAATACCCATTTGTTTGAAGCCGGCGTGTTGAACACTGAAATTCGCATCCGTGGCCAGCAAGAGATCAATCTGCAAGCGGGCAAAACCGAAGTCATGCCCTTTGAGCAAGGCCAGCTGCCTTCGCCGGCGTTGGGCATGCAAGGTGGCGGCGAAATCGCGGTTCAAGCCAGCGACCCCAAAGGCTTGTCGGCTGCCGAGCCCTTTTTCCGCATCCAGGCGCAGTTGCCGGCACCCACCGCCATGGGGGCCGACCCCGAATTGCGCCGTTTGCATGGCCGCGTGGGGACCATGCGCATCACTTTGCCCAATTCACCCTTGTTGTTCCAGTGGGAGCGCAGCTTGCGCCAGTTCTTGCAACGGAAGTTCCGCGTATGAACGCCCTGGACATTTCCATGCCGCCCATGGGTTCCACGCCCGCATCGCTGCGGCCTGCACCGGTGGAGAAATTGCGTGCGCTGGACAAATTGCCCGAGGGCTTGGATGCCTGGGTTGACCGTGTACAAGGTTGGCTCCAGCGCCGCCCCCACCGGGCCCAATACCTGTGGGCGCAAGCCCTGGCTTGTGCTGAGCAGTGCACCGCTTATGCCGACATGGATGACGCCGCTTTGCAACTGGCCATGGTCGAGGCCCGTGGGCATTTGCGCCGTGACCCCATCCATGCCAAGGGGCAATTGATCCATGCCTTGGCCTTGGTCGGGCAAATGGCCCGGCGCGTCAAGGGCATGCAACCCTACCCCGTTCAGTTCATGGGGGCTTTGGCCATGCACCACGGCTGGCTGGCCGAAATGGCCACCGGTGAAGGCAAAACCCTGACCGTGGCACTGGCCGCGGTATTGGCGGGTTGGAGCGGCCGACCGTGCCATGTGATCACCGCCAACGACTATTTGGCCGAGCGCGATGCGGCCAGCATGCAGCCCTTGTATGACGCATGTGGTATCAGCCTGGCTTCGGTCTATGAAGCGGTCGAAGCCCAAGATCGGCCGCGTTTGTATGCCGCCGATGTGGTGTATGTCACACCCAAAGAGTTGCTCGCCGATCACTTGCGCGACCAACTCGCTGCGGGCACAGGACGCGATGAGCAGTGGTTGGACTTCCAGCGCTGGATGGGGCACCCATCAGCCACCCCCCAAGAGCCCACCTTGTTGGTGCGCGGTCTGCACACGGCCATCGTGGACGAGGCCGACAGCGTGTTGATTGACGAGGCGGTCACACCCCTCATCTTGTCGGCGCGCCGATCCAGCCGGGGTTTGAGCGAGTCGGTGGTGTTGCTGGCGCAGTTGGCCCCCACCTTGGTGGCAGGGCAAGATTACGAGAGCATCACCCGCACCCGCAGCGTGCAACTGCGCGCCGGTGCCATTGCCGCCTTGGATCAATTGGCCCCCCAACTGCCGCCCGTGTGGCGGCCTGCCCCCAGGCGCGAAGAATTGCTGCGCCAAGCTTTGCAGGTGCATTGTTTCTTTCGGGTCGGGCACCAATACCTGGTGCACGATGGCGAGATCGTGTTGCTCGATGAGTTTACGGGCCGCATGACACCCGGGCGCACCTTGACCGCAGGTTTGCACCAAGCCGTCGAGGCCAAGGAGGGCTTGACCATCACCGACCCCAATGAGTCGATGAGCCAAATGAGCTTTCAGGCCTTTTTCCGGGGCTTTAAGCGTTTGTCGGGCAGCTCGGGCACGGTGTGGGAGGCGGTGGACGAGTTGTGGCGCGTCTACCGCATGCGCGTGGCGCGCATACCCACCCACCGCCCGCGCTTGACCATCAACTTGCCCGCACACTTGATGGTCACTGCCGAAGAAAAATGGGCAGCCGTGGCGCAAGAGGTGATGGCCGTGCAACGCACAGCCCGTGCTGTGTTGGTCGGCGTGCGCAGCGTGGAGTCCAGCGAAACCCTGGCCCGACTGTTGACGGAAAAGCAAGTGCCGGCATCGGTGTTGAATGCGGTTCACCATGAGGAGGAAGCCTCCATCGTGGCCCAAGCGGGGCTACCGGGGCGTGTCACGATTGCCACCAACATGGCTGGCAGGGGCACCGACATCCAATTGGACCCTGTGGTGGAAAAAAATGGCGGCTTGCATGTGATCATTGCCGAGGTCAACGAGTCCACCCGCATCGATCGTCAATTGGCCGGACGCTGTGGCCGCCAGGGCGACCCGGGCAGTGTGTCTGTTTACCTGTGTTTGGCCGACAACTTGGCTGTGCGCTTTTTGCCGACCTTGGCGCGCCGCAGCTTGGTGTGGCTCAAAGCCCATTGGCCCAAGGTCTTGCCCGTGTTGTCCCGCCACGCCTTCGTTTGGGCACAGCGCCGCAGCGAGCGCGACGCCTTTGAACGCCGCTTTGCCGTGTTGCGCAACGACGATTGGCTGGCCTCGGCCTTGCCTTTTGACCGCCGGGGGGGTGCATGAGCCAGCACGCCACCGACTTTCAGGTGCCCTGGCCCGCGTGGCGAGCGCCTGCCGTGACAGCCCTGCGCGCCATGTTGGGTGAGATCGAAGGCTTGGCCATCACGGGTGGCGAATCTTCGGTGAAATTTTCTCCAGGCGCAGTGGCGTCGGGCCGCTGGTTGGCAGGTTTTTCTCCCGCAGGTGTGTCGACACAGCGCTTGATGGGCTTGCCCGAACGTTTGGGCATGCCCCAGGTCTGGGCGCAGCGGTTTCGCAGCCAGTGCCACGCTGCCCGGCACATCTACCTCGCGGTTGAGCAATCCCCATCGCAGGTGGTGGCCAAGGTTTATCTCGAGCATGCCTTGCCGGTGATGGACCACCGCCACCGCGCGCCTCAGCAGCGCGATGTGGCTTTGCACATCGAATCGTGCAAGTGGCGCTGGGACGCGCCGCAAGACACCCTGCGCTGCACCGAATATTGGCGCTTGTCGGGGATTGACGGCCCTGGCATGGTGGCCTTGCTGCAAGAAGACCAAGACCTCGCCCCTGCCTTGCGACCGGTGTATGCCAGCGTGGCTGATTTGCTGGACAGCGCCCTGCGCAGCGCCCCCGATTGGCAAGGGCACCGCTTGTTGGTGGTGCGCGAACCGGGCTGCGCTCGACAAGGTTTGGGCGTGCGTTTTTATGGCAGTGAATGGCGCGTTCGTTCCATCGCCCAGCATGTGTCGGCCTTGTGCAAGGCTTGGGGCATCACCCCTGAAGCAATGAACCCAGTCACCTCGCATTGGGGTGAACAAGAACTTGGGTGGCTGCACGCCGGTCTGGATGCGCAGTCGCAACCCTATTTGACGGTCTATGGCGCCTTGAGTCCCGCACAAACCCGATCGGTTTTGCGGCAGGCGAATGGGGCAAGCCCGCCCACCATGGCCGATGTGCCCGTGAGTGTGTGATGAGAAAGCTCAAAGGTCAATCTTTCAGCCCCCTGTCTGGTGCCTTCCGCCGCAGCCGCAGCACGGTCGAGCGTTTGGAAGACCGCATCTTGCTCTCGGCAGAGCCATTGGTGCAATTCAACCGCGTGGACAGCGAACAAGCCTTGGTGGTGGAAAACCTGGCGCACCAGGTCGATCCCCGACCGCTCGATTCGCTGGACATCACCACCATTTCCAGCATTGCCAGCTTGATCGACTTGACCAGGCCCCAGGCACAGCAAAACAGCAAATTCAATTGGGCAGGTTCGACCTCATCCTTGCTCAAACTCAACTCTCAGTTGTCCGCCCTGGTGCTCGATTTGGGCGAAGGCGCCAGCCAGATGAGCCTGAGCAACGACGGCAACGGCATGCTCAGGTTGTCTCGCCTCGATGGCCAGGCAGCCCAGGCGGGCAAAAACCCATACGACTTCGTGTTTGCCAAGCCCAGCAGCATTTTGGGCATTCGCGGCGAAGGCGGCATCGACCGCCTGATCATCGACAACGTCGACCTGGGCTCGACCAGCCTGTCGGTCGACGTCGAGGCCATCGACATTCCCAGCACCAGCACGCTGACCGGACAAAACAATGTGCTGCTGATGGCCCGCGACAGTTTCGCCGGCGATCTGGGCCAGCTCACCATCGGCGCCGACGACCTCGAGCTCAGTGCGAGCATCGACGTGGCTGGCTCCGTGCAGGTGGTGGGCAATGTGGTGCTGGCCGCGCAGGTTTCGGTTGAGCTTGAGCAGGAGGTCACCCTCACCGGCTACTACGAGGTCAACGGCAGCACCACGGCGCGCGTGCGGGTCGCCGACGGCGCGCAGATCACCGCGCAGAGCCTGGTGCTCAGCGCCACCACCGAGTCACGCTGGGCTCTGGCGGCCAATGACGGCTTGATCGGCGGGCGCCTGGCGCTCGATCTGGCGCAGACCACCGAGGCGCTGGTCGAAGGCGGGGTCGACATCAGCGTGGCGCCCGAGGCCGACGGCGAAGGCATGCCGGGCGTGGGCCTGCTCATTGAGGCGGTCGACTGGACCGATGCCTCGGTGGTGCTCGACATGGCCGATGGTGAGATCACCGGTCTGAGCAAGGAGACTAAAGCCGGTCAGGCGCTCGAAGGCTTTGAGCTGGGCTGGACGCAGATCGATCTGGTGCGCAGCACGGTGGCCGGGCTGGGCAGCGAAGCGGGCACCGCCAATCCCACGCGCATCAGCAGTGCCGATGGCCTGGTGCAAATTTCGGCGGCCAGCCTGGACGGCGCGGGCAATGAAGACGGCGAGAACGCCGGCGTCTACGGCTCGGTGATGTCGTCCCTGGTGGGCTTGCACATCAGCAACATCGACCACGATGTGCAGGCCTTTGTTGCCAATTCCGCCCTGGAAGTGGGCGCGCTCAATGTGTATGCGCTCAACGAAACCAGCGCCTTGGCCAATGGCAAGATCGCGCGCAACAAGGTCGAGGGCAACACCCAGGCCTGGATCGAAGGCGCCGATGTGAGCAGCGCTGGTGCGATTGCCCTGATCGCCCAGGACTTGGCGACGTTCAGCGCCACCAGCGAAGGCTTTTCGGCCGATATCCCCAAACTCGACACGCTCAAGGTGGGCATCGCCTCGACCACCAACACGGTCGACCGCAAGGTCTCGGCCTACCTGCTCAGCAGCACGGTGAGCGCCAGCGACATGGCGGTGCTGGCCAGCAACGACAGCACCTTGAGCGTCTCGCTCGAGTCTATGGCTGTGTTTGACAGTGAAGCCACGGAAGACGAAGCAGCAGCCGAGACCCCGGCAGAAACTCCAGCCGAAGGAGAAGGCGGCAGCTCGGGCATGCAAATGGCCTTTGGCGGCACCTTTGCCTGGAACCAATTCAACGGCCAGGTGCTGGCCTATGTGGAAGACAGCACCCTTGAGACCACCGACGGCGATCTGGCGGTGCAGGCGGTCAACAGCGCGGCGCTTGAGGCCCAGAGCAAGGCCGGTACCGCCGTCAGTTCGGGCGCCGCAGCAGGCGCCTCGCTGGCTTTCAATGCGGTCGGCTGGGACATGGGCAACATCGCGGCGGCAGGTCTGAACAGCATCTTGGGCACCGACATCGGCGCCACCGCCTCGCCTTTGCTGACCCACGCCTACGTGCGCGGCAGCGACCTGACGGTTGCCGGCGAGATGAGCGTGAGCGCCGAAAACACCATGGGCATCGAGGCCCTGATTTCCAACTCGGCCGATGTGCTCGGCGGCGGTGCAGGCGGCGGCCTGTCGGTGGGCGCGGCCATGATTCTGGCCAGCAACCGGGTGCGCTCGGACACCCGCGCTTTTGTGGATGGCAAGAAGCAGCTCGCGGGTGCCGATCAGGCCGCGCTTGACGTTGGCGGCGGCCTTGCGGTTTCGGCCATCGACGATGCGGGCATCAGCGCCGAAGTGTCGATGTCGTCCAACGTGGCGGGTGGCTCGGGCACGACCGTGGCTGCTGGCGGCGTGTTTTCGCTCAACGATGTGCGCTCGCAGGTGGCGGCCGATGCCTGGAGCCTGACGCTGACTACCGGCGGCGACGCCTCGATCACCGCCTCAGCGACCGCGGAAATTTCCGCCGTCCTCAGCGGTGAGGTGGTGGCCGCGTCTGAAGAAGCGGGTGCGGGCGGCGATGAAGCCGCGGCAGCGCCAGCAGCCGATGCGGGTGCTGATGCTGGAGCCGATGCTGGAACCGATGCAGGTGCCGATGCAGGTGCCGATGCAGGATCAGGTGAGGGCGGCGGTGGCACTGCGATTGCGGCCAACGGCCTTATTGCCACCAACCGCATCCTGATCGATGCCGACGCCTCGCTGCGCGACAGCGTGGTCACCGTCAGCGGCAGCCTGGGC
>Ga0315907_10003380_pt1 | contig 18954 bp, 7 predicted proteins | sample LakEriMetagenome_3_FD_203525 | JGI IMG/M metagenome (GOLD analysis project Ga0315907, IMG submission 203525) | Freshwater fungal communities from buoy surface, Lake Erie, Ohio, United States - Buoy 12 MA123 | ecosystem: Environmental > Aquatic > Freshwater > Lake > Lake biofilm | place: USA... | reverse complement strand
TATTAATTAAGAAAAATCAAATTAATCAAATTGTTTTTTATTTAGGTACTAAAAGTTTTACATTAGATGATATAAAATCAAAACCTGAAATTTGGAAACAAGTTAAAGATATACTTAAAAAACAAAAACAAAATATAGAGGTAGCAAACCTTAATCAATCATTTCAACAACAAGAGTATGCTAAAAACAAAACCTTGTTAACAAATGTTAATTTATATGAAGGTGAATATTTTATACAACCTTATGTATCTTACGTAACAGATTTTAAAATTAACATAAATCCTAAACCTGTAACTACAACACCAGCTGCAGCTAGTGCTCAACCTAGTACTAATCAACAACAAGTTGATAGGGCTGAACGTTTAAAACGTGCAGCAGCTAGGTATAAAAATCCAGATACTGAAGGTGCAGCATCAGTTAGACCTGATTATAGTAAATATAATGAAAAGCAATTTAAAGCCTTTTTAAAGAAGAAATTACCTCAGCTTAGTATAGCTAACCAAGACCAATTAAATGCTCTTAGAGGGCTTCTAATTGATCCTGTGGGGTATTTTAAAGGTAACCTTATATATTTATTTAAAGGTGCTGGTAATTTAACAGCTTACCATGAAGCATTTCACGGTGTATTTAGGAATTTATTAACAGTAGCTGAGCGTGAAAATATAATTAATGAAGCTAAAAGTAAGTATAAAGAACCTACAAAAGAAGATTTAGATAACTTACAAAAACGTTTAAACAATAATTATACTACTGAACAATTAACTTATTTATATTACGAAGAACAATTAGCTGATGATTTTGCAATTTATACTAATGATAAAAACAACCGTAGCTTACTTAAAAGAATTACAGATGCTATTAGAGCTATATTTGATAAAATACTGTCCTATTTTGATTTATTTGAGAGTGCTAATACCTCAAGTATAAATGATGTATTTGATGCTGTAAATGAAGGTAGATTTAAACAAAGACAATCTATAAGTAATAATGTAGTTAATTTACCTTTGTTTCAAGAAGGTGCTTATTCACCTAAAGCTAAATTAAATATTGGTTTAGCTGATAGAATTAAAGTTGTATCATCATTAGCTGATAACTTTTTAGCTTTATTGAATCAACGTATAGTTAATGATAAATATGCTGATGTAAGTAAAAAAGATTTATTTAATGGTATATATGATGAATTATACAATCAATTAAATGAAGCTTTTGATTTAAGCGATTCAGATTTACTTGGTAATGTTATATTAAATTATGCTGATTTAATTAATCAGGATGTTAAAACTAATTTAAAAGAACGTGGTGTACTTGATAATTTTGATTATGAATTTATTAATAGTGAAGAACGTAATCCTGAATCAAAATCAACATTAACTAATGATGATAAATTAACATTAGCTGTATCTGAAACTGAAGAAACTCAAATTAAAGAAGGTAAAGATTCTAAAGGATATAGAGAACAAACTTCTATTTCAGGTTTAACTACTGCATCTGCACGTATTAAATTATTTTTATCAGCTATACCTGTTTATGAAGAAAATGAAAATGGTGAATTAGTTTATGAAAAAAATGAATTAGGTTTACAAAAATATCATGATTTTAAATCATTATATTATTATATAGAAAAGAACTTAATTGATAAATATACTTTTGAAGAACAATTAGCAGTGTTAAAAAATTTAACATCTTCTAATCCTGCTTTAATAAGTGTATTAAATAAACTTCAAGTTAATCCGCCCTACATGAGTGCTGAAAGATTTGAAATGTTACAAAATGATTTTAAAACTAATTTTAGTAAACAACAACTAGTATACACATTAGTTAAACATTCATATAATCCTGCTAATAATACTATTAGTTTTAAAATAATAGATGCTAATAGAAATAATTTACCTACTAAATTAAAAGAAAGTTGGAAAAATAGTTATACAGTTAATGTATCTGAAAAAGGTTTATCACAACCAATTAAATTAGAAAACACTCTTAAAAAAGAAATTAAAAAACTTGATAATGAAAATGGTGCTTTAGATGTTGATGTTATCAGTTCATTGCTTAAAACTATTCATATTGATTTAAGTAAAAAAACTATAGAAGCTAATGCTGATAGTAAAGTATTTGCAAGGGATATAAATGTTGTATTATCATGGTATATTAAAAATAATAATACTAATTATGATGCTGCTACAAGGATAGCTATTGAAAATTTAATTAAACTTGAAACAGCTGTAATGATAGAAATGCATTCACAATCATTTATTGATGGTGAAGGTAATAATATCTGGACTATACAATTACCATCTGAATTAAGTAAGTTTTTAGCTAAAGTTAAAAATCCTCAAAAACGTGAACGATTTATAAATGATTTCTTTAAAGATGTTTTTTATAAAAATTCTAATTTACTTAACGAATTACAACGTAATTCTAAATTTGCTGAAATATTTTCAATATCTTATTTAGATTCATTTAAAGATGAAATAGGTGTTAAAAAAGGTATTGGATTTACATCATTATCACCAAGAGATTATTTAGCTATGAAAATAGCTTTATTTAATAACCTTGAGGTTAATAGTGAAGATCGTTTTACAATGCCTGTAAATAAATATTTATATATTGTACCTGCTGATAAGAGTATGCAAGCCATTGTAGACTCTACATCATTTGATGTTTTCTTTGCACCAAACAATATTGAAGTAAGTACCAATAGTAAAATCATTGAGTCGTTTTATAATATATTTTTACAAGAAGCTAAACGTATAAATAAGTTTAATAAAATAAAAAATAGTTTTTTAACTGAAGGTTCACAATCAAAATTTAAACCTACATTGCTTAATGAGTATGGTGTATTTAGTAAAAAAACATATCAAAGTGATTTAGTACAAAATTTATTAAATAAATATAATACTGAAGGTACATTAACTAATGAAGAATATGCACAATTAGCCAATAAAATGGATGGTCAAGCATTTAAATTTAATTATTTAAATAATGATTATTTTACATTTGCTAAAAATTTACCACAACAAACTAAAGAGTTAATTAAAAATACATTAGAAAATAGTTTACTTACTGATGATATGCTTGAAAAATCTTTAGCTGCGCAAAAAAATATAATTAAAAAAGAGTTAGCTTCATTTGTATATAAAACTTATGAAATAACTTTAAAAGAGTGGGAAAGTAAAGGCATAATAACTAAAAATAAAAATAATGAATATGTTAATTCATTAGTTCAATTACCTTCTGTAAAAACAACTACTAGTGTAGATCAACGTATTAAAAATTTAGCATTAAAATATAGTGCTAATTATTTATTACACAATATTGAACTATCTAATATGTTTAACGGTGATGTATCTCAATATAAACCTAATGATTTACAAAAACGTACTAATCAGTCACAAAGTTTTATGACTGATGGTAAATTTAATAATCCTGTAATAAGAACTAAAGTAAATAAAGATGTTATACATGATTATTCTTTAGAATCAGATTATACTAACATGGTTGATGTACTTAAACAATTAGGTGTATCTGATGAACGTATAAATGAAATATTAGATCCATATAAAAAGACTAATGTAACAGATGCTCAAGTAATAATTCATCCTGAATTTTTTAAACTTATTCATTATTCACAAGGTACTTGGACACCTGAATTAGAAACAGCTTATAACATAGCTGAAGGTATAATACCTGGTGATGCTAAAAAAAGTGTACAAACATTATTACGTGGTTTTAAACCATTTTATTTTGGTAAACGTTTTGATCCTGTAACTGAAACATGGTATTATGAACAAGTTAAATGTTCTATGTTTCCATTATTTAAATCTTATACAGATATTAATCCATTATTTGCTTTAAAACGTGAAGAAATGGAAAAAGATAATATAGATATGATAGCTTTTGAATCATCATTCAAAGGTGCTATAGGTTATAGAAGTGATTTTTTAGATGATAATAAAACTATATTAGAATTAGATGTTAATAATTTTGGTATTCAACAAGCTAACCCTGATCATACTACTGAAGGTAATGATTCATTACGTCAGCTTAAAATGATTTTACCAGGTACTATTGACACTAATGTTAGTTATAATGGTAGATCAGGTGCTGATATATTAGATGAAATATTATCACTTGAAGCTGCTAATTTAAAAACTGATTTAATTAAATTAACTAAATTATTAAATAATCCTTCGTCACAAGCTGAGTTTAATAGCTTTATTCAAGAAATGATTACTAAGCGTGGTGCTTATGAAGTATTAGTTAATTTTTTAAGTGTTGATGAAAATGGTCAATATATTTACCCATTAGATAGTGGTATAACAAGTACTAAAGTACAAGAATTATTATCTAGTGTATTTACTTCTAAAGTATTAAAACAAAAATTTAATCATGGTGGTTCATTAGTACAAGCTACTAGTTTAGGTCTTAAGTTTAGTAATTTAAGTGAACAACAAAAAAACCTTACACCTGAATTATTAGCTAAACAACGTAAATTAGAATGGTTTAAACCAAACATTCAAACTGGTCAAATAGGTTATGCAGAATGTATTATGCCTGCATCAGCTAAAAAATTCTTTGATGAAAATGGTTTTTTAAAAGATATAAATAATATACCTGATGCATTAAAAGAATTTATAGCTTATCGTATACCTACTGAAGGTTTACATTCAACAATGGCTATTAGAGTAATTGAATTTTTACCTAAAGAATTAGGTAATTTTATATTATTACCTTATCATGTAACTACACAATTTGGTGCTGACTTTGACTTTGATAAAATTTATTTCTTTGGTAGAGAATTTACTACAAGTGTAAATAAGAAAACAGGTAAAGTAACTTACAGAATACCTGAAATGAATTATGATGAAACTGAGTATGCTACTGAACAACGTTATAAAGATTATGTATATTCTGTATTACAAGATAAAAATAATGAACTTTATTATGAAGATGTTATTACTGAATATGAAAAATATTATGGTGAACCAATAGCATCATTATCTAAAAATGAAAAAATACAAGTTTTAGTAAGTGAAAACATACTAATGACACTAGATAAATTTAGTAAACGACCTATAGAAGAACAAAATACTAAAGCAGCTAGGAATAATCGTATAGTTGATAATTATCTTAATATTATTACATCTATTGAAAACTTAACTAATATTATTGCACCTTCAAGTTTTAAAGACATTGCTGATTTTAAAAATAATTATTTTGGTGAAAATGAAAAAGTTAATTTCTTTGCTGATTTTACACAAAATAATTATAAAAATCGTAACCATACAGGTAGGATATTAAAAGGTATATGGGCTTTACATTTAACAGGTCATTCATATGCTCGTATATCAGGTTTATCAACTAAACAAAATGTAAATGCTCAAGGTTTTGTAGATTATGGTAATTCAGTTAATCTTGAAGGTGGTATTACTGAAGGTAATAATCATAGAAATGATTTTTCAAGATTATATAATGATGAAGGTAAATTAATAGCTCGTGAGTTAGGTAAAGTGATGGCTGCTGTATTAGATGACCTTAAAAATCCATTACTTGAAAGTTTAAATATTAACCAATATACAACACATGCGTTAGCTGCTATTCTTAGGGCAGGTTATTCTATGGAAACTATGTTATTGTTTTCAAGTCAACCTGCAATAACTAAGTTTTCACAACAGTCTATAGATAATTCAAGTGCTTTATCTAAAAAAACTGAACGTTTTGACATTGAAAATTTAAAAGTATCTTATATTAAAATATTAAAAGATATCTATAATAAATATGAATATCAAGATAATCCTGATATTAAAAGACTTATGGATACTTTAAATACAAATATACCTATTACAAATGCTGAATTAAAGGATATTTTAACTAATTTTACTAATGACGCTAATGGTAATTTAATTAATAAAGTTACTGGTAAAAAACCTAGTGTTGAACAAGCTATGAAATACTATCATGTTCAGGTTAATGTTTTAAAACAAATGGAAAACTTAATTGCAATAGGTGATCAGTTTAAAAACTTAAATAATTTTTATACTATAAATAAAGAAGTAGGACCTCAAATAGAAGATATTATTGAACAACAAGATTTGTTAGTTCAAATATCTAAAGATGATATATTACGTGATTATGAAATTGATTCAATGGCTACTTTATATCAAACATGGGATACTCATTTAAATGCTTTAGATTACTTTTCTAAATACTTTCCTTATAGTAGTGAGCTATACATGGGTATTAAAAGTCAAATAGCTTTAATTCAAAAAAATAAAAGTATTAGCGGTATTAAAACTGATGACCGTAAATTAATAAATAACTTTATTAGGACTTATTTAGATTATTCTTTTGAGAAGTTTGTTGATATACCATCTCAATCTGAAGAATTATTAAGATCATTCCCATCAATGGTTAAACAAATTACTAAAGGTACATCAGGTTTAAAGATAGATGATATATCATATGAAGAATTAAGTAAAAATCCTTTTATAGCTAATATTGAAGTTAAATTCAATAAAAAAACTGGTTTAAATCAAATTCAATTAAAAAGTGGTCAGTTAATACCTCAAGTAAAAGATAGTATCTCTAATGGGCTTATATTGCTTTATAACAATAAAAAAACAAGAGGGTTAGCTGAAAATTTTGTTAAATATGCATTTTTAACTAGTGGTTTTTATACTGGTGTTAATATGTATTCAAATCTTATAGATCCAAGTATATTAAAAGCTATGGAGTATACAAATTATAGGATGCAAACAACTAATGATTTAGTTAATGGTACTTTTACATTAGAAGTTGATAATAATAGATTAATAGATCAATTAGTTAGAAATTATCCTTATAACTTTACTAATATATTTGATAGTAATTTATTTGATGAATCAACTAAAAATGGTTTACCTAATAAATTAACACTTAATGAAGAAGCTTTAAATGAAGCTAATATGAGTGGTTATATGTTTGATACTAAAATTGGTATTTTAACACCACGTTATATAATGGTACGTCAAAAAGATGCTGAATCTACTAAAAAAGAAGGTTTAACATTATATAAATTAGAAAATAATAATGAAGGTTTTAAATATGTTAAAATAAATGAATTAGGTAAAAAAGGATTTTTAATAGAAGTAAATCCTTTAGAAGATATTGTTAATAGTGTTGTTAACAGAAATTTAGAAAAAATACCTGATGCTATACTTCAAGATCCACCTGATGGTGTTGAAAATGATATGATGCCTGAATTAAGTATGTCAAAAGATACTGAATATGATATGGAAGCTAGTATACTTGGTAAATCACAAGTTGAATTTGATGCTATAGATAAAGCTATTGCTGCTAAATCTATTACTCAACCTATAGTACAACCTACTGAAAGAAAAACTTATTCAGGAAAAGTAACAAGTTTACAGCCTAATCAAATATTTGTATTTGGAAGTAATCCTCTTGGTATTAATGGAAATCCTTCTAAAGGCACAGGAGGAGCAGCTTTAGTTGCGTATAATATTGCAGGTGTTAAACAAGGTGAAAAAATGGATAATAAGTTATCTGATTCAGGAAAAGCTTGGGGAATTACAACAGTAAAAGCTCCAGGACAAAAAAGAAGTAAAACTCCTGAACAAATAACAGAAGGTATTAAAAAATTATATGAATATGCTAAACAAAATCCAACCAAAGAATTTTTAATTTCTGATTATTCAGGAACAAATCTTAATGGTTATACAGGTCAAGAAATGGCAGATATGTTTGTTAATGCAGGATCAATACCTTCTAATATAGTATTTAATAACAACTTTGATAAATTAATTACTACTCAACCTACTACTCAACCTACTGCACAAGATAATCAAATATTAAATTCACCACAATTTAAAGAATTTTACAATAAAGAATTAGAAAGTAATCCTAATTTAACTGTAGAAGAAGCTTTAGATTATTATAAAAAATGTAAATAATAATAACTTATAAATTATGTCACAAAGTTGTTTTAATTTTAGTCTTAACGAAAATAAAAGAATAGCTGAAGATTTTGGAGAAATAGAAACTCAAAAATTAATTGAGTTGTATTTTCCAGATAAAAATCCTGCTAGTTATAATGAATTTATAAGTAATGATAAAGTAAAAGAAGCTTTAGGTTTAAAAGGTATAACTGAAGCTAACAAACTTTTAAATACTAATTATAAAAAAGAAATTAGTAATCAACAATTAATTAATTTAAAAAGTATTATTAGTCAAACTAATAATAAATTAAAAGGTGAAAATAAAAACATAGTATATAAATTATACAATGTTAAACAATTAGGTGAATCTGATAATTATACTTGGGGTATACGTGAAATAAAAGGTAATTTAGATGTTGATGCTAAAATTGAAAGAGCTTTAACTAGAGGTAAAACTGAACAAGCTAAAAATTTAAAAAATTTAAATGATAATAATCAATTAACATTATTTCAATTATCTAATAAACAAATTATTAAACCAGGAGTACAAGAACTATTTGATTCTAATCCTGAATTAGCTAATCAAGTATATGAAGCTTTAGGGTTTAAAAATCAAACACCTAAAAGATTAACTAAATCTGATAGAACTTTATCTAAGTATATATCTATTGGAAAATCTGAATTTGAAAAAGCTCAAAAAGAAGCCAATACCAAAAGTTCTGATTTTAATCATAATGGATTTAGATGGTATGAATCTGAGGATGAGTTATTTGGTGGAAAAGATTGGAGAAAAGATGAATTACCACAAAGTAATAGTGGAACTTTTGAGGATGATTACTATAAGTTACAAGTAGAATTTTCTCAAAAAGCAAGAAGTTTTGTTATAGATAAAATAAAAGAATTCTTTAAAACAAAAGGATGGTTAGAGTCTAAAGAATTGGGAACAGGTTTTTTTGATTCTGGTCGAGAAGAAGATGTTTTAGAACAATTAATTGGTTTTAATGATATTGTAGAAGAATTAAATAAAAAAGAGTATGATGAAGCTGTTAGAAAAAATGCAAGTTTATCAAAATTAATTTCTTGGTTAGAATATAATCATCCAGAAGATTTTGATGAAATGGGTTTTGAGTTATTGTATGATTTACCTCAAGATGAATTATTTCAAGCTATCAGATATTGGTATAAACCTTTAGAAGGAATTGAATTTACAGAATTAGCTGATATATATGACCCAAATTCTTCTTATAATAAAAAACATCCAGAAGATATTAAATCTAAAGATGCTTCTGATTTAAGAAAGTTTATTGAAAAAGAAATAGGAATTAAAAATAAACTATACCCTTCCTTAAACAACCAAATAACCCCACAACAAAAACAAAAAGCTCTACAACTATACTCTCAATACTTAGATACTATATTTCCTGAAAGAACAAATATTGTTTATTCTACATCAACACTAGATGATGGAAGTAATTTTTTAACAGATGATATAAATTATTCAAAAAAATATAAAGGTATTACAAAACCATATATTGTAAATTTAAAAAATTCTTTAAAAACTAATTATGGTATTAATATTGCAATTTCTAATATATTATTTGAAGAAAATCCTAATATAGATGTAATTTATGGTAAAGAAGGAGAAAGAATAAGTTATAAAGATATATGGGCTGAAATTCAACAAGATCCTGATTTAACACAAAATGAAGCTATAAAATTATTATCATCTAGACCAACAAGAAATATTAATGTTTTTGTTGTTAAAAATAAATCAGAAAAATATGAATTAAATACTAAACAAGATATTGAAAATTTTAAAAATTTTATTAATAAAGAAAATAAATTAAATAATTTTGATTTAGATATTGATGAAAATCTAACAAAAAAAGAAAAATTAACAAAATTTTTTACTCAATTTGGTTTTAAATTTGAAGAAGGAGATTTATCAACAGATTTATTAAAAAAAATAATATATGTTAATAAAAATGATAATGAATTATTTATTAATAATTCTGTAAAAGCTTTAAGTCAACTTTTATTAGCTAATACTAATATAGATTTTAATAAACTTAAAAATTTAATTGAAAATACTGAAGAATTTAAAAGTTTATTAAATAATTCAACAACTGAATTTAAAAATAATTATTATCATATAAACAGTGGTAATAAAATTCCAATTAATGATTATAGAATTTATCAAAAAGATTATGAAAATATAAAAAAACAAGTAATTGAAAAATATTTAAAAGAATCTTTATTAGATAATAAAAATTTAAAACCTTTACACAAATTAATTATTGATTTTATTAATTGGTTAAAAAATTTATTTGAAACTGCTACAAATTTAAAAGATATTACTGATAGTTTAATACAACAAGTTTTTGAAAATCAAAAAGAAATTATTATTAATTCTAATCTTTTAAAAAATAAAGAAAAAGTTAATTTAAATAAAGCTTTAAAAGAAACTAAACATGGTAAAAATATAATTAAAATATTTGGTGATTTTGGTTTAATTCTTACTGGTAGTATAAGTGCATCTGAACAAGGTACTATTTGGAGAAAAATTGGTAAACTTTTACACGATATTGATTGGATTGTACCTAAAGATTTTAATAAAGATTATTTACAAAAATTATTTGATGAATTTCCTGGAGCAACATTAATAAGACAATTTGATAGTCCTGGTTATTACACAAGAACATATGTTGTTCCACCAAAAGGATACACTATTGCTAATTTAGAATATTTTGAAAAAGAAAAATATAATGAAAAATATATTAAACAATATGATTTGTTAGATCAAAATAATAAAATAGTTAATAATTATAGAAGATATTATGATGTAACACCTGAAGGAAAAGTTTACGAAACAAAAGAAGTTTATAATGAAAATTTACAAAATGTTGATGTAAATTTAGATCCTGTATTAGTTGATTTTTTTGAAAATAAACAAAATTTAGAATTTAAACCTTATACTGTAAATGTAGAAGGTGTTAAACTACAATTATCAAATTGGTTATCTTCTTTTTCTGAAAAATTAAGATACGGTAGAGCTAAAGATTTATTAGATTATGCTTTATTTATACCTAATGATTTAAATCAATCAAAAGATAATAAATCATTTCAATTAGAACCAACAATACAAAAAGATCCTACTGAAATTATTCAACAAGTTGATACTTTATTAAATGATTATATTAATAACAATAATATAAAAGTTGAATTTAAAGATAGGGTTTTAGATGATAATGGTAATGATGTTGTAGCTTTTTACAATAGTGTTAAAAAAGTTATTGAGATTAATCAAAATCAACGTGATAGTAAAACATTACCTGAAGAATTAGCTCACCATTTACATTTAGCTTTAGGTAAAGATCATATACTTGTTAAACGTGCTTTTAACCTATTAAATAGGGTTGATTATAAAGCTATGTTAGGTCAAGAATATGTTGACTTATATAAAAATAATACAGATTTATTAAAATTTGAAATATTAGGTAAATTAACTGCAGCAGCAGTACGTGGTGAAAAGATACCTTTACAAATGAATACTGTTGAAGGTAATAAGCTTTGGGATACTATTAAACGTATGATTGATGCTGTTATAAAGTTATTTAAACCTGATGTAAATGTTCAAAAAGAACTTGATAATTTAAGTAATCAATTTGCTAATATGCTTAAATCAGGTGTTAAAGTTGATAGTGAAAAATCAATTAATGCTAAATTATATCAAACTAATAAAGATTTAATTAATTTAAGTTCTAAAATTAAACCTGCTTACGTTTATTATACAACATTATCAACAGCACTTAAAAAGAAACAAAAACAATTTAGTGCATTATCTGAAGAATATAAAATTATTCAAAATCAAATTAATACTATTGATATATCATTAAGAGAATTAATTCAAAATGAAAATGAATTACCTTTAATTAATCTTGTTGAAGAAACTATAACAACTGTAGCTCAAAACATTAATGATTTTGAAATTAATTATTCTAAAGGTATAATGCCTTCAGAAAAAAATATTATTGAAGCTGTTGAAATACTTAAAAAGTTTTCAGGATTTCCTGGTACAGAAAGTAAAATTAATGCTTTAAAAGCTAGATTAATTAATTTTATTAAACCTTATTTAGCAAATAAAGCTTCTGAGGTATTAGGTAAACCTGTTACTGAGGAAGATATATCTGCTGTAACAAGTGATATTAATGTACTTGAAAAGAATTTTGGTACATTAGCAAGAACTGAATTTACATTATCACGTATGCTTGGTTTATTAATTAAACAAAAGCAAAATACTATAGAACGTGAAAATAAGCAAGCTTTTGAACAAGTACAAGCTGCTACTAATAAATTAAAAGATTGGGCAGCTAGCAAAGGTATGTCTTTAGAGCAAGCTTTTGATGTATTACAACAAGAATACAGAGGTACTAGAATATTAACTAAAGAATATACTAGTGAATTTTATAAGTTAATTAATGATACTTATAAATTAGATCCTGAAAAAGCTAAAGAAGCACGTGCTAAAATAGCTATTTGGGATGCTGCTAATAAAAAATGGATACCTAAATCTACTAAGTATAATAATCCAAATTACCAATTAATACATAAAAAAGGTAATGAAGATTTATTAAACTATTATAATTTCTTTAAAGATCAAATTCAAAAAATATCTGATAATACATTACCTATTGAATTAGATGATTATTTTATACCTAATGTGTATGAAGAAACACTTTTAGATATATTAAAAACTGAAGATGCTGTTGGTGATAAATTAAAAGATAGTGTTATCCATATATTAGAATTTAATCCATTTGAAAAAATGGGTACTGTTGATAAGCAGATGGATGTTATTTATGATGCTGATTTGATTGGTGATAAAATACCTTTAAAATACATTCAAGCACTACCTGAAGATAAGAAATCTAAAAATTTAAGTGCAGCATTATTAAAATTCATGTATTTTGCTAATAGTTATAATCACATGAATGAAATATTACCTATTGCTAACTTAGTTCAGGAAACTATAACAGACCCTGATACTAGTAAAATACTTCAATATGGTAACCCTAACTTAAACGTTGCTGCTAAATCTAATATAGTTGACATGGTTAAAACTATAAAAGAAATGCAGATTTTAGGTAAGATGCGTAAAGAGAATGAAATGTTTAATGTATTAGGTTATAAATTAAACTATGGTAAATTAATTGATTTTGGTTTACAGTACACTTCTAAAATACGTTTAGGTTTAAATCCATTTGCTGCATTAGCTAACGTTGCTGTAGGTAACTTAGGTAATATTATTGAAGCTGCAGGTGGTAAATACTTTACATTAAGTGAATATTTTAGTGCTTTAGGTACCTTTACAACTGAAGCTAAAAAAGTAGATGGATTGATTAATCTATTTAACCCTTTGATGGAAATGGATGATTATGAAAATCTTAAAAAATTAGGTGTTGGTTCTAAAGAATACCGTGAAAAAATAAATGGTTTGTTATATGCACCTACACGTATGGGTGAAAAACAAATGCAAACTACTACTATGATTGCTATATTAAAGCATAAAAAAGTTGACATTAAAGATAAAAAAGGTAATGTAACTGGTAGTATATCAATGTTAGATGCTTTTGATAGTAATGGTAAATGGGATACTGCTAAAATGGGTTATGAATTAAATGAACAAGAAATTAATAAAATAACCAATAGAGTACATGGTGTTAACCAAATGATTCATGGTAGGTATTCAGCTAAAGATGCTGCTGCAATGCAACAATATGCTATGTATAGGGCTTTAATGCAATTTAAAAAATGGATACCAGCTGCTGTTGAACAACGTTTTATGGCTAGACGTTATGACCCACTATTAGATGAAGAAACTGAAGGTAGGTATTGGGCTTATGCTAAAGGTCTTAGACTTATGATGGCTAAATTAAAAAATGATGCCAAAAAGATTGAAGAAAATAAGTTTACTGAATTAGATTGGTATAACATGCGTAGAAATGCTATGGAAGTACTAATGATAGGTTTAATGTTTGGTTTAACTACTTTCCTTAAAGCTGGTGATGATGATGATGAATTAAAGCGTAATGCAAGTTATAAGACTTATATGCGCCTTTTAAACAGCGTTAGTGGTGATTTAATGCAATGGTATTTACCAGGTACATTTTTAGATAAAGCTATGGTATTACCTGTAACTAAAACATTAAGGTCACTTGAAAGAACTATACAGTATACACCTTATATGTTTGGTGATTATACTAGTGATGCTTCAGGTACTTATGAAGCTGGTGAACGTAAAGATGAAAATAAATTCTGGAGTAATTTCTTTAATAATGTACCTTTTGGTAGTACTACTGCTGACATGTACAGAACATGGTTTAAAGATGATGTAAGTTACATACCTCGTAATAGGTAATTCAATATCAATGCAGGTAAAAAAAAGGGTTAGCTCACTTAAGAACTAACCCTTGATTTATTTTTTATTAATTAATTAAAACGTACTTAAATAATTTTTAGCAGCTTTAAGTGTATCAAATGTAATACGCTTACTAACACCACTAACACATTTACGCACAGTATATTTACCACTTATTTGTTTGTAAATATTCTTTGCTATACGTTGATCTTGCTTTAGGTTTGTAACCTTGGTTTTAGATTTACCCTTGTTTGTTTGTTTTTTCATAGTTTATATTTAATCTTTAAATTTATTGACTATACTGTCCCAACTAACCCAAATCTTATTATTATCATCACACAAGTAAAATAAACCATCATATTCAAGAAATACAACAGATTCTTTAGTTGCTTGGGAATGTGCTAAAACTTGGTTGTTTTCATCATGTACTACAAGTACATTATAGTTTTCATTAACACCTTTATCATTAGGTATTTGAACTACGTCTTTAAATATATTAAATTTCATATTATCTATTATCTCCAGAGCCTTGTATTACACCTCTGTTCATCCTATCTTTTAATTTAGCTATATTATTTTCTGCAATAGCATTCATATCAAGTCCTAAATCTCTAGATAAGGCAGCTATATACCAAAGTACATCACCTATTTCTTTACCAATCTCTACCACACTAGCAGGTGAATATACGCCATTATTATCCCGTAATACTTTTTTAATCTTACCTAAAACTTCACCAGCTTCATTGCTAAGACCTAAAGCAGGGTAAATAATTTTGCTATTGTCACTGTAAACAGCTGTCTGTGCAGCTTCATTTTGATATTCGTTAAACGTCATTTTGTTTCTTTTATTACTGCAAAGCTAGCATAAGCTCCACATTTTTTACATTGTTTTTGTATTTTTAACACACCTGTAGCAGTTATACGTTTTTTACAATATGCTAAATCATTATTACCACATTTAGGGCAAGTATGTTTATCATGACCACGTAATACACCTACATGTGTTTTAGCTGATACATAATTTTCAAGTTTCTTAAATACACGTTCTAATAATAAAACATCATTACAACAATATTTAATCATCTTGCTTAAGGCTGTAGGATCATTATTTTCAATAATCTTTTTCCACAATTCAAACCCACCTGTATCTATTTTCTTCCCTACTTTAAGTATTTGACCTATGTAGTCCAACCTGTTAGAGTTAAATTTAAACTCTTTACGGGCTATTTTAAGTGTATCTATACTGGTTATAGAAGGCATGTTTCTAATACCATGATATAAACACCTGGTTTTGAACCACTTAATATCAAACTTATCTGAATTATGACCTACAATCTCATCAGCATCCATTATAATTTTATAGAACTGATGGATCATTTCATAATCATCACCTTTATTCCAATGTAAAGAATGTACTTTATTTTCATGTTCCCATTTGTAACATATACAAATAATGGCTCTTTCCTTAATAATATTTTGGTAACCTACATTAAGGTTATAACCAATAGTCCATGAATAAACAACATTAGGGCTTGTTTCAATGTCAAAATATAGGCGTTTTAAGCTATTTTTAGGCATTTTAAAGACACTTTGTTGTTCAGGTATACTTTTACTTGGTTTAGATTTAGTAAACGATTTAAAGTTATCCTGAGCTGTTTTTTTAGCTATTACAATATCATTTAGTGACCACCTAGGCCACATTGATTTTATAAACTTTACGTTTTTCTTGAAATAGCCTGGTCTATCCATTAGCCATTTATATATAACTAATTGATTTTCAGTCATTTGTTTTTGTTTTATATACTACATTACGGTCATCAACACCTTTATTTGTTTTTTGACTATCTAAAATCATCATAATACTGGCTGCTGCATTAGCCAAATGATTAGTACCAATCTCATCAATATCTTCCCCACGTAACCATTGGTTTAAATGACGCATAGCTGCTGCTATATAACGCCTGTAATTAGTACCATGACTATAATTAAATACCCCATATTTTTGAGCACCTTTTGAAAATACTATTGCTATTTCTAATAATGCTTCTTGTGGTATTAATGTAAAGTCAGGTTTATCATGATCAAATTTTATAGTTTCTTTAATTTCTACAGTATTTGAATTACTATATGTAGTATTTGATTTATAATTAGGATAATATTCTCCTATTTTAGGTGCAGAAACCCTATTTTCTAGGGCTTCTGTTCCATTTGCTGGTCTATTTAGTTTATTAAAGTCAAATTCCATTCGGCAAATATAATTATTTTATTTCACATGCACCACCTGCGCAAGCAGCTTGGTCAGTAAAATTTGTACCATCCTCATTTTCAATGACTTTAGTTAAGTCAATCTCTTTTAAACTTGAGCTAAGTTTATCAAAAACAGCCTTAGTACAGTTTTCAAATGGTGCTTGTATATAGCTACCATTATCATAAGGTAATACACTTATACCGTTATATGTGTGTTTATTATGCCACATCCAATCTCCTACAATAATCCATTCTTCAGGTTTAATAGACACTGTTGCACTAACGTTATTTGTATTATCACCTTTTCTGTGACCATTTCTAACCCACTCTAGATTAAATTTGCTAATACGATCTAATAACTGCATAGCACTTTCAGTTCTTAATATAGAACCTTGTGGTGCTTCTTGAGGTATAGTTATAATAGCAGTATCTGATCTTAACTGGTCATCTTCTATAAGTTCAGGATGATGTATTGCTAAGTGAAAGTATAAAGGATCATTTTTCATAAGCCTAATACGACGTAAATAATAATCATTATGCCATGCATGAATACCACTAGATGTACCTAATACACAACTTGTAGTGCCACTAGGTTTAATAGTTGTTACACGTGCAGCTTCATTAATATGTAATATAGCAGCATAATGTTTATTAGTTGCTTTAGCAAGTTCAGCAGCTAAGTTTAAATCATAATTTAAAATAGTACCTGAACCAATACCAGTCATACCAACACCAATTAATGCATCTTCTTCAGTTGTTTTTTTCCATATGCTGCGCAGATAATGAAAATCTGTAAAGCCAGCCTGTAATGTACCAAAGAATGCTGCTGTTGATACCCTTGTATTTAAATCATCTTGTGACGTTATATCACTTACATTTACTTCACATAAATTACAAAATTGGTATGGACGTAAAGCAATCTCACAACATGGGTTAGTACCCCAATCTAAATTATTAGTCCAATATACACCTGGTTCTCCACTACCTGATAGTTCTATCTTCTTCCAAATATTTTTAAATTCTTGTTCTGTTGTTGTAGCTCTATCTAAAACTACAGAGTTATTTGCTCTACCACGTTGGGCATTTAATTCCCACCATGCACCAAATTTACATTCTAGCATTTCCTGGTCATCATGTGAAAATAAGCTAATCATTGCTGAACGCCTAATACCACCTGATAACACAGCATCTGCTATGTGACACATTAAATCATGACAATCAATAGGTTTTAGTTTATCACCGTTTTCCTTACGTTCAAATATACTTTCCATATGTGCTAAACATATTTTTAATGGTTCAGGTCCTGGTGCTTTACCACCAGCTGTAACCAAACGCACACCTTTATGACGTATATCTGAAAAATTAAATTTAGGTTTATATTGTGTATAACCTAAATATGATTTAACAAGTGCTTTAATAGCATCAGCCCAACCTTCTAAAGAATCACCAATGATGAATTTCTTTTCCTTAATAGGTTTTTTAATAGCTGGTAATTGGTCAACATGTTGTTTTTGTACTGAAAAACCAACACCAGTACCACCTAATAATAAGAACATGGCTTCACTGAATGCTTTATAATTATCTACAGGAAAATATGCACAATTATATATCCTGCTTTCGTTTTTAAATATAGGTAAACCTGCAAATTGCATAGCACGCATACTTGGTAATATTTGTTTATTACGCACTAATAACATTTTGGTTGTGATATCCTCAGTTAATTGAGGATACCGTTCAACCATCATGTTCTCATACCTATCACAAATTTCCTGCCAAGTTTCTCTACGACTAAACTCAGGTTTAAATTTTGCATACTTGTTAAAAATTGTAATTTCTGATAAAATTTGATTACTGATTGTCATAATGTAAGTTTTGTTTTGTTAGTTCATGTAATGGTTTGTAAATTTCGTAGTTTAAGTCAGGAGAATCCAATACCTCACTGATAAGTTTAGTTTCAACACCAAGCCTATCAGCTATTTGTTTTCTTTTGAATTCTTGAGGATATAACGTATTATAAGCTGTTACTTTATACGTATCTTTTATAGATGTTCTACCATATGCTTTTACAATTAAGCTTTTATAATTAGTAGATGTTTTACTGTATTCTCCTTTTATGATTTTGTTAAAATCAGATTTGAAGTTATCAGGAATTGTAAAATACAATAGAATTTCTTCACTTGTATCTTCATATTTACTGTAATCTCCATTTTCGTTAATAGTTGCTAAAAACCTATCAAACCCACTTATCTCTTTTTCTTCAGGTTTAGAACAAACTAATACAACACTATTGCTATCATAAATATATGTATTTATATAATTATTTGGTAATAATGTTGATTTCAAACCAAACAT
>Ga0315907_10003376_pt1 | contig 18968 bp, 18 predicted proteins | sample LakEriMetagenome_3_FD_203525 | JGI IMG/M metagenome (GOLD analysis project Ga0315907, IMG submission 203525) | Freshwater fungal communities from buoy surface, Lake Erie, Ohio, United States - Buoy 12 MA123 | ecosystem: Environmental > Aquatic > Freshwater > Lake > Lake biofilm | place: USA... | reverse complement strand
AATTTCAAAAGGTAAGAAAGTTTATGTAGAAGATTGTACCAAAGGAAAGGCGACAATCTTTGGTCATTCACATCGAAATGCAGTTAAAAGGGCAATTAAAAGTCAAGATTGGGATTATGTAATCATCCAAGGTTCTAGTAGAGATTTTATAAGAGATTCTAAGATTATTCAAAACAAAACGTTACCTGCCTTAGAGCGAATTATTGCAATGATTCAAAAGAATAATCCATACACTAAAATGTTGTTTTACATGACTTGGGGTTATCGTGATGGTTATAAGCCAAATAAAGAGGCGAATACCTTTTTGAAAATGGCGAATAAAATCAGTAACCAATATTTGAATTTGTATAAGACGTATGATATTGGTGTTGTTCCCGTAGGAATGGCTTGGAAAGATTCTAGAAAAAGAAGAGGGGATGTTAAGTTGTACGTGAAAGATGGTGGGCATCCAAGCTTAAAAGGTTCGTATTTAGCGGCTTCTTGTTTCTATGCAGCCATCTTTAATGAAAGTCCAGTTGGTTCAAATTACTATGGGAAATTAGGTCCAAAGATTTGTTATTATTTACAATCAGTAGCTGAAAGAAATGTCATGTTCCACCGAAAAAAATATGGTTTGGAAGGCGTTGATGAAATTCAGAAAAAGAAACTTTAATGCATTAAAAATGCAAGTGTACAGCCGATTAAAATACTTGTCAGTTTGAGGATGTTAAACTTGTGGTTTTCGCTTGTTTCAAAAATGATGGTTGTAGAAATATGAAGAAACATACCCACTACAATTGCTAATATCATGTTGAAATCTAAGAATGAAGCAGCAGTTGAAGAAATTAATCCAATGGTTAATCCAAGCGGAGTCATGATGCCAAAAGCAATCAAAATCAACCAAGCTTTTAATTTAGAGATGTTTGTGTTCAAAAGAAGCGTCATCAAAGCAACAGCAACTGGTAATTGGTGAAACAAAATCCCAAACAACAATGAATGTTCTCCATGTTGATGGCCAACTTCAATTCCAGCATATTGATTTCCTAACGGTATTCCTTCTAAAATAGAGTGAGCAGAAAGCGAAATAAATAAGCCCCATGGCATTTTTTGTCCCTTGTGTACGTGAACGTGACCATGTTCGATTCCGCCGGAGAAAAACTCTAAAACCAATTGAATTAAGAATCCAAGTAAAATAAATAGTCCAATATTTTTAGTTTCAGAGGCATATAATTCAGGGACAAAATGAGTAAAAGCAATGGCTAATAAAAAGCCACCACTAAAACTTAACATCAGTTTTATGAATTTATTTTTGTTAGCAGCATGTAGATAAGTGACAATAATTCCACCCAAAACAACTGCTCCAACTAAACCTAAGTATACTAAAAATGTTTCCATTTATTTTTTTCTTGCAATAATGATTAATCGATCTGAAGATTCTTCATCAAAATCATTTAAATTAAAGTCGCCAAAAGTTCGAATAATCTCAAATCGATTTTTAGCTAATAATTGTTTGAAATCTGATAGTTTTAAAGCTTGAACTTTCTCTGTGAAATCGAAATTTTTGCTTCCATCTTGAAAGCGTATGTGTTTTAAGATATGCGTACCAGTATATTCTCTTGAAATATTATATTTTATTGAGTCAACTATTTTACTTTCAGAATATACTAAGTTATTTATTACTTTTTGAGAATTCATAAAATCTATTACAAACCATCCGTTTTTAGCTAACATTTCTTTCACAGAAGCGATCACTTTTTCGTTATCTTTTAGTTTGTCGAAATATCCAAAACTTGTAAATAAATTGAAGACTGCTTGAACGTTATTTTGGCCTAACATTTCACGCATATCATGAATTTCAAACTTTAACTTTTCGTTTTCAAATTCTTTAGCAATTGAGATACTATTTTCAGAAAGATCAACTCCTAGTACGTCATAACCAATTTTATTTAAGGTAATAGAATGACGACCTTTTCCGCAAGCCAAATCAACGACTTTTGAATCTGTTGGTAGATTTAAGAAGTCTGAAAGATTTTGAACAAAATTTTCTGCTTCCTCTTCGTTTCTATTTTGATAAAGTGAATGATAATACGATGTATCAAACCATGCTTCAAACCAATCTTTTTTACTCATATTACAAATATAGCTTAAATTCTAAAGTTTTTTTTGAGTTATCGTTATTTTCATCTTTACAACATGTAAATAGTACAAGTTAATTTGATGTTAATTTTGTTAAAGATTAGCTCACTACAATTCTAATTTTGGGCGTAATCATAAACTCTAAATATTTTTCATATTATTTTTTCTTGAAATTGTTATTTACAAATAAAAATTTAACCTTATTTTCATATATTTGTTTGTAAATCATAAATAAAGGCTAATTACAATGTCACTGAAACGAATCTTCAAGTTGTATAGAACGATGGAGATGGAAGATATCATATTATCTTTCAATGGGATTGTAACGGCTGATTTTTTAGCTTCCGTTTTGCATTTGATGGAAACAAAAATGCAGAGTTTGGACGAAACATCAAAACGCAAGAAAAAAGTTTTTAATGTTTTGGTAGAATGTATTCAAAACCTATATCACCATATCGATGATGATATAAGTTTACAAGGAAAAACAAAAAAAGAACCTCGCACAGCTTTAATCATGGTTGTGAAAAACGAACAAGGTTTTTTGATTCAAACAGGAAATTACATAGAAAGAGAATTGGCTTTGGAATTAGAAGAGCGATTAATTAAAATTAATAGTTTAGACAAAGAGCAATTGAGAGATTATTATCAGTCGGTTTTATGTAATGGAACGGTGTCAGATAAAGGGACTGCTGGTTTAGGGATGATAGATATCGCTCGAAAATCGGGGAATAAATTAGAATATGAATTTTTAGATATAGACGAAAATCATTGTTTTTTCAGTCTAAATGTCAAAATAGATTAAATTGAGGATTATGGAAAATATTTTACGAGAAGGTTCAGCAAAAACACCAGCTGTAAATTTTGATAGTGCTTCGGGTGTACTTGAGTTAAAAGGGCGTTCAATTCCTGAAAATTCAGTTGAATTTTACAAACCGTTGAATGACTGGATTGAAAATTACGGAGCAAATCCAAAAGATAAAACAATCGTTGATATTAAATTAGAATACTTCAATACTTCTTCTTCAAAATGTATTTTAGATTTATTTAAAAAACTAGAATCATTGAAAACAAAAGGTGCTGAAGTATTAGTGAATTGGTACTACGAAGAAGATGATGAAGATATGGAAGAAGCAGGTGAAGATTATCAAGCGATCATCAAACTTCCATTCAACATGATTGAAGTAGAGGAAATATAATTTCTTTGAAAAAGATAGCAATCACAGGTGGAATTGGTTCTGGAAAATCTACTGTTTGTAAAGTTTTTGAACAGTTAGGTTTTCCTGTTTTTTATTCTGATGTTGAGGCTAAAAACATATTGACGGAAAATGAATTAGTCAAGTCTCAAATTATTAATTTGTTAGGTGAAGAAGCTTATCAAAATAATGAATTAAATCGTACCTACATTTCCGGCAAAATTTTCAATGACATTTCGTTGAAGGAAAAAATGAATTCAATCGTTCATCCTGCAGTTAGATTAGCGTTTGAAAATTGGGCTACCACTCAAAAATCCAAGATCGTATTTAATGAAGCTGCTATTCTCTTTGAAACGGGAGCTTATAAAAACTTTGATTCAACTATTTTAGTTACTTCTCCAGAAAGTTTAAAAATCAAACGTATTATCGCAAGAGATAATTGTACAGAACAAGAAGCGATATTGAGAATCAAAAATCAATGGGCAGATGAAGACAAAATCAAACTTGCAGATTTTGTGCTCAACAATGATGAATCAGAACCGCTTTTACAACAAATCTCAGATTTAATATCTAAGTTCTCTAATTGACTTTACAGAAAGTTGTTTTTCATTAATCAATACCGAAAATATCGAGTAGAGAATAAGTGGTGATTGAGCGGAGTCGAAATCACAACTCCTCATAATCATCAAATTCATCCTCTTTTTTCGGGTTTTCATTTTGAATAGTAGTCGAAGCTGAAGATTGGACAATTGGAGCTCCAGAAAGCAATAACGTAAATGCATTGATCATTTTCATGATGATGTTTACCAAGAAAAAGAAACCGATTACTTTAAAAATAAATCCTAGAATTGCAGCCTTTTCAATATCTAGAATATTTTGATGAAACCAGATCGAAAGAGGATTTTTAGCATATTCAGGAAAGAAAATAAATCCTACAAAAAACAAAATGGCAAAAACAATAACACCAATTTCAGCTTTCAAATTAAATTTATTAAAATCTTGTCTCATTCCATTGGAAACCATTTGAAACATCATCATTTTCTTTTGTTGATTTTGAAGTTTACCAACAAAATAAGCAACTAATACCAAGCAAGTAATGATTAATTGATTGACATTGATTTCGTTTGAATCCATTGTGAATAGAAAGGTCACATCCACCAAAAAGAAATATTTGATTGCTTTCACCAAATATGCTTCTCCGATGTTTTGAGTGTTTCGACCTCTTAAAAGCATGTAAATCAACTGAAAGAATCCCCAAAGAAAACCAAAAATGGCAAAAACGACTCCAAGTCTAAAGATGATGTTTAGTATTTCCAAAATGTAAATTATTTGAAACGAAGTTACAGAAAAAGTAAACATCAAGTAGAAAAAGTAGATTATTTTGAATTGTATGCATCATTTCATTAACAACAGCCTAGAATTCAATCTGATTTTAATATCTTTGGAACTCTAAAAAAATTACAATGATTAAAAAATACACTTTATCTCTAGTAACCACTTTTCTTTTAAGTTTTATTGTTGTTGCGGAAGAAGGGATGTTAATTCCATCTGTTTTGACTGCGTTTGAGTCAAATATGCAGGCAATGGGGATGAAATTATCTGCAAAAGATATTTATGATGTAAATCACTCGAGTTTAAAAGATGCAATCGTGCATTTCAACGGAGGTTGTACAGCAGAAATAGTTTCAGATAAAGGATTAATATTAACTAATCACCATTGCGGTTATTCAGCAATTCAATCACATTCTTCTTTGGAAAAAGATTACTTAAAAAATGGATTTTGGGCAAAAACATTTAAAGATGAATTACCGAATTCAAATTTATATGCTGCGAGAATGGTTCGTATTGACGATGTAACAAAATCAGTTCTTTTTGGAATCAATGAAAGCGATGACGATGCGAAAAAAGAAGCAACCATGCGTCGAAATGTAGAGCAATTAATTAAAGATGCTACGAATGGAACATTATACGAAGCAGAGATCAAACCATTTAATTATGGAAATGATTTTTATTTAATTGTAAAAGAAGTTTTTGAAGATGTTCGTTTAGTTGGAACGCCACCAAACTCAATTGGAAAATTTGGAGGAGATACTGATAACTGGGTTTGGCCGAGACATACTGGAGATTTTTCTGTTTTCAGAATTTATGCGAGTACAGATAACAAACCAGCAAAATATGCTGCTGAGAACGTTCCTTATAAACCAATTCATTTTTTACCAATATCTTTTGGAGATAGAAAAATTGGTGATTTCACAATGGTATATGGTTTCCCAGGTTCAACAGAACAACATTTAGTTTCTGGACAAATTAAATACATCATTGAGAAAGAACGACCAGCGAGAATTTCTATGCGTGAAAAATCATTATCTGTTATTGATGCTGCGATGCGTGCTTCTGATGAGGTGAGAATTAAATATTCAGCAAAACAAGCAAGCATTGCGAATGCATATAAAAAATGGATAGGTCAAATTGGAGGTTTACAAGAATTAGATGCTGTAAAAATCAAGCAAGAGTATGAAATGCGTTACCAAGAAATGGCGAATTCAAAACCTGAATGGAGAGAGAAGTATGGTGATGTGATCATTATGATGAATCAATTGATTGATGATAATGCAAAGTATGATTTTCAATATTACATGGGAGTTGAATATTTTTCAGTTGGTCCTGAGTATTTCAAATTAGTGAAAGCATTAGATGTATTTATTACGAATTACGATAAATACAAAGCGAAAAATGAAGTTGAGGCTAAATTGAAAGAATTGGTAGGAAATGCGCAAGGATTTTTCAAGAATTATGATGTGAATGTAGATAAACGAATTTTTGAATTATTGACAGATGAATATTACCGTCAAACAATTTCAAAAGAAGAATACGCTACTAAAAATGTTTTAGTGATGAGTAAATTAATTTACAGTAAATCAATTTTTACAAGTCCAAAACGTTTCGAAGAATTCTTAAATACTTTTGGTAGTAAATCACTTAAAAAATTGAATAAAGATTTAGGCTATTCATTTTGGAAAGAAGAAATGACTAAATACACTGAAAATGTATTGCCAAAAATGCGTTCGTTTATGCCAAAAATGAATTCTTTATTAAAAACATATGTGGAAGGAAAATTAGTAATGTTTCCAAACGACAAGCATTGGCCGGATGCGAATAGTACGTTACGTGTTACCTATGGTAAAATAGAAGGTTCTGCACCAGTTGATGGAATGCAATATTTAGAGCATACAACTACTGATGGAATTTTACAAAAACACGCTTCAGGAAATCCAGATTTTGATTTATTGCCAGGAATGGTTGATTTATACCATGCGAAAGATTTTGGTCCATATGCTCAAAATGGTGAATTATGGGTTTGTTTCACAGGTTCTAATCATACAACAGGAGGGAATTCTGGTTCTCCAGTAATCGATGGAAATGGAAATCTGATGGGATTAAATTTTGATAGAACCTGGGAAAGCACTATGAGTGATTATATGTTCGATCCAAATCGTTGTAGAAATGTTGTAGTTGATATCCGATATGTTCTTTGGGTAATGGATAAATTTGCTGGAGCGAAGCATTTGGTAGATGAGATGGTGTTGGTGAAGCATTAAATTTGAATTATGGAACAAGACATTCGATGGAAACAACGCTTTGAAAATTTTAATAATGCATTTCAGTTATTAAAAGAAGTTCAAAAGCTAGATTATTCAAAATTATCTCAATTAGAAAAAGAGGGGATTGTTCAGCGATTTGAATTTACCTTAGAATTAGCTTGGAAAACATTAAAAGATAAAATGGAAAATGATGGTTTAATATTAGATCAAATTTCCCCAAAATCGGTTGTTCGTGAAGCATTTGCAAATAAATATATTGATCAAGCAGATGAATGGTTTCAAATGATTTCAAATCGAAATTTATTAAGTCATACTTATGATGTTTCGGTTTTTGAAAAAGTAGTTCCAGTCATTTTGAATGAATATGTTTCAATTTTTGAAGGGTTAATCAATAAACTAAAATAATATGTTTGGTTTATCAGAAAATGAAATCGAAATCATCCGATCAATTTTTAGTAAATATTCTCAAGTTTCTAGAGTCGAAATTTTTGGTTCTCGTGTGAAAAACACTTTTAATGAGCGAAGCGACATTGATTTAGTAATCAAAAATGAAATCGATGAAACCATCATTTCTCAAATATTAAATGATTTTGATGAATCTGATTTAATTTATAAAGTTGATTTAAAAAGTATAGCTTCAATTAAAAATGTGGATTTATTAGATCATATTGAACGACTTGGAAAGGTGGTTTATGAAAGTGAATAACATTGAAAAATTAGAATCCTTAGATTATGATAGATAAATTTATGTTTTCAATTTATGGTGGAATCTTTTTTTTATTATTAAGTTGTATAGCATTTTACTATGCAATTATTATGGAAAACAAAAAATATCATGCACGGACTTGGCCGTTTGTTAATCTCTTATTTATAGGTTTAGGCTTTTTAGCACTTGGTATCATAATACTTGTTAAGTATGCCTAAGAATTTCTGTGAGTGATTTGTAAAAGAATAAATAAACTCCATTATAATTGTTAGCCAATTCATTGATTTGAATTGGCTTTTTTCATTTTTAAACATTAAGTAATTTAACTTTTAAAATTATATACATAAGAAAATTAGGTATACTAAAAAGTAATATATATATTTGTATCATGTATTCATCAGAACTTATAAAAGGAACTTTAAAAACGATCATTTTAAAGTTATTGTCAGAAAGTGACAAAATGTATGGCTATGAGATTACTCAGAAAGTAAAAGAGCTTACTGGAGGTAAAATTCAATTGACAGAAGGAGCATTGTACCCTACATTACATGCTTTGGAAGCGCAAGGAATTTTATCCACCGATGTGGTAAATGTAGGAAATCGCATTCGTAAGTATTACTCTGTTACAATTACGGGAAAGCAAATAGCCAAAGAAAAAGTGAATGAGTATTCAGATTTCATTGATACAATGATATTTCTGTTAGACTTAAAACCAAAAATGGGTTGAATGTGTATGAGTTAAGTAAAGATCAAGTTGATTTTATTCTGGAGGATGTTAGACGTAACGGAATCAAGACGGAGGAACTGCAGTTAAGCCTCTTGGATCATATTTGTTGTGTTATTGAAAATGAAATGTCACCCGACAAAAACTTTGATGATTATTATCGAAGTGTATTGCCGCGTTTCTTCAAAAAGGAATTGAAAGAAATTCAAGAAGAGACAGATTTATTATTAACATTTAAACATTATTATGCCATGAAAAAAGTCATGTTGAGAAGTGGAATGTTTTCCGCTATAACCTTTGCTATCGGAGCAATATTTAAAATTATGCATTGGCCTGGTGCAAGTGTATTATTACAATTAGCAATAATTTCTATTAGTTTTATCTTTTTACCTATATTTTTCTTAATTAAATCAAAAGAGGTCAAAGTAGTCCAGCAAAAATTTATTATTGGATTTGGAGTAATCTTTGGTATTTTATTTTGTTTATCAACACTCTTCAAAATCATGCATTGGCCAGGAGCTAGATTTATGTGGCTATTGGCGTTGGGTGTACTATTTTTCTTGTTTTTACCGGTGTTCTTTTTTTCGGGTATAAGAAATCCTGATACGAAAATGAATACAATCTTATCATCAATCATGGTTGTGATTGCGGGAGGATTATTGTTTACGCTTACGGCAATTTATGGTGCGAAATATAAAGAAGAAGCGATTGAGATTGCAGATTTACATTTGAAAAATGTAACGATATTTGCGTCGTCATCATTGGATGATAAAACTAATAAAATCGAAATCGATTCATTAGTTAGGATAGAGTTAAAACAAAAAACGGAGAAGGTATTAAATAACATTTCTGAAGTTAGAAATAGTTTGTACAAATATTTAGGAGAAGGTAAATCCGTAAATGAGGAGGAGTTATTGATGGGGTATAGAAATGATTATTTGTCTTGTCATCAATTTTTCTTTAAAAGTTATACTAGAAATCCAGAAAAAGATTTACCTAAAGAGATATTAATTCATTTAAAAAAGGAATTGAAAACCTACCAAAGTTATGTAAATCAATATTTCAAAATTTCTTCAAAATCAATATTGAATTTGGATAATCAAAATAGAACTTTTGATGGAAAATCGGTTAAAACAGATTGGGAACACATTTACTTTTCTGTAACACCTTTTGAAACTATAGTTAGAAATCTAAACCAATTAGAAATTGATATTCGTTTGATTGAAGCAAGTTGCATCTAAAAGTCTTTAAATTCTATGATACAAAAAAGCCGATTCAAATGAATGAATCGGCTTTTTAATTATTTATTAGTCTTAAATTCTTTTGTCTTTAAGTCTTAAATCTTATAAACGCTAACTAAGCGAAGTCGAACCACGCAAACTGAGCGAAGTCGAAGTTAAGCGTGTAATGCTCTTTTATCCGTAGCATCTAATGCAGCCTCTTTCACTGCTTCAGAATACGTTGGGTGTGGGTGACAAATACGAGCGATATCCTCAGCAGAAGCTCTGTATTCCATTGCTGTCACTGCTTCCATGATTAAATCAGCAGCACGTGGTGCAATCATGTGAACACCTAAAATTTCATCTGTTGTCTTATCAGCTAATACTTTTACTAAACCAGCAGTATCCATAGATGCTCTTGCTCTTCCTAATGCTTTGATTGGGAAAGAACCAACTTTGAATTCAACTCCAGCAGCAACTAATTCTTCTTCTGTTTTACCAACTGCAGCAACTTCTGGCCATGTATAAACAACACCTGGAATTAATGCATAATTGATATGAGGTTTTTGTCCAGCTATTAATTCAGCTACATAAACACCTTCTTCTTCAGCTTTGTGCGCCAACATTGCACCTTTAATAACATCTCCGATTGCGTAAATGTTTGGAACAGCAGTTTGTAAATGATCGTTCACATCAACTTGACCTCTGTTGTTTACAGTTAAACCAACATTTTCTAATCCTAAACCTTCTGTATATGCTTTTCTTCCAACAGCAACTAAACAATAGTCAGCTTCGAAAGTAACTTCTTCGTCTTTTTTGTTCAACGCTTTTAATACTACTTTATCACCTAAATTAGTAACGCTTTGAACTTTGTGTTGCATATTGAATTTGAAACCTTCTTTTTTCAATACACGTGTTAATTCTTTCCCTAACGCTTTATCCATTGTAGGAATAATTGAATCCGCAAATTCGATTACTTCTACTTCAGATCCTAAACGAGCGTAAACAGAACCTAACTCTAAACCGATAACTCCACCGCCAATTACTAATAATTTTTTAGGAATTTCAGACAATTTTAAAGCTTCAGTTGAAGTAATAATACGTTTTTTATCTGGCTCCATTCCTGGGAAGAAATTTGGTTTTGAACCAGTTGCTATAATTACATTTTTAGTAGATAAGATCGTTTCTTTTCCTTCTTTATCTGTAACTTTAACAGTGTTTTTATCTACAAAAGAACCTAATCCATAATGAACATCAACTTTGTTCTTATCCATTAAGAATTTAATACCATTACAAGTTTGAGAAATAACTTCAGCCTTACGGTTGATCATTTGTTCTAAGTTCGCTTTTAAACCAGAAACTTCAATTCCATGCTCAGCAAAGTTATGTTTTGCATTATGAAAATGTTCAGAAGAATCCAATAAAGCCTTTGATGGAATACAACCAACATTCAAGCAAGTACCACCCAATGTGTCGTATTTTTCAATAAGAGCTGTTTTAAATCCTAACTGTGCGCAACGAATTGCAGAAACATATCCTCCAGGTCCAGAACCAATGATTGTTATATCGTAAGTACTCATAATTTTTTTCAAATTTTAGGCAAAGTTAGAATTTATAAGTAAATATTAAAGGTATATTAAGAATTATATAATTCATTTTTTTTAGTGTTCGTATTATTTTAAAGATAAACTTATTTGTCAATTATTATTAATGCTAATTAAACGTTAGTATACCATAATAATTCAATAAAATTTGAATTATTATTTGTTACCATAAAAATTAGAATAATGAATGTTTTGTAAATCTTTTTTAATGTTTAATTTACTCAAGCGATTTGATTAAAAAACAAAACCATAATGCACAGATAAATAGCTTAAATTTATATAACGAGGGTAATAAATATATGAATTATTAATAACACCATTATTATATGAAAAGTCATCGTAATAACTAGATTTATCATTTAAGTTTAAGCGAAACTCGACTCCCAATTTCATCTTGTTTTTCCTTAAAGCAAGACCAAAAGTAGGTGAGATCGATTTATCCTTAGATGATTTATAACCTTTTGCTTCCACTGAACCTGCATCAATATCGTATGTCTTTGCTGTATATCTGCCTAACCAAAAAAGATTTGCGTCTAGTCTAAAATAACAATCAATTAGTGTTTTTTCTTTTCCAACTCGAAGAGAAAAGTTAGGCCCTAAACCTAAAGATGTAATTGCGAATGGAGTTTTTGTTGTTTCTTCAATATACCAGTTTTGGTTTAGTGGGAAGCCTGCTATATTTAGATTATAAAATTGGAAAGTTTGATTAATATCCCAATTCAATCCAAATCCTAATCGATTGTTGTTTAACTTTGAATTAATTATATCAATTCCTTTTATACCTCCAAAACCTATTGAAACTCCAGTTTTTAATCCAATCTCCCCTTGTTGCATAGAGGTCGTAAATGGACTTTGAGGTTTTAAATTATTTTGATATAACCATTGGTTATAAGTTATATTTTCTTTCATGTCAGAATTTAAAGGTCTAGTAAATCCTATTTTGAAACAGCCATAACTTATATTTCGAAATTCTTTTTCTTTACGTATTTTTTCTTCTTCAGCTGCTTTTATTCTAGCTTCTTCAGCTATTTTTCTTTGACGTTCATTCTCTTCCTTTTTTAATCTTTCTTGCTCAGCTTGTTCTTGTTCTTTTCTAATCAATAGCGCTTCAAAATCTTTCTTTGTTTTAGGGAATTTTAATAATTCCTCACTTATAAAGTAGACTTCTTTGAATTTATCTTCAAGATCTGGTTTACCATCAGCTGCAGTTAAATAGAATTCACAGTTTTTACGTAATGAGTTAATTAACTCATAACTACCCATTGGATTTGCATCTAAAATATTTTTTTCACAAAGGATTTTCAAGTAAGTTGTAGTAGTATTTGTTGATTTTAATATTTTTTCGGTTTCTTCAACAAATCCTAATGCTTCCTTATAGTTTCCTTTCGCATAGGCTTCTTCTGCTTGACCGTATTTTATCTTTGCAACAGAATTTTGCGCCGATATTTGAATTGAAGAGTAAATTAATACTAATGTTAAAAATAGAGATTTCATAAATTTAATTAATTATGGTTTTTTCTTATCATTTGTGTTTTTTATTGGCTCACCCCAAAAATCATCATCATTTTTAATTGTTTTATTATTTTTAGGTGATGAATTTGGTTTGTCAGTCTTTAAAGGATTACTTGATGACTTTTCTTGTTTAACAGGGACCCCCCAAAAATCGTCATCTGATTTATTTATTTCTGGTTGTGATTTGGATGTTGCTTTTGATTCTCCCCAAAAGTCAGAAGTATTATTCGATGTATTCGAAGGTTTTCCTATTAAAGATAAATCTTGAATTTTCAGTTGACTCATTTCTGCTAATTTAATGTATGAATTTCGCATTTCTTCAGCCATTTCTTTAGAGGTGTAAAAACCAACTAAAGTAGTATTGTTAGTTAAACCTTTATTTTTTAGTTCTGAATCTAGAGCAGAACGGTAAGGCCAAGTTTCGTCAGAATATTTTTTCCAAGGGAAAACATTAGACAAAGTTACAGTTGGATATTTTTCATTAATTTTAGTTTGATCAATAGAATATACAAAAAAGAAGATTTCTTGAACATTTATTTTATGATATGATAAAGGTATTCCTCCTTCTGGAAAAGTTGATAATAGTTCTTTACGCATATTAACAAGTTGTAAATGTTTTTGTCGTTCAATTTCGGCTAATGCTTCTTTTCGTTGTCTTTCCAATTCAGCAAGTGCATTTTCTTTCTCTTTTTGGTTTTGAATCTCATTGAATATATACATACCACCTGCTACTAATGTTCCAGTAGCACCTTGATTTCCACCTACTGTTGAATAGTAATTTAAATTGTTTAAATTCATGTTTTGTTCATTTTCATGCAAGTTATCTAGGGATTTAGAGAGATTTGAATATTTTTGTTGAAAAGCCTGCTCAAGTTCTTCTACACTCGAAAAATTACTTCCTAAGGACCTGTTTTCATCTACATCTGACCTCAAGTTATTAATCGTTTGCATAGTATAAAAACTAGTAATCAAATGATCTGTTGCTTTATTGAAATCCTCGGTTTGTTTTTGAATTTCCAATCTCTTATTTTGATTAATTGTATTTACTCGTTCTATTTCAGCTTTTTGAGCATTCTCATAATCAGTTTTATTTTTAGCATTCTGTTCTCTAATGATTTTATTATTATTTGCTGTAGTATGTATTTTATTAAAAGCCTCTTGCGATGTAACATGACTAGAACCATTTTCATCCAACATGTAATATTGACCATTCTGTTGGTATACTTGGACATTTCCAATTCCTTTAACTACTACCTTATCTGAAAGATTACTCATTTCAGAACTTCCGGAATTCATATTTGAAAATTTATTTGAATTATTTTGGTAATTTGGATTGTTAGAATTAGAAGAAGAATTACCATAATTTGATGAACTAACATTAGAATTACTATTAATAGTATTTCTATCATTTGAAATTAGATCATCAATTCGCTTAATTTGATTTTTAGGATAACTTTCATTAGGGAATATTTGGTTTGCTGAGTTATAAAATCTTTTTGCTGAATTATAATCTTTTTGATTAAACGATGCATCACCTTTTTTAATTAAGTCATTAAAGCTATTTGTATTCTCATTATCTTTTTGTTTGGCTAAAATATTATTAATCTTATCAATTTGCTGTTGAGGGTAATTAACATTAGGTAAAATATTTTGCGCGCTAGTGTAGTATTGCTTAGCATTTGAATAGTCTTGCTTGGCAAAATAATCGTCAGCCTGCTTTATAGTTTTATCGTAAGATTGTTTGTTTTCAGAATATTTAATATAATTTTTTATTCTTTCTTCAACAACTTCTGTGTTTTCAAATTGGGCACTTGAAATTCCTACTATAGTAAAACCTATAGATTTAACATGTTCTTTTACTTTTTGGCTGGTATACTTATCGCAATCAAATGTGAAATCAATATAGCTTCTATTAACTTTATCCATTTCAGCCTTTGCGAACTGAGATTCCATCCATCTAGTTGACTTTGTAAATTGGATATTTGATAACTTAAAAACATAGCTGACAGATTTTACCCTGATATCTCTTAATCCCTCCAATCCACGTCCATCATATTGCATTATGATATTCAAATCATATGTTTTTCCTTGGTAATTGTATTTTGATCCATTAACAGCAAATCCTGCATCTAATTTCGAATTCAAATTTAATACTGTTGTCCAACAATCGTATTCAAAGATATAATTTATGAATCCTCCAAAAGATTCAGGTCCTCTTTGATCACTTGGTAGATTGAATTTAGAAATTGCTGTATGAGACAAATCTAAATTCTGTGCGGAAACAAAATTGTATATAAATGAAGAAATAATAATCAGAAGTGAACTGATTACTTTTGTAATAATTTCTCTAAAAGTCATTTTTAGTAATAAGATTTTCATATAAGATTTTCAATATGTGTTTAAATTATACTTTTATGGATTCGTATGAAATATTTCGTTTTTGCTATATTCTGAAAATTCAGTACTTGAATATTGAAATCTTGCTCGAACTTCATATTGACTATTTGATCTTAGTCCCGTTAATATTATTTTTTGACCTTCGGTAAACACTTTTGTTATCCAAATATTACTACCGCCAGGTTTATATTGTATAATTGTCTGATAAATAATAGTTGGACTATTCTCAGTCTTTAATTTAGTGTAATTTAGCTCGATAGATGAATTGTTTAGGTGTTCATAAGACCTAAAAACAGGTTTTGGGCAAGCTGTTTCTATTAAACCTATAGTAGTTGATTTAGAACGCTTATTATCTGAACAAACCCTTTGCATTTTAACATCATATGAAATGCATGGTTTTAATTCATCAATATTAACTGAACCACCATAACCTGAAAAAGTTATTTCTTTCCATATTAAACTGTTCTTGGGTTTTATAGAAAAAACAAAATCAGTTGAAGCCTCACCATGTGTTTTAAAATCACCGCTACTTGAAGTGCTGAAATTAGGAGCTTGGTTTAACCATACTATATCAACAGATTCTTCGCGAATAATTCTACTTTGAAAACTAAAACCTCCATCAGGACAAGCAGAGCTAATTTCAGATGACTGAGTATTATTATTATTATTATTATTTGGAACAGAAGAAGTTGTTACTGGTTTTGTTAGTTCAATTTCTTTACCATCTTCTATCAAATCAGATATAACAAAACTCACTTTTTCTATAGTTGTATATTTAAGTTCATCTAGTTTTTTTATACATTCTTTTTTGTTCCAATTGGTAAATTCTAAGTGTACCCAATCAGACTCATTATCCCAAGTTCCGTAAGGTTTTAAAGAAACAACTTTATTAACATCTAATACATATGTTCTAACTCTACCACAAGTGTATTCTACTGTCACAGTTGCTTTCATCTTAAAGCTTTTCCCTGTTTTGTTTTTGAGAAAATAACGAATTTCTTCATAGTTAGAGCCCATACCACCGGAACTATAATAATGGGAATACGAAATATCAAAACGACTATCGATCTCATCTATTAAAACTGTATTCCAATGAGGACCAAGTTCCTGAGAGAAATTACAGTTAGGACATAAAATAAGAATGAGGAATAAAATTGTATATACCTTCATTAATTATCCAAGTAAAATAATAAAAAAGTTTTATGAATTGCAAAAATAATAAAATGACTTATTTTTTTAAAATTTTTCCAATAGTATTTTGAGATTTTGTCTTGTTATCTTATTTAAAAAAATAATTCAATACTAAAAATATAATTTTTCTCATTGACATGAAAAAACATTGGGTTTAAATTTCAATTAGATTATGTTATTGTTCGAAATTTTTAAGTAAAAAAGAGGAATTATTTTCAATCACTAAATTTTTATTATTGAAAGATGTTCTTTCAATAATTTTTTAATCTTCGAAAATGGAATAAAAACAAAAGGATCACCAGCAGCATACGGACCAATTTCATAAGCATCAAATGTGAAAAGGAGGCCATCTTTTTGAATTATAAAATCTGAATTTAATTCAAATTGACCTTGTTCGAAATCCCAGCCTTCCGAGCCATTTTCATTGATGAATAATTTTTCAGCGATTTTATTTAACTGATTTTTTGTTCCTTTTTTGAATAGATCTTCTAATTGAATTAGTTTTCCAGTTTTTAAATCAATGTTATACATGACTGAAAAATGATTCGGATGAGCTGCTCCAAAGCCGTATGAATAATCGCTGATTGAAAAAGTTAAAATATTTTCGAAACGTTCTATTAAATTACAAGAAATACTATGCTCATATCCATATTCATCGTTTTGTTTGTAGACTGAGTTTAGTAATTGCTGGATCGTTTTAAAACTTAGATTGTCGTCAAAACCTTTCCCAAATTCACAAACCTCTTTTTCAATGAAAGAGTTGATTTTTTGTTCAAGTGATTTATCATTAAAAATAAAAGACATTAATTGTATGTCGATTGAAGTACATAAAGTATCCCAGTAATTTGTCGAATCAGTAATATGCTTGCGATTTTCATTCGCATATTTACAGTTTTCTTTTTTTAAGGTTTTATAAGAAACACTGAAGAAAGGAATGTTTTTTTCTTCTAATTTGAATTGAAATTTCTTTTTGCCGTTTGACCAACTACCTGTGATAGAAGTTGAATCGAGTTTACCTTCAAAACGTTCTTTTCTTCCTGATAATGTGAAATTGCCATCTAAGATTTCACCTTTTAACTCAATTGTCTCACATTTATTATTGTAAACATATTTAGCATTTAGCGTTTCATCATCAATCGCTAATTCAAGAGTAATTGGATATTTTCCAATCGTTCCAAAATAAACTTTTGTTTGGTGAATTGAAGTTGTATTTTCAACCGTTGAAGCTGTTTTTTTATTTTCAGGTGATGAACAAGCTGAGAATAAAACAATCAAAAGAAGAAAATAAAAAAAGCTTTTCATATGGTACAATTTATAAATCTACCCCAATTCAAAATTCAAAATCCAACATCCAAAATTTTTATGCTGAGCGATGTCGAAGTTAAAAAAGGTGTTTCTCCGCATGATAAGAAGATCTTACCAACGGCCCACTTTCAACATAACGGAAGCCCATTTTTAAACCTAATTCTTTGTATTCATCAAATTGTTCAGGAGTGATAAACTCAACAACAGGTAAATGTTTTGGAGTAGGTTGTAAGTATTGACCTAAAGTTAAAATATCAACTCCAACACTTGCTAAATCTTGCATTGTTTCGATTACTTCTTCACGAGATTCACCTAATCCTAGCATAACGCCAGACTTCGTTCTCATTCCACCTTTTTTCAAACGGAATAAAACTTCTAAACTTCTATCATATTTTGCTTGGATACGCACTTGCTTCGTCAAACGACGAACGGTCTCTAAATTATGTGAAACGATTTCTGGAGCAATATCAATGATTACTTGTAAGTTTTCCCATTTCCCAGCAAAATCAGGAATTAAGGTTTCCATTGTAGTGCCTGGAGATTGGTTACGAACAGCGCGAACAGTTTGAGCCCAAATAGTAGAACCTCCATCTTTTAAATCATCTCTATCTACAGAAGTAATTACAGCGTGTTTCACTCCCATTGTTTTAACAGAGTGAGCAACTTTTCCTGGCTCAAATTCATCAACCGCATCTGGTTTACCAGTTTGAACGCCACAAAAACCACATGAACGTGTACAAATATTTCCTAAAATCATGAAAGTAGCAGTTCCTTCGCCCCAACATTCTCCCATGTTTGGGCAACTTCCACTTTCACAAATTGTATGTAATTTATGTTGATCAACTAATGAACGTACTTTTTTGTAATTCTCACCAGTTGGCAATTTCACTCGTAACCATTTCGGTTTTTTTATTCTTACAGATGAATTTTCGTTTTCTAATTCACTCATAATTGCTCGTTGTTTCGTTATGGACTTAATTTACTCGAATCAAAGGAAAGACAATAAAAAACACTACTTTTGTAACGTTTCCCTTTGGGGTAATAATTAATTCATTACAAAGTTACAATATTTATTTACCATGATTACGTCAAAAGTTGAATATTTAGGAGATTTAAGAACGAAATGTACACATCTTCAATCTCAAACTGAAATCATAACAGATGCTCCAATAGATAATAATGGAAAAGGAGAAGCATTTTCACCAACTGACTTAGTAGCGACTGCTTATGCTTCATGTATGATCACAATCATGGGGATTTTTTGTAACAATCATGAAATCAGTTTTGTTCATGCTGAAGCGAATGTTCAAAAAATCATGGCGGCTGAACCTAGAAGAATCGGTAAAATCGTAATTGAATTAGATTTAACAAAAAACAATTGGGACGGAGAAACTGCTGA
>Ga0315907_10003372_pt1 | contig 18981 bp, 24 predicted proteins | sample LakEriMetagenome_3_FD_203525 | JGI IMG/M metagenome (GOLD analysis project Ga0315907, IMG submission 203525) | Freshwater fungal communities from buoy surface, Lake Erie, Ohio, United States - Buoy 12 MA123 | ecosystem: Environmental > Aquatic > Freshwater > Lake > Lake biofilm | place: USA... | reverse complement strand
TAGCGAGGCGTTTATATAACCAGTACGGTAAGCGAGGAAGTGAAGTTTTAGCAGAGGCTTACCTGCTCAACGATTACGAACAGGCGGTGAAATTTTAATGACCGATGACATTGTGACCCGACTACGGAACTATGACTTCATGCGTGACGGCGACACACCAGAGTTGACAATGGCTGAAGCCGCTGATGAGATTGAACGGTTACGCGCCGAAGTTGTCCGTCTCGGCTCGTTTCTTCACCCTATTGGGGCGGTCATCCATAGTCAGGCGGTTAGCGGTGACTGACGACATTGTGACCCGACTTCGAGCCCGTCACCAGCAGAAGCCTCACCGCTATCCGCCCGACATCGTGAAGCACGAGGAGGTCATCTACTGGCGATGCGCCGAGTGCGGAAACCTCATCGACGACATGACCTCAGGGGACTGCACCGTCGACTGGCGCTCCCCGCACCTTGAGCACGAGGCCGCTGATGAGATTGAACGCTGGCAAGACATTGCTCGTAGGCTTTATCTTTTTATTCAAGACCCATGTACCCCTAATCATTGGTGCGATGTCTGTTCATCTATTGATGCATATGAAAAGGCGGTAAATAATGGATGATGATAAATGTAACTGCGTCAACATGAATGGCAATATGTGTTACCCATGCCTAGTCAAGGATTACTACGCCATATCAGCAGACAACTTTAGGTTGATACATGAAAACGAACGCCTACGCAAAGAGGTTGCTCGTCTCGGCTCTTTCATTCACCCCATCGGAACAGTTACATACGGGATAGAGGATATGTATGAGCGATGACATTGTGACCCGACTACGGGAAACTGAAGCGTATTGGAAAGGTACAGCATCCCATGAGGACTTTGTTATTTGTGCTGAAGCCGCTGATGAGATTGAACTCCTGCGGACAGAAGTAGAAAAGTGGAAGAGATTGTACAGATGGGAAGTGCGTGATGAGTGACGGCGCCACAAGCACTGTGTTGAGCATGATCATTGCAGGCCTCGCCGGCTGGTCGGTAAAGCAAATAGTTCTATACATAAGGGAGATGAAATGAGCAGCGACGCAGTTATCCGCGACCTACAGACAAGTCTGGAGCGCGTAACCGAAGATCGCGACAACATCAGAGCCATTGCCGCGGAAATGGCAAGGCTTATGGAGCGCTATGGAATTGACTTCTACGGCGTGTATCACAGGTTTGTAAAGGAGTACGGTCGTGAACCAGCGTAGCACAACAATGAACGCAACCAGCTTCGAGCGCATCGCCAACCGGTACTACAACCAGCATCATAAGTATCTTGACCGAGATCAGCTGTGCACCTGCACGGCATGCACTCAGTACAGGCAGCTAACGAAGAGAGCGACAAATGACAATCCCAGAACTGACGTATGAAATCGTAGCCGTCATCACCGGCTACCTCACCTATCAGTGGTTCGTTCAAGGCGCTAGCGATGAGGGCCGCGTTCTTCGTCGCGAGGACAAGGCAGCGTTCGTGGTGCTTGGTGGAGTCGGCGGAGTTGCTTGGCCGATCACGCTGTTTATTCTTGGAATGACAACCGTGCTTCATGGAGCCGGCCGCCGCTGGGGAAACGAAGATGAATAGAGAAGAGGAATACCTCCGCTGGTCAGGCAAAGTCTCGTCAACACCAACGCGACCGACCCTCACGATCCACGAAGACGGGGTGCTTGAGGAGATTGAAGACGAAGAAGAGGTGGCCGTCATCTGCCACAGAGGATACGACGAGCTGAACAAGATCTACACGCTGTTCTGCCCAATATGCAGCGCGCCGATCGAGGCCAAGCTTCGGTTCAAGGAGGATACCGATGGTCACCCACACCGATACACCTACGATTTGCTGAGCCAGTTGTGTGAATGCCCGTCGGTTGTGTTTAGATACAACGGTAACCACACATCATTTTAAGGAGAGTAGCCATGGGATACGTCATTATTGCATTCGTGCTTGGTTACACCGTTGGCTGGGTCATGCAGTTCATTGAATCACGCAGAGAGAATGACGCCATCCAGGTCCGTCTGCGTGAGCTTGAACGCACAAACGAGCGCTATAAGAACCACATCTTTCAGCAATTCAAGTTCGAGGCGTCTCGACGCGACATCGACATCGACCCTGATGAGTGACCACGACGAGATGCGCAACGCACTCGTAAGAGCTCTCACCTACGGTGTGGACTTTAGCTACGCGCGGATTCTACAGGTTGACCCTGAGATACTGCCGCTTTTTCCTTGTCCCGCTTGCGCTTGTCTCGCTTGTACTGGACATACTTCTCATGAACATCGGGACGCTTCCTGCGCTCACGATCCGCCATGCGCCTCCGCATGACGGGGTCATTGAAGTAACCAGCAACGTATCGTTCGTAGTCTGTCTCGCCGCCCCAGATGCCGTGTTCCTCGTTCTCACGAGCGTACTGCCTGCACTGCTGCTGAACCGGACACTGATTGCAGATCACACGAGCTCGCGCCTCGCGGTCTCTCTTCTCCCGTTGGGTCTCTCTGAATGGCTCAAAGAATAGGTTTGTGTGCCCTCGGCAGATTGCCTGGTCAAACCAAGATGTGTTCTTGAGTGTCATCTGTATCTGTATCCTTGTCTTGTGTGATGTGTAGTCTTATGTCGAGTAGCAAGTCAATGACCTCGCTCGACGTCAACAGCGTCCTTGACGAGAAGTCCGCTATCCCGGAGTCGATCATTTGCACGATCTTGTCCGGGATAGCGTCCAGCTCGAGTTCGTCTAGCTCAGGCACCCTTTTCCTTCTTGTCGACCTTGCGGAAGACAGCGTTGATCTCTTCCTTTGTGAGCTTGCCGTCGTCCATGTACGCGCGAGCAAGACCCTCGACGACGAACGCAACGCCACCAATGCCGGCCATCAGCACGGCCTTCATGAGTGGCACGTCTACAATGGCACCAGCGCCGACAACGCTAAGTCCCGTAGCTGCAAATGTTGCGACAATTCTCATCGCGACCTGGGTAATCTGTTCCATTGAGTGCTCCTTGTGATAGAAGCCCTCTCCTGCGAAGATCATACCAATAGCTGCCCGCGGTTACTTCGCGTTGTCCTTGACGAACTTGATCTCGCAAGCGTCTGTTGTGCAGTAAGACTCGCCAATCGCGTCCGCCGCCATGCCCGCGTAGACACCGGAGAAGTCGATTGGAAACAGCTTCATGGTGCCTTCCTTGTATTGCTCAGCGGTGATCTGAGTGTACGGCATCTGCGGATAGGTCATGTTGCCCTGCGGTAGGAACGAGACCGTCTTGAGCTGTCCGTCATACATGTGCAGCACTGTTCCGACGTGCTCCTTCTCGGTCTCGGCGTCAAACGAGATCGTCACCGAGACGGAGTTGTCTGACCAGTAACGCTGCGCTGTTGCGGCAAGCGACATCTTCTCGAAGATTGTCACGTCCTTCTCGGAACGTGTCGCGTTGGACTCGATGGGGAAGAACACCACGGACGTCGTATCGGGAGATTCCGACGCCGGCTCGACTCGGTAGTTCGCCATCTTGAACAGCGGAAGCATCGGGTCGTCGTTGGAGAAGCGGATCGCACGGTCGAAGTACTTACCGCCCGGTGTCCAGTGAACCCCAGGCGACTCGCCGGCAAGAATGGAAACGGTGCCGGAAGGCTTTACCGTCGTCATCTTGATTGACTCACGGATACCCAACCACTCAGAGTAGACGTTGTCGTGATTCTTTACCGTGTTGTATCCGGCGTCCATCCACTCGCGAAGAACGGGCAGCCCGACGCGGTCAGCAAAGTTAGCGACGCCAGAGATTGACGTTCCGATGCGGCGGTTCCTCTGCATGATCGCGTTTGTCTCCTCCCAGTGCGTGGGAAGAAGCGTGACGGTCTTCGCATAGAGATACGCGAACTTCAGCGTGCGCTTGAAGTCATCAAGATTGTCATGACGGTTGAGGTATGTCTCGACAAGCGTGCAGCACTCATAGCTCTCAAGCGACTGCTCGGCGCAGGGGTTGTACCCAGCGACGCGCCAGTCCTTGTTGTTTGCGGGATCGGCAAGACGCCCATACTTGCGCGAGACGTCGAGCCAGATGACACCAGGCTCCCCGTTGAGCGCGATTCCGTCAACGATGCTTGACAGGTCTGCACCAACAGTTGTCTCAACGCTGTTGTTGGACATCCATCCCCAACCCGGTGCATCGGGATCGTACGAGTTGCGCTCGGGGAAGCGATCCTTGTTCTTGAGATTGATGAACTCATCGTCACCAAGACGACCAAGCAGCAGCTCGGCGGAGCGACGCACGTTACCAGACACGACGCAGACTCCGATGAGGTTTCCGATGTCTGCAATATCAACGCGCGAAAGTTTCTGCCCAGCGCGACCCTTGAACATGCGACGGATGTGATTGTGAAGCTTGATCAGCGGATCGGGTCCAGCCGCGGTGCCGCCAAACGTGCGGATAGGTTCGCCGGCTGCGCGAATCTCGGAGTAGTCAAACTCCGCTACGCACTGATCTGCCTTGAGGTAGGAGTTGATCAGTGTTGTCACCGACTCGACCCAACCTTCACGAGTATCGGGGATGACCTCGATCGCGCAGCTCTTCGTTGGCTCGTAGATTGTGAAGTCCTTGTCTGCGCCCTTGTCGTCAAAGCCGACGCCAACGCCCAGCATCGACGCTTCCATAAGAAACGCGAACGGCTTCGCTGGATTGTTCTTCGACATCTCGGCAGTCGAGACGAATGCGCAGTTCTGAAGAGCGGCTGAGTTCTTATGCAGGTTGACAAGCGGAGTGCCCATGACCCAGAGTCCACGCCCAGGCGGCGTCCACTTGAGATTGAACAGACGATCAAACGCTTCCTTCGCGCTTGCCTGCGCCTTGGCATCATTCCAAGGCAGTCGGTTTGTCTTGCAATGATCCTTCTGCAGCGAATACATTCCGTTGATGACTCGCTCGCAAACGTCTACCCAAGTTTCCTTGGTGCCGTCTTCCTTGAGACGCGAATAGGTGCGAAGAAAAGTGATTTCTCCAACCGAGTTGCCACCGGCGTCGCGGTAACCAAACGGCGCTTTCTTGTCGCGGTATCCAGCGACAAAGTCGTCGTTTAGACGGAAAGAGAACATCGAAGACATGTTACGCACCTCATAGCATGGGAGAGAGATTGGCTGAGGTTAGCAATTATACTTCGACGTTGAGTCAACGGGATAATTGACTATAGATTTTGTCGCACTCTGGGCACACTGGAAACAGGGACCCGTCCCTCGTTGGGACCCAGATCTTTCCGCAAAGTGCAACGATCGGAATACCGTTGACAAATGCTTCCATGATCTCGTCCTTCTCGGCGTAGTGTGCAAACTTGTCGTGATCGCCGTCCTGTTGTACGTTTTGCGGAGCGTTACGCGTTTCTGTTGTCACCTTGACATCCCTCGCACCAGTAGACCGTCCGTCCGTCAAGCGTATCCGAACGTACAAGTGAGCCACAGACAAGGCAGTCGTTGCCATGTCGCTTGTAGACGTAGCTGTATTGCGTGCACCCATGCAGCTCTACTCCGTGCTTGCGTAGGTGCTCCTCAGTCACGGTGCGAATGTGCCCATCCGTCGCTCCGTCTCTGAGCAACACAACCGAGTCACTCCAGATCTCGTCAAACTTCTCTCTCGGTACGTCCTTTCCGGAGATGAATGGCGATAGCCGCGCGCGGAAAAGTAGCTCTGCGCGATAGACGTTGCCGATTCCTGCGATCACCGACTGATCCATGAGCAGACCGCCGATCGTCTTCTTGCTCTTGGCAATCTTCTCCCACGCCTTCTCCGGGTCGGCGTTGTCATGAATAGGGTCCGGGCCAAGTTTAGCTTTCTTGGTAAGCATAGCGTCGTAGTCCACAATCTCGCACGCCGTCGGCCCGGCAAGATCTGAGAGGTACTCGTCATTCATCAAACGAAGACGAGTCGCGTTGCCCGGCTGCTGCTGCTTGTTCTTGCGCAACTTGAACCAGCCATAGAGACCAAGATGAATGTGAACGATGTCGTTGTCGAAGTGCAGAAAGAGATGCTTGCCATGGGCGCTCGTTTCCGTCATCACTCTGTCGTTGATTACCGCCGCGCCCTCATCAAATCGCCCCTGCGGGCTCGAGGCTTGAACAAGTGTTCCGACGAATCCGTATGAGTGAACCGTCGCTAGGTGTCGTATTGAGTGTCCCTCTGGCATGTGTCAATTATATCTTCGAGCTACACTCTTTTCATCATCTTGTGCACCTTGGCCTTGCTGATGATGCCCAGGTGCGATGACACGTCCTCCCTCCCAAAGGAAAGAACGTAGTCGTCTCCGTAAGCAATGAAACCGGCGACGAACTCAATGGCGGGCGCAACAAGATGAAACGGCTCGCTCTTCTCAACGATCCATCCGTCTGTGTCAAATCGCACAAAGACATGTTCATAGATCTTTTGAACGTTGTCAACGGTCATGAAGCGAGAGGGGATGTACTGCATCTTCTTCGTCGTGCGCAGCGTATGCATAACTCCAAGATATGTTCCGTCGCTCATCTCGACAAGGTGAGCGTTTCCACGAAGAGCGGATGTCTCCTTGTTATCGCGAAGACGATGAATAACCCTGTCACCCTTGACGATTCCGTTTCCATCGTAGATGTAGTCAAAGTTCTTTGGCTTGTTACCCGCGGTCATCCAATTCTTCTCCGGGCGACGAGACTCAAAGCCCGGAATGATCTCTACCTTCTCTGCCTTCGTTGCTTTCTTGTCTAGATGCACGATGCAGTTGCGGGCGACCGGTATGCGTTTCTCCATAGCGACGCCTGTAAGAAGCCATCTCTTGTCGCGCCACAAAAGCTTGGGATCCTCAACGCCGCGACTGAAGTCCGTTCCGCACTGACTGAAATCGATCTGTCTCAGGTTCTCTAAGGTAAAAGTTTCGCTGAGCTCGGCAAACCACACTCTGTTCCTGATTGGACCACCGACGGTGACGTGTAGCTCGCCGTGAGGCAGAATGACGTAGTTGCTTGATCGGATTGCTACGGCTAATGAACCAGAGTCCGATACGCCAATAGAGGGATTGAATGCGCTCCATGTCTTGTCATCCTTGTCTACTAGGCGACGAAGATACTGAACCCGCCCACCAATCTCATCAAACGTAGAAACCAACGGGGAACCTCTCGACAACGTCGGAGTGTTTCTTCACCTGAGCGATGATGTTGTCACCGGTGTTCTTGATGTCAAAGCCCGCTGCAATCAACCTGTCAACCGTGTCAGGCACGGCGTCCTCAAAGAGGTCCTCCGTCCACACCCTGCCCCGATACCCGGCGTACTTGAGCAGTGCCTCGAGCGACAGCGCCGTGTACTCATAGTTGTGGCGATGATACTCGCGCGTCTTATGATACGCCATGAAGAAATACGGCTCAAGTCCACGCACGATCTTGTGCAAACCACGCGAGCTTGCAACGTTAGGCGTCGTTAGAAATAGTGATCCGTCATACCTTGTAACTCGATTGATCTCTTGAAGCATGAACATCGGATCAATCTCCATATGCTCAAGAACCTCGCAGCAGACAACGTAGTCATAGGTGTTGTTATCTGCCGGGATCGGTCGATTCTCAAGATCGACGCTCATCGCGTTGACGGTCATCTTTTTCTGATTGATCTCGACGGTCTTGAAAAAGACCGACGGCATACTTCTGTCGAAGTGCGTCACGTCCACGGTGACGTCGGGGAGCAGCGCCTTGAGCGCAAGCGGAATGAATCCAGTGGTGCCAATCTCAAGAATGCGACCCTCTGGCTTGGAGTCCACAATCAACTGAACGGATCGCGCCAGCCTCGCCTTGTGCCCCCGGTGGTAGTCGTCCGCGCCTTGCAAAAGCCCGGACACAACCTCCTTCACCTCATCCGACACGTTCTCGTAGGGAAACGACTTCATGGACCTATCATACAATACCTGCGGCGGAAAAATAGCACTTTGATTGATGGACTATAATGAAGCCCAAGTGCCAACAACGGCCTCCAAGCACAAGGGTGATCTCAATGCCTCGTACATACACTGGAAACTCCGACGCCAGAAAGAACGGCTCGACCCGTCCCGGACTGAAGAAGTTCATGGACCTCGCGATGAAGCGCTGGGGGTTCACGAACCTCGGCGCGTACAACTACCGCGTCATGAACAATCCCAAGGCGAAGGCTGACCCCACCAACCCTAAGTCTCTTAGCGTTCACTCCACAGGTCGCGCGTGCGACCTTGGCTACAAGGATCGCAAGGCAGCGGAGCAGGCGTGGGAGTGGATGCTCGCCAACGCTGCTGCGCTCGGCATCGAGGAGATTCACGACTACGCGTTTGATCCCGACGGCGGCGGCCCCGGCAAGCCTTGGGGTCGCGGCTTCCGCTGCTCACGCGGCGAGGGCGCACGCGGCGTAAAGATCTACGACGAGAAGGTAAACGCCGGAACTCCTGGTGGCAAGTGGCTGCACTTTGAACTCTCTCCCGAGATGGCTGACAACCCGGCAAAGCTCGAGGCAGCGTGGAACAAGATCGCCCCGCCCGCCGCCGTTGCCGCGACAAAGCCCGTGCTCATCAAGCCCAACCCCGCGACAGCGAAGAGCACCGGCGGACGCCCTGCGCCCACTCCGGCACCTGCCGCTCCCAAGCCTGCCCCGGCCGCCGCGGACAAGTTTCCTGGTGACATCAAGAAGGGCGCCAAGGGCGCCGCTGTGAAGAAGGTGCAGCAGAAGATTGGCGCGACTGTTGACGGCGACTACGGCGCCAAGACAGAGGCCGCTGTCAAGGCTTGGCAGAAGAAGAACAAGATCAAGGAAACAGGAGTCGTTGATGCGGCGACCTGGAAGAAGCTGTTTGGCTGACGGCCGTGAATGAGATTGTAGTTGCCCTCATCGGTACGGCCGGACTCGTGCTCGTCGCGCTGATTGAAACCACCCGCCGGGTCAGTAAGAAGACCCTAGAGGAGAACCGACTTGACCATGCCGTCGTCATGGACAAGATTGATGATCTAGGGAAGAATCTTGGCCGATCGATTGACCGCGTCGAGAAGTCGGCCCTGCGGACCGAAAAGAAACTCGACCAGCACATCAACGATCACCTAACCGGTAAAATTGACTAGGTAGGAGGGAGAGGGCAACATGGGAAAGAAGAAGAAGAGCAGCGGGCAGCGAGCTGGCTTTAGGACTCGCGTCAATCCGCTAACCGGCGAGGTCGAGCAGATCCCCGGAACACGCTCCGGCAAGAAGCGCACCCGTCTCCCGTTCGGTCACCCGCTTCGCACCCACGATCTCAACCCTCCCGGGTCTCGCAAGAAGCGACATGAGGAGCTCATGAATCGCAACAAGAAAGCGGACACACCCAAGTCTAAGTGACACACGAGCGTATTGGCCACCTTCGTCGCATCTAGAGTCTGAAAGGAAAATAACTGCGGCGAAAAAGTTCAATTCAGTGTAGCAAGATCTAAGCGCTACCTTAGGGGGATGTCCCCGCCGCTCGGAGGTGACGGCGGGGCATCTCCCTCTTGTGGGCTATCTTGTCTCGGCCTGCGGGCCCCAGTTGTTCATTCGCTCATTGGTGTTGAGCGTGATCCACGCGACGACCCTAACGTTGCTCTTCGGGTCGTGTAGGTCAGCCTCTGTCAGCCCAAGCTCAGTCATCGCGCCCCTCGACTTTGCAGGGTCGATGTCAAACAAACCGTGACCGCCATCGTTGTCCTCGTAGCCTGTGTCGCATCGCGACTCAAGCCACGCGATGTGCGAAAACATCTCAACCGGTAGGCCGTACTGATAAAGCAGCGGCTCGATGTCTGGGCAGTAGAGCTCCTGATTCTTGGGCAGGCTTACAGCAAACTTGGTAGGCTGCTTCGACTTACCCACGGTTCCCTTGACGCATCCCCAGCCGTTGTAGCCGATGCCTTCGCGACTCCATACATACTGACGCGGAACGCCTTTCTGCTTCGCAAAGTCAGCCGGTCGGGTCACGACGGTCTCCCACCCAGTTATTGCAATGCGGTTGGCAACGACTACCTGCTCAAGCTTGGGAGCCTCGTCAGGTCGTGGAGCAAACTCCTCTCCACCCCAGCGCTCCCAGGTCCCCATCTGCCCACCGAGGACGCCATTGGCAAACGTACCGTTGGTCATGATGCCAAGTCCGCCGGCGAAGCGCCCGCCGTTCTGCCAGTTGCCGAGCGGGTGGGTGAGGTCGTTGCGCGTCTCGCAGTATGCGACCTTGTCCCAGTACTTGTAGGTGACGCCCATCTTGAACTCGTAGCGGTAGGTCGGCCCGACGTCGGGGTTGCCGACGATCGCGTAGTCGGCCGGCAGGGGCGGATTCTCAACCACGTTGTCTGGGCCAATCTCAACGATCCCTCCACTCAAAGCCGGGATGGCGTCGCGGATTCCGTACCCCAGCGCGATGGTCGGCTGGAGGATCGCCATAAGAAGAATGGCGGCGATCGTGTGGTTGATCTTTTTCAATAGCTGCGCGCGACGCTTTAGGTGCTGCTCGAAGGCCTTCTTTGACATCCTGCCCTCTGGGATGCTGAGTTGATAACGAAGTGTACTTATATAATTGTTGATTGTTGAAATGAGCTTACGCATAAAAATCCTTTGTTCGGCGGATAGGACGGAAAGGCGCATATGACAATGTCGCGCCTATCGGCGAATGTGGCGTGACGGTCTCTTTAGATCAGATCCGAGAGACCGATGACTTCAGCGGTACAGTGAGCGAGCGGTTTATGTCTGCTACTGTGGCGGTTGTCGCTACCTTTTGATGAGAGCTTTACCTGTACCACTAGAGTGGTACTGGGAGGCTCCTTAGGCTCGCGGGGGAGTCTCTTTGTCTTTTGCACTGCCGGGCTTGCACCGGCTGCAGCGTGCCTTGAACTTAGTAGTTTCATTCTCAGTCTCCTCGGTTGACACCTTTGGTGGCTGCTACAACGATTATACCTGGCTTCGCCCGAGTAGACATCAACTACGATACCTGCGCGCGAAAGATTGCGGAAAAGTGCCCTCAAAAGCGGGTCTCCGCCGTATACATTTAACAATAACAGTTTATAAGAAGAAGTTGTACATTATCCCTAGAAAGGACCTGGTTCCAGTGGAAACAAGCAAACTCAAGACAAAAGTCTCAGCAGCGGATTGGCCCGTTGGTTTGTACCCAATGTCGGTCCGTCTGCGTGATTCTCGCGGTCGATATATGAACGGGGCCCAAGTTTCAATCTCACCGATGCCTCCGTCAACCCTGATCTACGAGACACGCGAACCGGCAACCGTCGAGACGATGCAGCTTGGTCGGCAGGAGTCTCAGATGAATCTCCTGATACCAGCCGGCGTCTACGACGTCACCTTCAAGAAGGGCGACGAGACATCGAGCACATCGGTGACGGTCAACGACCAGATAGCCTCGACCACGTCGCAGACCTGGAAGGACGGCAAGCCTTTCTACTTCCGAGACCTCAACTGGGATCGGTACATCATCAAGGAGAACGCCTACAACGACCTCAAGGTTGTCTCGGGCGACGTGGCTCTGGACATCGGCGGTCACATTGGGACCTTCAGCCGTCTGGCTCTCTACAGGGGAGCGTCGGTCGTCGCCATCGAACCCGACCTCTACAACAACCGTCTGCTGACGATGAACGTCGCTGAGTACCCCGGCAAGTACGAGGTCATCAGAGCTGCCGTTGTGGCCGATGACTCAGACTTTGCTGCGGCTGGCGTCGCCTCACTTTGGGTCGACGCGGACGGCAGCGGCGACTCGTCGCGGACGGCTCTTCACTCGCTCTATCGCACCCGCGGCTCCCGCCTCCCCGTCGAGGTTCCGACTGTGACTTGGTCGGAAGCGCTCAAGAGCTGCTCGCCCACCGTTCTCAAGGTCGACGTGGAAGGCGCCGAGCTGACCTACGACTGGTCGGCCTTGTCCGTCTGCGATAACCTCCGGACAATCGCGGTCGAGATCGAGAAGAAGAAGAACAAGGAAAGCGAAAGGCAGGTCATCTCGGACAGCATCGCCGCCCTCGGCTTTAAGAAGACGAAGGAGACAGTCGGCTGGGCGATTGTTCAGATGTGGAGTCGCTGATCCCATGGCCAAGAAGCCAAAGACAAAGCGGAAGGTTGCTTTGCTCTACACTCGAGTCTCGACGACGATGCAGGTCAACGACGGTATGTCGCTTGGCGCCCAGGAGCGCGACCTCAAGCGGGCGGCCGAGAACGCTGGGTACGCCGACGACGAGATCGAGCTTCTTCGCGAGGAGGGCAGGTCGGGCAAGTCAATCACCGGTCGCCCAGTTCTTCGAAACGCGCTCGAGCGACTAGACAGCGGAGACGCAGACGCGATCTTCGTGACCAGGATCGACCGTCTGGCAAGATCGACCAAGGACTTTCTTAGCATCGTCGATCGAGCCAACACAAACGAGTGGCGCATCGTCATGCTCGATCTCAACCTCGACACCGCGAGCTATCAGGGGCGCTTTGTCGTCACGATTATGTCGGCCCTGGCCGAGATGGAGCGGGCGATCATTGCCGAGCGTCAGAAGGACGTTCATCGTGACCGTCGCGAGAAGGGCAAGGAGTGGGGCGTAGACGTTGGGCCCAAGACAAAGGTTCCCGTCGAGACCCGCCGACGCATTCTCGAGCTTCGTGAGAAGGGCGTGTCATACGCAAAGATCGCCGACATGCTCAACGCCGACGGCGTTGCTCCGGTGCGCGGAGACAAGTGGCATGCCGGAACGGTTCATCGTCTTGTCAACGGTCTCAAGGATAAGCGGCTAACCGACGAAACATAGTAGCGGAGCCGGGGCGCTCGCGCACCCCGGCCCCAACAGATGCCTCTCTCCCATTGGCCCAAGACATCTTGCTGTGTTTATACTACACAGTCTTTTGTACACACGGCCGCTTTTAGGCAAATCTTTTAGCGAGCAAATCTCGTTGCAATTCCCCAGTCAACCTCCCCGGTCGGGACGGCTCGGGGGACCAAGATGTAGTTGCGAATCTCGGCACGCGACCCGAGGCCGTTGATCTCAAGGCCTCGCTCAGACAGCTTCCGCTGAAACGCGATCTGGGTCATCGGCTTCTCGCCGCGTTCCTCAGACCACACGCGATAGACGGCGTAGATTGCCTTGATCGGAGTGGCCGCGCCGTCGACCTCCTTGGTCTCCTCGGTCAGGAAGAATCCGATGCGGTCCTCGTTCTTGCGATAGATCTCGGCCGCCTCGCTGACGACGGAGCACCAGCCGAGGGCGTCTCGTGCGCTCGACCCGAGCAACTTGATCGCACCCTCAACTGCCCAAGACAGCACCGCCGGCAGTCCACCTTCTGGGTCGAACAGATAGTGCTTGAGATCCGGGTCGGGATTCTCTGGAACGCGCGTCATCGGAATGGGTCGGATTCGGCGCCACATCGCGTCATCGGTGATGATAGGTCTGTGGTTTGTCGTGATCCAAAGCTTGGCGCGAGACTGGAATGTGAACGGCTTCTCTCCAGGCGAACGTGCCGAGATCTCGGACGAACCGGTGAGCTTCTTTACGGAGTTCTCCTTCATGCGCTCGGACTCCGGCAACTCGTCGACCCACACCATGCGCCGACCGCGAAGCTCGGCCCAGTGATATAGATCCGAGCCATGCGCCTGGCCGTCGCCCTGCGCGAGGATGCTCGAGTCAAGAGGCCACGCGTACTGCGACGTGCCCATCGCCTTGACCAGTGCCTCGACCATTGTGTTCTTACCGGAGCCTGGCGGACCGTAGACGAGGAACATGATGTCGTAGGTGCGCAGACCAGTCAGCGAGTACCCGGCCGCCTTCTGCAGCCACTCCTGAAGCTCCTTGTCGCCGCCGGTTGCGAAGTCGATGAACTGCTCCCAGCGCACGTTGCGAATTCCCGGATTGTAGGCGACCGGCGCACGCCGCGTGATGTATAGGTCAGGCCTGCCCTTGAGGAGCTCGCCCGTCCGCAGGTCGATGACGCCGTTGGCTACACCAAGAAGCGTTTCATCGCTGTCCCATGTTTCCACGGCAACCTGCACTCGTGGGTCAGACGTAGCGCTCTCAATTGAGCCATTGATGCGGGCGTTTGACTTGGCCTGCTGCGCCCAGCGGATTACCTCGGACTGCTTGTCCGCGTCATCAAGATAGTGAACAACTTCACTCGCGACGATCGGCGCGATCTTCTTAGCAAGCTCACGCATCTCAAGACTCTCGACGTCGGGCTTCCAATACCCGCCATCCCAGTGAAACCAGCCAAGCCCTGGAGTGTATCGTATTGCGGGGCCAAAGGAGTCAACAAGTCGTCGTCCATTTCCAGTGTCAGTAAGACTTCTCTTTCCTGGCTCTCCGCCTTCGTCCTCGCTAAGAGCATCAGGGTCGAGAGGAACGTCAATGTTAGCAAGACTAGTCGCTGTCGCGAGCGAGTCGCCATCAACCATCGAGCTATGGACAGCACCCCCGATAGTGCCGGGAAGACTAGAAGAATAGCTAGGCGCTTCGGCAGGACTAGACTTCTGCTTCTGTCTGGCTGATGTGACCGATGCACGGCTCTCCTCTGTAGACTTGTCCGCCCACTCCTTGAGTCCAGGCCACAAGCGTTCAGTCTTTGGGTTGTCTACGACAAACTGTATCGCCCTTCGGACGTGCATAAGCAGTCCACCAGGCCCTTCGATCTCCAGCGGCGGGCGAACCTTCTCGGCGTTGAACCGAATCATCATCGTCTCAACGGCGAGGCGACCAGCCTCGGTATTGACGGGAAACTTGTTCGCCAGCGCGCACGACATCGCGTAGATGTCAACGGCGCGTGAACCCTCGTCAATGCCTTCGGTAAGAAGACGATCAATGTCAACCCGCTCGCCTGACCAGTCGAGCGAGTCAAGGAAGCCCCAGTCGCCCTCACCAAGCGCTGTACCACCGCGCGACGACCCTTTCTTGCGAAGAGCTGTAAGCAACTCTTCAGGAGCCTCCGCCATCTCGATTTCCCACGGCGCCTTTCCTGGCGCCCAGTCGTAGCAGACCCCGGAGAAGTGACGAGAAGGTGCGATCAACACATAGCCGTTGTGTTTGATGTCGATGCCGCCGAGGCCAGCCTTCTTGAGGTTGCCTACGAGCTGCTCCGCTTCGTCGCATCTATAGAATAGGTGGCGGCCGCGTACAGTCCTGCCGCCGATTGAGTACTCGCCGGTGATCGCCTCAACCGTAGGCGGAAGCGCACCGTCGACGAGTGCCTCGAACTTTTCAAACGAGTCGGGCCCGCCGGAGCGAGGGTCGATGTCGATGACGAAGAATCCGCTTGGGCGACAGAACACGGCAACGTTCTGCTCGCTGCCCTCGGGCCACCACTGCTTTACCGTGTTGACATCGCTCGTTGCCTGGTTGTTCCATTCAGCGATACTCGGGTGCTTGCCGACGTCCTTTGGCTCAGCGTGCGCGCCGCCGCACGTGCAGCGGCCGTTGTCGATGCCGTAGCACGGCAGAATGTGCCAGCCCTTGGCGGCGTACCACTCGGCCGCGGGGCCAAGTCTACCGGTAGCTGCGTTCCAGGCGCTCATTGCTTGGCGCCTGTCTCGCTCTGAAGCGAAACTATCCAAGCAATAGCGTCGTCGTGCGATATATACGAGCGTTCGCGACCTGTCTCGGTCTTTATCTTTAGCGCGGGAAGCTCTCCCTGCGCGACAGCCCTGGCTACCACACGCTGCGGGATTCCATGGAGTAGGGCTACCTTGCGGATGCTAAGCCGCTTCGTTGCTTCTTGTGATTGCATCTAAGTTGTCTCTCGGGCCGGTGGAGAAGTGATCAATTTTGCACTTTTGTGACATTTGGGATTTGGACACTATACCAAGTGGGCGTCGGTTGGCGTCACCTACTTAGACTTTTCTTGGACAAAGTGCGGGGTAGACATGGTATCACAGAAGTGTACCGTACTTATACATGACAGGTATCAGTACATGTTATTGTTTGACCCGACGCATCGACATCGGTATCAACACACTACGTAAACGCAGAGGTACAAAGGCCATGGGCAAATTGTTTGATGACATCAAGAAAGAGCAAAGCCACAGAGGCACACGCTCTCGGATCGCGGAGATCTACGAGCTTCTCCCCGAGGACGAGCGCAAGGACTTCATAAAGGCACTTGATGATCACAGCATTCCAGCCTCCAATATCTCAAAGGCTATGGCAAAGCGAGGCCATAAGCTTGCGATCAACGTGATTAGCCGCTATCGCCGCGGAGAACTGACGACGGTCATCAAATGAGTCTTGCAGACGACATCCACAAGGAAGACGAGATCACCGAGCTCCGCAAGGCGCTCAAGCGAGCGCAGCAGGCTGAGTATAAGGCAAAGCGGGCGAACGAGACGATCACCGAGGCGGTGTACGCCGCCGCGCGTGAGGCGGCCATTGCATCCGGTGGAGGCAAGCCACTTAAGATTGAATCGCGTCCGAAGGACACCCGCAAGGGCAAGGCCGAACACGCGCTGATCCACCCGACCGACTGGCAGCTTGGAAAGCGAACCTCCAACTACAGCATCGACATCTGCTCGAAGCGAATGGAGCAGTTTACGCAGAAGGTCATGGAGCTTACGGAGATCCAGCGCACCCACCACCCAGTTCGTGAGGCCACCGTTATGTTCGGTGGCGACATGGTGGAAGGCATCACGATCTTCCCCGGTCAGGCCTGGGAGGTCGAGGCGCATCTCTTCGAGCAGCTCTTCGAGACCGTGCGCATCGAGGAGATGATGATTCGCACCCTAGCCGCATTCTTCGACAAGGTGCACGTCGTCTGTGAGTACGGTAATCACGGCCGCCTCGGTCGCAAGGGCGAGCTCCCGGCACATGACAACATCGACGCGATCTCCTACAAGATCACGGCCGACCGCACGAAGGACCTCAAGAACGTCACCTGGCAGATGTCGTCCGACTGGTACCAGATTGTGAGCGTTGGAAACTACAAGGCGCTTCTGGTTCATGGAGATGAGATCAAGTCGTTTGGCGGAGGCACACCCGCATTCGGCATCCTACGCAAGTGCAACGCCTGGGCGACCGGCGTGGTTCCAGACTTCAAGGACGTCTACATGGGCCACTTCCACACGCCGATGGCTCTTACGATGTCCAACGGTGGCCGCATCTTCGTGACCGGCTCTCCCGAGTCGGAGAACGTCTACGCCGCGGAGTTCGTTGCCGCAAAGGGACATCCGTCTCAGCGCCTTCACTTCGTTGACCCCGAGCACGGCCGCGTCACGGCCGAGTACGTCGTCTGGCTCGACTAGCAGCTCTCGCGGTGTCTGACTGCATAGTAGTATGTAGTCAATGCTGAAGAACAAGCCAGCCGGCAAGGACACGCGCAAGAAGATCGTCAAGGCGGCGGACTCCGCAGCTGCTCAGCGATTGTCAGAGAATGGCGTTGGCGAGCTCGCAAGACTTGGAGCTGTGTGGTCAGGCATCCTCGACCTCGAGGATCCGATACCCGCATCCGAGGTCGCGGCGATGCTCAGCGCTCACGCTCTCATACGTGGAACGATGCTGATCGACTCAGATCCGCACTGGACCGACGCGGCTGCCTACGCTGTGCTTGCCGCGTGTAGCGAGCCTCGTGCGGAGCTGTTCGACCAAGACATGTTGGGCGAGGAAGAAAAGAAGACCTTCCCCCTAGGATTTAGCAGGCCCGAGGCTGAGTCGCAGGAATAGACACCGCTCTCTTTAGATAGAATCTACAGGTAGCGCTGTGGAATGGAGGTCTGGTGCCCTGGCCTAATGATGTCGTGACAAGAACCGTCACGGGCACGTATCTTAATGGCTCCGGAGATCCCGCCAAAGGCCGGGTAACGTTTACTCCTACCTCCAGGGTAGTTGACACAGACGACAACGTCATTGTTGAGGGCGCGATCGTCGCGACCCTAGACACGAACGGGTCATTCTCCGTCGAGCTTCCTACTACAGACAACCTGCTTTTGTCGCCGCGCGGGTGGGCCTACGAGGTCAGCGTCCGTCTATACGGCGTCAAGCCACGCAAGTTCTACGCGTTTTTGCCCGTAGACGACGGGTCGGCGATCGACCTCGCGACCGGAGCGTCTGTGGACATTCCACCGCAGGCAACGACCGAGGCGTTCATTGAGGCCATACCGTCTCAGACATTTGCCGCATACGATCAGTCCACCGACAGCGACGTCGTCTACCGCGAGGTCTACGGCACCTACGTGACGCCGACGGGCGAGGCGGCCAAGGGTCGAGTAACCTTTACACCGACACACCGCGTCGTGGATACCCACGATGCCGTGATCATCGAGGACACGGTCTCAGCAACCCTCGACGATGAGGGGTCGTTCTCGATCAACCTTCCGACAACCGACAACCTGCTTTTGTCGCCGCGCGGGTGGGCCTACGAGGTCAATGTTCGCCTGTATGGAGTCCGACCGTATAAGTACTTCGCGTTTCTTCCCACCGGCGACGGTACGCCCGTCGACCTCATCAATGACATCAGCACCGGTGCATCCGGTGTGGCTGACGGGACGATTCAAAGCGGCAGTGCCGCGGGGGCTCAAGGAACAATTGGTCCCCGTGGGCCGGGAGTACTTACAGGTTCTGGAGTGCCAACATCGACCGTCGGCTTCGACGGTGACATCTACATCGACGCCGCGGACGGCGCGTTTTATGGGCCAAAGGCAAACGGGCAATGGCCGCTTTCGCCGTTCTACACGCCGGAGGCTCTTGGGTCCGCCCGATACATCCACACGCAGGCCGTCGCGTCGACCACCTGGAACGTTGTCCACGAGCTTGGCGGCCGCCCATCGGTGATGGTTGTAGACACCGCCGGAACTGTCGTCATTGGCCAAGTAAGCTATAATAGCAATACATCTATCACGATTTCTTTCTCGGCACCGTTCGCAGGATATGCCTACCTAACCTAGGTTTGGTCGGCAGAGGAGTAACATAACAATGGCAACCAAGTTTCTTGTAAACCTAGATCTCAACCAGAACCAGATTCTTAATGGTCGGTTTGAGGTTCTTGGTTCTGACCCAGAGTCTGGCAACTTTGAAGGTCG
>Ga0315907_10003370_pt1 | contig 18990 bp, 18 predicted proteins | sample LakEriMetagenome_3_FD_203525 | JGI IMG/M metagenome (GOLD analysis project Ga0315907, IMG submission 203525) | Freshwater fungal communities from buoy surface, Lake Erie, Ohio, United States - Buoy 12 MA123 | ecosystem: Environmental > Aquatic > Freshwater > Lake > Lake biofilm | place: USA... | reverse complement strand
CTTCCACCAGGAAATCGATGATGCGGTTGTCGAAGTCTTCGCCGCCGAGGAAGGTGTCGCCGTTGGTGGCCAGCACTTCGAACTGCTTCTCACCGTCGATTTCGGCGATTTCGATGATCGACACGTCGAAGGTGCCGCCGCCGAGATCGTACACGGCGATCTTGCGGTCGCCGCCTTTCTTGTCGAGTCCATAGGCCAGCGCGGCCGCGGTCGGTTCATTGATGATGCGCTTGACTTCCAGACCGGCAATGCGGCCGGCGTCCTTGGTAGCCTGGCGCTGGGAGTCGTTGAAGTAGGCCGGCACGGTGATGACCGCTTCGGTGACCGCTTCGCCCAGATAGGCCTCGGCGGTTTTCTTCATTTTTTCCAGCACGCGTGCGGAAATTTCCTGGGCCGCCATTTTTTTGCCGTCGGCGGTCTGCACCCAGGCATCGCCGTTGTCGTGCGCGACGATGCCGTACGGCACCAGGTCGATGTCTTTCTTGACTTCGGCGTCGGTGAACTTGCGGCCGATCAGGCGCTTCACCGCGTAGAAGGTGTTTTTCGGATTGGTCACGCCCTGACGCTTGGCCGAGGCGCCGACGATGACTTCGCCGTCCTTGGTGAAGGCCACGATGGACGGCGTGGTACGGTCGCCTTCCGCGTTTTCGATGACTTTGGCGACGCCGCCTTCCATCACGGAAACGCAGCTGTTGGTGGTGCCCAGGTCGATGCCGATGATTTTACCCATGTCTGTTTCTCCTCAGGATTCGTTGTTTGGAGGCGTCGCCGCCTCATGATTCAGGATGTATGGCGCTTTTGCCGGATTTCAAGCGCCGGCGACCACGACCAGGGCCGGGCGCAGCAGGCGTTCATTCAGCAAGTAGCCTTTCTGGAACACCTGCACCACGGTATCGGGCGCGGCCTCGCTGCCATCCTGCCGGCTGATGGCCTGATGCTGGTCGGGGTTGAACGGCTGTCTGACCGGATCAATCAGCTGCAGGCCATTATCGGCAGCGACTTTCAGCAACTGCTTGTAGGTCAGCTCGAGGCCGTCACGCAGCGGGCTGGGTTCACTGCCGGCCGCGCTCAGACCGGCGTCCAAGCTGTCGAATACCGGCAGCAGATCGCCGAGCAGACGCTCGTTGGCGAACTTGCGGGCCATATCCACATCACGCACCAGACGCTTGCGCTGGTTGTCGAGTTCAGCGCGTTCGCGCAGACGCTCTTCCTGCATCTGGGTCACGGCGGCCTTGAGTTGTTCGAAATCGGCCAACAACTGCTGCTGGGCATCGGCTTCGGGGCTCTCGGATACTTCCGGAGATTGCGGATCGGTGTCGTTCGCGTGCATTGCCTTGTCCATGAAAAACCGCCCGAAATCCGGGCACAAGGCAGATTTGGGGGTGTTCAGTCCAGTTTCAAGGCATCGCCGAGCAATTCGGCGGTGGCCTGTACGATCGGGATGACCCGCTCGTAGGGCATCCGGGTCGGGCCGATTACGCCCAACACCCCCAGCACCTGACCCTGGCTCGAATACGGCGCGGTGATCACCGTACAGGCCTGCAGGGGCGCCAGACCGCTTTCTTCGCCGATGAAAACGCGCACACCCTGGGCGTCAGCGCAGGATTCGAGCAGACCAAGGATTTCCCGCTTGCGGGAAAAAGCCTCGAACAGGCTGCGTAGCCGGTCCACATCGGAGAGACCCTGGGCCCCCATCAGCCGGGTCTGGCCGGACAGCACCATATCTTCCGGACGGGGCTCGGCCGCCAGCAGCTGCTGGGAAATATCCAAGGCGGCATTGAGCAAGGTATCCATTTCGGACTTGGCCTGCTGCATTTCCGCCACCAATTGCCTGCGGATCTGGGCGAAGCCCTGACCGGCGAAATGCCGGTTGAGGTAGTTGGCGGTCTGCTCCAGCGCTTCGGTGGAAAACGGGCGCTGCAACTGCACGATGCGGTTCTGCACCTCGTTATCCGGGAACACCAGAATCACCAACACCCGATTGTCATCCAGCGCGAGAAAATCAATGTGTTTGAAGGCCGATTGCCCGCGCTGGGGCACGGTGACCACGCCGACGAACTGACTCATCGCCGACAACATTTCGCTGGCTTGGGCCAACAGGGTCTGGGTACCGACGCCGGGCGCCATCTGCTCGCGCAGACGCTCCAGTTCAGGCTCGCGCAGCGGCGCCACTTCCAACAGGGAATCCACGAACAGGCGGTAGGCCTGGGCGGTCGGCACGCGGCCGGCCGAGGTATGCGGCGCGGCGAGCAGCCCGACATCCTCGAGATTGGCCATGATGTTGCGGATGGTCGCCGGACTGACCTCCAACCCGGCCTGCTTGGCCAGCATGCGGCTGGGCACCGGCGTGCCCTCGCGGATATGCTGGGCAATCAGGGCATGCAGCAGACGGCGGGCACGCGGGTCGAGCGGAAAATTCATGCCCTTAGCATAGGACAAAGCCGACGCCCGGCATAGCATTGCCATGCATTCCGACCCGAAATTCCGACACGTCTGCGTTTTTGCCGGTGCAAATCGGGCAAAATAGCCGACATGTTGACGCAATTGCAGCTCACTAATTTTGCCGTGGTCTCGGCCCACGATCTGGCGCTGGCACCCGGCTTCACGGTCGTCACCGGCGAAACTGGCGCCGGCAAATCGCTGATCGTGGACGCCCTGCTGTGTTTGACCGGTGCCCGGGCCGATTCCGGCATGGTGCGCTTCGGCAGCGAGCGCGCGGAACTTGCCGCGTCATTCGATCTTTCGGATGCGCCGGAAGCCCGGGAATGGCTGAACGAAAACGATTATGACGAAGGCGATGAATGCCAAGTGCGTCGGGTGATCCGCGCCGATGGCGGCTCCAAAGCCTGGATCAACGGCCGTCCGGCCACCCTTTCGCAACTGACGGAACTGGGTGGGCTGCTGCTGGAAATCCATGGCCAGCACGAACAGCAGCAACTGCTGGAACGCCGCAAACAACTGGTTCTGCTGGATGTGTTCGGACAATCCGGAAGCCAAGCCGACATCGTGCAGAATTTCACGCGCCACTGGAATATGCTGCAGCAACAGATTGACCAGGTGCAGCGTCAGGGCGATGTCAGTGCGCGCATCGCCGAGTTGGAACATCAGCTGCAGGAACTGAACCGGCAACCGATTGATCCGGCCGGCATCACCGAGGCGCTGGCCCGGCACAAACGGCACAGCCAGTCCCAGCAACTACTGGCGGCAACGGCCAGCGCGCTGGCGCAGCTGGATGGCGATGAGAGCGCCAACACGATGGCCCTGCTGCAGTCCGGAAAGGCCCAACTGGGACGATGGCAGGCCGACGAGCCGGTGTTGGCGGCGGTGACCGAACTTCTGGAATCGGCCAGCATCCAGATCAAGGAAGCGGTATCGCAACTGCAGCACTGGCAGGATGGCATCGAACTGGATGCCGGCGAATTGGCCACGCTGGAATCGCAACTCGGCCATTGGCATGAATTGGCACGCCGTCACCGTGTGCCGCTGACCGAATTGCAGGAAAAATCGGACACTCTGCAACAGGAGCTGGATGGCCTGCGGGGTTCCGGGAAAACGCTCGATCGCCTGCTGGCCGAACAGAAGACCGCCATGAGCGACTGGCAAAAGGCTGCCGCTGGTTTATCCGCCGTCCGGCAGCAGGCCGGCGAGCAGCTCGGTGCCAGTGTCAGTGCACTGATGGCCGAACTGGGCATGGCCGGCGGAAAATTCGTGGTTGAACTGGAAGCCAATGCCGATACCATACCGCAGCTGCACGGCGCCGAGCGTTGCGAATTCCTGGTTTCGGCCAACCCCGGTCAACCGCCACGGCCCTTGCGCAAGGTGGCCTCCGGCGGCGAGCTGGCCCGCATCAGTCTGGCCATCGAGGTGGCCACGCTCGGCCTGGATCCAACCCCGACCATGGTGTTCGACGAAGTCGATGCCGGCATCGGCGGTGCGGTCGCGGAAGTGGTCGGCCAGAAACTGCGGGCGCTGGGCAAAGGCTGTCAGGTGCTGTGCGTGACCCATCTGGCCCAGGTCGCCAGTCTCGGCAACCAACATCTGCGGGTCGCCAAACAAAGTGACGGCGCCTCCACCGAAAGCCAGGTGCAAACCCTCGATAGCGATGACCGGATACAGGAAATCGCCCGCATGATGGGCGGCAAGACATTGACGGCTCAGACGCTGGCCCATGCCGCCGCGATGCTGGATCACGGGCAGAGGGCTTAAGGGCGATTCCGCTTATTTTTTCGGGCGGACGTACAGGACCAGACTGTGGTCCTCGATTTCATAGCCGTGCTCGGCGGCGATTTGTTTCTGCAGACGCTCGATCTCGGCGTTGCTGAACTCGATGACTTTTCCGCTTTCCACGCAGACCATGTGGTCGTGATGCTGGCCGCGGTCGAGTTCATAGACGGCGGTTCCACCTTCGAAGTTGTGCTTTTCGACCAGACCGGCAGCCTCGAACTGGGTCAATACCCGGTAGACCGTGGCCAATCCGATGTCTTCCCCGTCGGCCAGCAAACGCCGGTACAGATCCTCGGCACTGAGGTGGCGCACCCCTTCCGAACCGAGGATTTCAAGGATCCGGATGCGCGGGTGGGTCACTTTCAGGCCCAGCTTCTTGAGGTCGGTACTTTGTGGCATCGGCGTGCAACTTTTTCCGTCAACAGGGGTCGTAAGCTAGTGTATCATTGAGGCCTGAACAATTGTGAAGAATGCCATGCGTAAGCTCCTCCCCATCGCCTTTGCCCTGCTGCTGCTGAGCGGCTGCCGCTTCGTCTACAAACAACCGGTGTTCCAGGGCAATCTGCTGGACAAAGCCAATGTCGAGCAACTGGCCACCGGCATGAGCCGCCAGCAGGTCTACGGTCTGCTCGGATCCCCGGCTGTGGAAGACCCCTTCCACAAAAACCGCTGGGACTACATTGCCACTCAGCGCCGCGGCCACGGACAGACTGAAATCAAAACCTTCACCGTGCATTTCGATGGCGACAAAGTGGCACGTTGGGAAGGCGAATATTTCGCCGAGCAGGATGTCCAGTTGGCTGCGGAGATGGCCAAATTCGGCAACCTGCCCAAAGAAGATAAAAAGAAGAAACGCTGAACGGCGTGATTCCACGGAAAAGGCGGCTCAGGCCGCCTTTTTTGCGTTTAGCGTGCGGGCTTTTTCAACGGATTGTCGGCGGCGCGTAAACGGCGGGTGTCTTTCGGATCGCGGGTCAAAGGCCGCAGCAGTTCAATGCGGTCATGGGCATGCAGACTATCGCCAAAGCGAACACGGCGGCCGTACACGGCGAGGAAATCCTCGGAAACCTGCAGACCCTCCGGAAACAATCGGTGATCCAATACCGACAAGGCATGCTGCACGCTGGACCCGGTCGGAATCTGCAGCTCCTGCCGCCAGACCCGGCCTGGTTCGGCATAAACGATTTCGACCGGAATCAGTTCAGTCATCGCGGTCGGCCTGCCGGCAGAAATCATCGACCATACGGTCGGCCAGCCCCTGGAAGCCCATGGCGAAGGCCGGCGACAGCAGGCTATTGGCCTCGAAATCCAGATTCAAGCTGACCTTGCAGGCCTCTTCAGCCAGGGCGTGGAAGACCCATTCACCGTGCAGATGGCTGAATCCGCCCTCTTCCAGCCGCATCCGGATGCGATGCGTCGGTTCCAGGGTATTGCGGGTGGTGAAGGCGCTGCGGATGCCGGCGATGCGCAGTTCCAGGCGCGCGCGCATCACGAATTCGGTGTGCTCGAGCACTTCCGAGGCACTGCACCAGGCGAACCAATCCGGGTAGCGGTCGACGGCATTGACCAGATCGAACATGCGCTTGGCGGAATGGCGGACCAGGGCGTGGCGTTGGATTTGCGGCATGACGTTCCTGCGTTAAGCAAAATCGGCGACAATAGCCGGATGGTGAAGAAGAATACCGACAAGAATAGCGCAAGCCAAGGCCAAAAAACGATTGCCCTGAACAAGACCGCACGCCACGAATACCACCTCGAGGCGCGCTTTGAAGCCGGCATCAGCCTGCAGGGCTGGGAATTGAAAGCCATCCGCGCCGGGCGCCTGGCGATGAGCGAAAGTTACGCCGTGGTCAAAGGCGGCGAGATTCTCTGGTTCGGCGCGCAAATCACCCCGCTGCTGTCGGCCTCGACGCATGTCATCGCCGACGACCGCCGCACCCGCAAGCTATTGCTGCACCGGCATGAAATCGACAAACTGGTCGGCAAGGTCGAACGCGACGGCTACACGCTGATTCCGACCGCCTGCTACTGGAAAGGCAACAAGGTCAAACTCGAAATTGCACTGGCCAAAGGCAAGCAGGCACACGACAAACGCCAGGCCAGCAAGGATCGCGACTGGCAGCGCGAGCAGCAGCGCGTGATGCGCCGGCACAACAAGAACGCCTGATCCGTCGAACGCGTCCAGAACCATATCGGCGATGCTATTTATGAACGCCGGTTCATCGGCCATTGAAAAAGTCATCAGGAAGTCGCATACTGGGGATGTTGAATGAATTTGTTTGACCGCTTTCGGGGGTGTTCTGGCTTCGACGGGGGTTGCAAAGTTATTTGGCGCATGCCGAGGGGGCGACTTTCCTCGTTAATCCAGTAGCAAAACTCTAGTTGCCAACGACGACAACTACGCTTTAGCCGCTTAAGGCTTCGCCCCGAACCCACTTGTGTCCATGCTCGTCGGTGTAGGGTCATTATCATGGAACCGTTCCAGGTGGCGACCCGTCAGCCCGGAATCAACTAAAGCGGGTATGTTTGCAGGTGTGCTTCGTACGTTGTGTTGCCTGCCGACGAGACTGAACAACGGACTAAGCATGTAGTGCCGGAAATGGCGCGCTTTCGGACGCGGGTTCAACTCCCGCCACCTCCACCAAACAAAAAACCCGCTTCGGCGGGTTTTTTGTGGGTCAGTATTTATTATTGAGCGTTTGGCACCAACAGGATTTTTCCGTTGCGTTCGCCGGCCGCCGCGGCGGCAACTGCCTGTTTGATCTGATCGATCCCATAGGTGGCCTGGATGCGGGATTTCAGTTTTCCGGTGGCGATCAAGGTGGCGACTTCGCCGAATACCGCGATGCGCTGTGCCGGCGTACTGCCAATAAACCACTTCGACAGCCAGAAACCGCGCAGCGTGATGTTGCGGAACACGAACGAGGCCGGCGAGACCTGGCAGGGTTCGCCGCTCATCGCGCCGTAATTCACCAGCACCCCGCCCTCGGTCAGGGACATTGCCAGATGATCGGTGCCGGCACCGCCGACGGCATCGATACCAAGCCGGATGGCGGCACCGCCGGTGGCTTCACGCACGCGTTTGGCCAGATCCGGCGCATCCACCAGCACCACATCGCCGCCGGTTTCGCGTACGCCGGCGACCGCCGATTCGCGGCGCACGACATTCACCGTTTTCAGGCCGCGGACTTTCGCCAGCTGGATTAAATAAGCCCCGACCCCCGAGTTGGCGGCATTCTGGATCACCCACTCGCCCGGCTGCAGATCGACGAATTCGCGCAGCATCAGCAAAGCGGTCGGTGGATTGACCGTCATCATCGCCAGTTGCAGGGGATCGGCATCGTTCGGCAAGGGCATCAGGCTTTTGGCATCGGCCAGCACATGCGTTGACCAGGTGCCGCAGCCGACCGGCAGCAGCACAGTCTGTCCGATGGCCGGGCCTTGGGTATCCGGCCCGACTGCGAGCACGCGACCCACACCTTCATTGCCACCCACCGCCGGCAAGGGCGGCAACATGCCGTAAAGGCCGGTCAGGGTCAGCACATCAGACGGATTAATCGGTGCAGCCAGCACTTCCAGTAAAGCCTGGCCGGCGGCCGGTTCGGGTGTTGCCGATTCAACCGCTGCAATCGAGGCCTGGGGATCGGGACCACGTTCGGTGTATTGGGCTCGCTTCATGATCTGCTTCCTGTATCGGTGATGAGCACAGTCTAACGGAAACCTGGCGGTGGCATTAGAAGCCGAAGGATACCCCCATGCCGAACAGCGTCGCCAACCCCATCACCGCGAACATGGCAGCGGCAATGCCATGCACCGGCTTCATCGGAATCCGGGCCGCGAACCGGTCGCCGATGAACACCGCCGGCACATCGGCAATCAGCATGCCGAGTGTGGTGCCGATCACCACCAATACCGGATCGGGATAGTGCGCCGCCATGGCCACGGTTGCGATCTGCGTCTTATCGCCCATTTCCGCCAGAAAGAACGTAATCAGGGTGGCGCCGAACACACCGAACTTCCGGGCGACCTGCATTTCTTCCTCTTCGATTTTGTCGGGGATCATCGTCCAGACCGCCATGCCGAGGAAGGACAGGCCGAGAATCCAGCGCAGGACTTCGGGCGAGAGCACGGCGGTAATCCAGGCACCGAGCGCGCCGGCCAGGGCATGGTTGAGTATGGTGGCCACCAGAATGCCGGCGATGATCGGCACCGGCTTCTTGAACCGGGTTGCCAGCAGAAAAGCCAATAATTGGGTCTTATCGCCGATTTCGGCGAGGGCGACCACGCCGGTTGAAACGAACAGGGATTCCATTCGCTATTTTAACCGGCTTTCGGAACCACCATCACGGTCAAGCGGCCGGTGCAGACCAATTTTCCGGTCGCTTCCTCGTGGATGTCGACCTGCCAGAGGTGGGTGCGCTTGCCGCCGTGCACCAGCTTTCCGGTGCCCCGCACATAGCCGGAGGTTAAGGCGCGGACATGGTTGGCATTAATTTCCAACCCGACCGGCTGCTCACGATCCAGATCCAGCAGCAGGCTGGAAGCCATCGAACCGATGCTTTCAATCAAGGCCATGCTGGCGCCACCATGCAACAGACCCATCGGCTGGTGCGTGCGGGCATCGACCGGCATGCGCGCCACCAGAAAATCGTCGCCGATTTCAAGACACTCAATGGCCAGCGTCTGCATCAGGGTGTTCCGGCTCCAGCCGTTGACGGTTTCCAGCGGCAGTTTTTTCAAAGGCATGGCAATTCCAATAAAGGGCGGAAGCGATCAACGCAGCTGGCTATCCTTGCTGCCGCGTCGGTTGTAGCCGCTGTGGGAAGTATCGGCGTCCTGCGTGCGCTGGCACTCAATACACAGACGCACGCCGGGAACGGCTGATCGGCGGGCTTCCGGAATGGCGGCATCGCATTCCTCGCACTGTTTCCGGCTTTCGCCGCGGGCCAGTTTGCCGCGCGCACGGGCAATCGCATCCTCGACGCTAGCGTCGATCTGATCCTGCACGGCACCATCGCGGCTCCAGCCTCCGGCCACAGCAACCTCACCTCACTACGGATAATGACTTATTTTAGTCCATCCCAGCCCGCCGTGTGGGCGGCATCGTCATAGGCCAAGCGCATCGAACTGGACGGGATGTTGTTGTAGGATGATGTTTTAAGAACGAAGCTGCCGCCGTGAAATCCCTGATTACCGCCCTTCTCCTGTTGTTTTCCGTCTGCAGCCATGGCGCCGAGCCGCCCACTTTGATTCTGATGGGCGGTTCCTACCGCACCTGTTCAAGCCTTCTGGCCGAGGATTGCCGGCCTGAGCAGCGTGCATTTCCCGGAGCACGCGAGGCGCCGCAATACCGTATTGCACCCGAACGCTTTGCCGAAATCCTCGATCCGGCCTATTGGCAGGCACGCCCCGGCGCGCCCGGACTGGACGCCCTCAAACGCCTGCTGGTCAATACCCATGCCACCGCAGGCAATACCCTGCACGATGCAGAATCACTGGGCAGTGCTTTTGAAAAAACCGATGCCAACACCTGGAATCGATTGCTGACCCAAGAGCAGGATCTGATCCTGTCGGCATTCGAGCAACTGCAGCAACACAACGGCGTACGCAAACGCGAACAGGTCCGCATTGACGGCGGCAACCGGCCGTATGATGCCGCCCTGTTCCGGCAGTTTGTCGCCGAAGCCGGAAAGCGCAGCCCGGGGCGGAAACCCCGGATTGCGTTCACCACCTCGGCTTCCGTGAACGGTTTCGATGCCGTCGATTTCTATCGCGGCTTGCTGGCCCAGGCCGGCGCCGAACCGTTCTGGTGGCCGGTCGATGCCGCACTGGCCGAAGCGCGTTTCGGCGGCACCGGCGGCTGCCCCTTTTTACCGACCATGCGACGCAATGCGTTTTCCATGCTGGGCCGCGAGCGGGTGTTTCCCGATCTGGACGCGGAACAAAAGGCCGCCTGTATCGATGCAACCACCGTCGATGCGGTTCCGGATAATGTCCAAGCCCTGTTTTTGGATGGCGGCGACCAATGGCTGCACCGTCAAACTTTTTTTACCCGCGACGGCACGCCGAACCCCTGGCTAAGAACGCTGCGTGCGGCGTTTCTGCGCGGCGATCTGGTCGTGGCCGGCACCAGTGCCGGGGCCGCCGTGCAGTCCGGAAAATCCGGCATGATCACCAACGGCAGCAGCGTCAATGCCCTCAGCTACGGCGCCATTGCCGTCCATGGCAGCATGCCGGAAGGCTGTGAACGCGCCAAGCGTTGCCCGATGCCGCTGCGGGAAGACGATCTGACCTGGTGGAAAGGCGGCGGACTCGATCTGTTCGGCAACTATCTGGTGGATACCCACGTGTCAGAGCGCCGGCGCGAGCTGCGCCTGATCACGCTGATGGGCGCGATTGCCGAAGCTGCGGAACAGGCGCCGAAGGCCGGCATCGGCATTGATGAAACCAGCGCCTTGATGGTGCGACTTGTTGCCGACGGCCTGCACCTGGAAACCAGCGGCCAATCCGGGGCCTGGTGGTTCGAACCGCCCGGAACACGCACAGCAGTCGGCGGCTGGACCGTGCGCGGGCATTATCTGGCCCCGGGCGCCGAACTGCTGTGGTCGAAAGGCCGGATGCAGTTGCTCTCGGCCGCTTCTGCCGTGACCCCGCGCGGAAGCATCGGCTATGTCGGCGGCGATGCGCTGCAACCGGAGGTGCTGCGTCAGGTCGTTTGGCATCTGGCGCGCGCCGGAGCACAGGACACCGAACTCGATGCGCTCGATTTCCGAATGAAGATCAAGCTGCTTCCGGCATCGTATCGGTGGCAGGGGCCGCAGGGCCAACAGGGCATCACCGGGCTGGAGTTCACACTGGCGCGGCCCTGAAACCCATTCACCCGATTACGACATGCCGAAGCACAGAATGCATCGGTGATACGGAGCCTGATGATGCATCGAAAAGCCTTTCTGCCAAGCAAGATCTGCCTTCGCTGCAGCCGGCCGTTTTCCTGGCGCAAAAAATGGGAGCGCGACTGGGATCAGGTGAAATTCTGTTCCGAACGCTGCCGGCGGGAAGCGCCTAAAGCATGAAAACCTTGCGGCTGCTGCTTGGCGATCAACTCAATCCGCTGCACCCTTGGTTCGATCGGGTCGATCCGGAGGTGCTGTACGTGCTGATGGAAATCCGCCAGGAAACCGATTATGTGCTGCATCATGCCCAGAAAATCCTGGCTATTTTCGCCGGTATGCGTGCATTGGCGGAGCATCTGCGTTCGGCAGGGCATCGGGTCCGCTACATCGCCATCGATGCCCCGGAAAACCGCCAGAATCTCACCGGGAATCTGGATGCGCTTCTGAGCGAAACCAAGACCGGCTGTTTTGAATGGCAGGCCCCGGATGAATACCGCTTGGATGCGCAGCTCGATGCCTGGTTCGCCGGAAGCGGCCTTGATGGCGGAAAAACCTCGAGCATGCACTTCCTCGCCAACCGTTTCGAAGCCCGGAATCTGTTTGCCGGCAAGAAGCAATGGCGCATGGAGAATTTTTACCGGCACATGCGCCGTAAACACGGCGTGCTGCTCGAGCCCGATGGCAGTCCGGCTGGCGGCCAGTGGAACTTCGATGCCGAAAACCGCAAGCCTTGGCGGGGACAGCCGCCCGAGCCCTCGGATCGGCGGCCGCTGCATGACCATACGCTGCTCTGGCAGACGATAGGCGATGCCGGCGTACCGAGTTTCGGCAATCATTCGGCCGCGGCTTTCCGATGGCCACTGAACCGCGGCGAGGCCCTGGACATGCTCACCGCATTCATCGACGAGGCGCTTCCGCATTTCGGCGACTTCCAGGATGCCATGAGTACGAGTGCAGCCCGTCTGTTCCATTCATTGCTGTCCTTTGCGCTGAACGTGAAGATGCTGCATCCGCAGGAGGTCATCGCCGCCGCTGAAACCGCCTGGCGCAGCGGTACTGCCCCATTGGCGGCCGTGGAAGGTTTCATCCGGCAGATCCTGGGCTGGCGCGAGTATATCCGCGGCGTGTACTGGGCACATATGCCGGGTTATGAAAACAGCAATGTACTGGAACACACGCTCCCATTGCCGGAATGGTTCTGGACCGGTAAAACGGACATGCGCTGTCTGCAGAAGAGCATCGGCAATTCGCTGGAACATGCCCATGCCCACCATATCCAGCGCCTGATGGTGATCGGCAATTTCGCCCTGCTTGCCGGCCTTGACCCGCAAGCCCTGCACCGCTGGTATCTCGGCATCTATATCGATGCTTTCGAATGGGTCGAGCTGCCGAACACGCTGGGCATGAGTCAATTCGCCGATGGCGGGCTATTGGCCAGCAAACCCTACGCGGCCAGTGCCGCCTATATGCATCGCATGAGCGATTACTGCCGCGGCTGCAGGTATAAGCGCGATCGGCGGACCGGGCCGGATGCGTGTCCATACAACGCGCTTTACTGGGATTTCCACCTCCGCCACGCCGATCGTCTGTCCAAAAATCCACGCATCGGCATGGTTTATCGCAATCTGGCGGCCATGGATGCGTCTGAAATCGAAAACATCCGTCGCCATGCGGCGGACCTGCGTGCGCATATGGACGTACTGTAGGCCGGGTGACCCGACTGACAATCGACGAAAGCTGAGCACCCGAAATTCCGAACTGCGGAATTAATGCGCCTCGCCAAGATACGCAGCAACCTGGGCATAACTGCCGCGGAACACCACGCGCCCGGCCTTCAAGCCGAGCTGATAGGCATACATCGGATCGTAGTAGTCGCGCAGCAGCGGTTCGATCCAGGCCCGGTGTGCCTCCGGATTGCCGCGGACGTGCGCCGCCAATGCCGCATTCATTTCGGACAGCAATTGGCTATGACGCTGGCCACCCAAGCGGCGCTGCAGACTTGCCAGATTCTGCCGGAGCTCTTCGCCGAAACCGGCGAAACCGGCAAGCTCGCCGGCATGCGTCTGCCAATCGGCGAGGTTGCGCAGGATGTAATTGTGAAAGGTATGTTCCACACGTTCCGGCAATGGCATTTCCACAACAGCCAAGGGCGCCTGCATCATGCTTTCACGTAGTACCTCGGGCACGGCAATGCGGCCGATCAAGCGGCTTTCATCTTCCAGTACGATGACCGACTGTGGCGCGGCGTGCCGGCGCTTCATCAGCGCAATGGACAGGGCATTCTCGAAGCCGATCTGATTCGGCTGCCCGCCAAGACGTTTGCCGAAGGCGCTGCCGCGATGATTGGCCAATCCCTCCAGATCGACGGCGTTGGTTAGACCCTGTAAAAGGCGGGTCTTGGCGCAGCCGGTCTGGCCCGAGACGATGATGAAACGATGCTGTGCCGAGGTTTCCAGTTGATGGATCAGGAACCGGCGCAAGGCCTTGTAACCGCCGATGATGCGCGGATAGTCGATGCCGGCCTGCATCAGCCATTGCTGGCTGATGCGGGAGCGCAGCCCGCCGCGGAAACAGTAGAGGTAGCCATTCGGATGCCTCTGGGCAAAGTCCAGCCAGGCGGCAATCCGGCTGTCCTTGACTGCGCCTTGCACCAGTTGATGGCCAAGCGCAATCGCGGCCTGTTGGCCCTGCTGCTTGTAACAGAGGCCGACCTGCGCCCGCTGCTCATCGTCCATTAGCGGCAGATTGACCGTGTGCGGAAACGCACCTTCGGCGAACTCCCCGGGCGAGCGGGTATCCATGAATGGCGTATCCGCCAGAAACAGTCGGGTGAAATCGCGGCTGTCCGGCCGACTCAACGCAGATGCACCCATGGGCCATCAGTCCGCGCATACAAACGGCCAACACAGTGCGGTTCAATACCGGCATCGCGCAATACCGTTTCAAGCGCCACCGCGGAATCGGGGGCAACGGCAATCAGCAGGCCGCCGCTGGTCTGTGGATCGCACAGTAGAGCTTTCTGAAAGTCGTTCAAGGACGCGACTTTATGACCATAGCTGGCGAAGTTCCGTCCGGTGCCGCCCGGCACGCAACCCTGTGCGATATACTCGGGCACCGGCTCGAGCACCGGGATGGCATCGAAGACAAGTTCAGCCTGCACGCCACTGCCTTCGCACATTTCCAGCAGGTGACCGAGCAACGCGAAGCCGGTGACATCGGTCACCGCCTTCACCCCCGGCATCGGCCCAAGTTTGGCCCCAACGCTGTTCAGCCGGCACATGGTCTTGATGGCCAGCCCGTCGTGCTCGGGCCGCAGTTTTTTCTGTTTCTGCGCGGTGGTCAGCACGCCCACGCCGAGCGGCTTGGTCAGATACAGCAGGCACCCGGCCTCTGCGGTGTTGTTCTGTTTCAGATGGGCTTTGGCCACCTGCCCGGTGACCGCCAGACCGAAAATCGGCTCCGGAGAGTCGATGCTGTGGCCGCCGGCCAAGGCAATGCCCGCGTCATGGCAGGCCTGACGACCGCCATCGACCACCCGTTGTGCCACTTCCGGCGGCAGCAGATTGACCGGCCAGCCCAGAATGGCAATGGCCATGAGCGGCGTGCCGCCCATCGCGTAAATGTCGCTGATGGCATTGGTCGCGGCGATGCGTCCGAAGTCGAAGGGATCATCGGCGATCGGCATGAAGAAATCGGTGGTGCTGAGGATGACCCGGCCATCTCCCAGATCGTACGCGGCGGCATCGTCCTTGCTGCTGTGCCCGACCAGCAGGTTCGGATCGGATTTCAGATCAAGCTGCGAGGCCAGAATGGTATCGAGCACCTGCGGAGAAATCTTGCAGCCGCAGCCGGCGCCGTGGCTGTATTCGGTGAGGCGGATCGGGGAATTTTCCATGCATCCATCATAGCAAAAAAGCCCTGCTTCAGCGGGACAGGGACTCCAGCTGTTCCTTTTTGTAGGCGATGTCGTCTTCGGAATCCGCATATTTCAAGGCAATGCCGAGAACCTCGGCTTCTATGGCAAGAAATGCATCCAGCACGTCCGGATCGAAATGACTGCCGCGCCCTTCCTTCAGGATGGCGATGGCACGCGCATGCGGGCAGGCCTCCTTGTAGACGCGACGGCTGATCAGGGCATCATAGACATCCGCAATGGCCATCAGACGGGCCGACACCGGAATGGCATCGCCGGAAAGACCCTGCGGGTAACCGCTGCCGTCCCACTTTTCCTGATGGGAAAGGGCGATTTCCTTGGCATAACGCAGGAATCCGACGTTGATGCCGAGCTCCTGTTCGGTATGCACGATAGCTTCGTATCCCAGCGTGGTGTGGGTTTTCATGATCTCGAACTCTTCCTCGGTCAGCTTTCCGGGCTTGAGCAGAATGCGATCCGGAATACCGACCTTGCCGATGTCATGCAGGGGTGCCGATTTATAGATGGCGTCGATTTCCGATGTGCCGAGACTCGATGCAAAACGCGGATGGCTTTGCAGCTTCTCGGCAAGCGCCTTGATGTAAAGCTGCGTGCGCCGGATGTGCTTTCCGGTCTCCTGATCACGGGTTTCGGCCAGCGAGGTCACCACTTGGATGGTAACATCCTGCAACGCCGCGATTTCACGGGTGCGGATCTGGACTTCCTTTTCGAGATAGTCGGCTTTGTCGCGCAGGAAGTCGGCCGCGCGCTTCAGGGCCAGATGGTTCTGGATCCGCATCAGGAAAATCGGAGGGCTGATGGGTTTGGTGATGTAATCGACCGCACCAAGCTCCAGGCCGTGCTTTTCATCGTCACTCTCGGCGCGCGCGGTCAGGAAAATGACCGGGATATGGGCGGTTGCCGGATCGCGCTTGAGCTGTTCACAGACCGCATAGCCGTCCATGACCGGCATCATGATGTCGAGCAGGATGATGTCGGGGCTGGCCGAGCGCGCCAACTCCAGACCACGGGCACCGCTGTTGGCAACCTTGACCTTGTAGCGGTCCTTGAGCAGGGTGCTCATCAGCACCAGATTTTCCGGCGAGTCGTCGATGACGAGCACGACAGGATGCGAACTCATGGCGCCACCTTTCCATTCCGGCGCTCCATGGCGACCCGTATTTCGACCAGCGCCAACTCAAAATCGAAACTTTCGACGGCATCGCGGATTGATCTGTAACTTTCAGGCCATGCGGCTTTGAAAAGGATCTGGTGCCGGTGGAAGAAATCCAGACTTTCGGCATCGGCATCGGAAAGCATTTCACCGAGACGATCGACGGCGACTGGCAATTGGGACATATCGGGCTGCGTCCAAGCTTCATCCGCCGGTTCCGCCGGCAGGTGGATCTTGAGTTTGCCGATCAGATCAGCGATCTTGTCCTCGAGATCCACAAGGGGGGGTTCCAGTACATGGTCCGTGACGCCTGAGCGCAGCATGCTCTCTAACCCTGCTGCCTGCTGCTGGAGCCCGTGGGCACCGATGCTTCCGCACAAACCTTTCAGCGTGTGCACGATCCGCTCCGCGGCGGCCGGGTCACCGGCGACCAGTGCATTGCGGATCCGGTCGGCCACGTCAGCCTGCTTCAGGGCGAACTTCCGCAGCATATCCAGATAAAGCGTTTGTTTTCCGCCCATCAGCCGCAGGCCGGTGGCCGCATCGAGCCCCTCAATGGACCAGTCGGAAAATGGCTCCACAGCATCCAGCAATTGCTGCGGTTCCTGCGCCAGCGTGGCGACATCGGGCAACTCGGCGTCAGGCACCAGCCATTGATGCAAGGTTTTCCAGAGCAGTGCGGGATCGATCGGCTTGGACAGGTAATCGCTCATTCCGGCCTCGATGCAGCGTACACGGTCCTGCGGCATCGCATTCGCCGTCATCGCGATGATCGGCATCGAGAGGAACTGCGGCATCTTGCGGATTTCACGGGTGGCGGTCAAGCCGTCCATCACCGGCATCTGAACGTCCATGAGCACGGCATCATAGGACTTTAAACGCAGCATATCGATGGCAATGGCGCCATTGTCTGCGGTTTCGACGGCAAGACCCGAATCCTCCAGAAGATCACGCGCAATTTCCTGATTGATTTCATTGTCCTCCACCAACAGAATCCGCTTGCCGGCCATGGCCGCAAGAAGCATATGATCTTCTTCATCAGGACTGCCACCGGTATCAGTTGCCATATTGATCGGTGACTGCTGCTGCCGACCGAACAGCCTTGCGATGACATCGAACAGCGTCGATGCCGCTACCGGCTTGATTAGCACCTCATTGATGCCGGCGGACTCGCTGGCCGAATGCACTTCCTCGCGCCCGTAGGCTGTAACCAAACATAACTTCGGTGTGTTCGATAAGTCAAGGGCGCGTACCCGGCGTGCGGTCTCGATGCCGTCAATCTCCGGCATCTGCCAATCTATGAACACGACATCGTAGGGAACTCCGGAAGCGGCGGCGGCACTGACGGCTTCAATGGCGGCCTGACCGCCGGAGGCCTGCTCGACCTTGAACGACATCGACAGCATCAGATCCGCGAGGATGGTACGCGCGTATTCATTATCATCGACCACCAGTATGCGACGGCCACGCAAATCGGGATCGGGCAGCCGGAGCCGTTTGCGGCTGTTGGTTTTCCCGACCCGTACGGTGAACCAGAAATTCGAGCCCTTGCCCGGTTCGGATTCCACCCCGATTTCCCCTCCCATCAGCTCGACCAGCTTCTTGGAAATCGCCAAGCCGAGACCGGTGCCGCCGAATTTACGGGTCGTGCTGATATCGGCCTGCTGGAAGGACTCGAACAGGCGCCCCAGTTGTTCAGGGCTGAGTCCGATTCCGGTGTCTTTTACGGTGAACTTGAGCAGGATTTCATTGCCTAAATCGCTCTGTTTGCGGCCGATGACAGCCACCTCGCCTTTCTCGGTGAATTTCACGGCATTGCCGAGCAGATTGATCAGCACCTGTCCGATACGCAGCGGGTCACCGCTCAGCGTCGCCGGAATGGCCGGATCGATGTCGAACACCAGCTCAAGCGCTTTCTCTTCGGCTTTGCCGCGGACCAGTCCGGAAACATCATTGAGCATCGCCTCGACATCGAACACGATGTACTCGATCAGTAGCCTTCCGGCCTCGATCTTGGAAATATCCAGGATGTCGTTGATGATGCCGAGCAGGTGGCGACCCGAGCTCTGGATCTTGAGCAGATAATCGCGTTGCCGGCTGGTGAGTTCGGTTTTCAGCAGCAGATGCGTCAGCCCGGTAATGGCATGCATCGGCGTGCGGATTTCATGACTCATATTGGCGAGGAAATAGGACTTTACCTGTGCGGCGGACTCTGCAGTCTCCTTGGCTGCTTGCATCAGGTTCTCGGCGTGCTTGCGTTCACTGATGTCGCGCGCAATGCCGAGATATCCCGTCACACTGCCATTCTCGTCACGTAACTCCGATACCGTCAGCAGTACCGGTACGTGCCGGCCGGTCTTGCTGACATAGGTCCACTCCGCGGTGTGCGACTTTTCGTTCAACAGCGGATGGATGAATACCTTAAAACCAGAATCGATGCCGAGCTCGGCGGCACGTGCATTGACCTCATAGGGAAGATGGAATACGGCAGGCGTCTGGAGTCCGACCAATTCTGCGGCAGCATAGCCCGTCAGCTTTTCCGCTTCGGGATTGAAACTGACGATGATTCCCGAAATATCCGTGGAAATGACCGCCGCACCGGCACTTTCGACGATCGAACGCTGCAAAGCAGAGGCGTCCCACAGCTCGTGCCGGAGCCTTGCCTCGCGCTCGACCTGCAGCCGGAGGACTTCACGCTGTGACATTAAAGCCTTCTCGGCTTCGGTACGGCTGGTGATGTCGGTCAGCAGAAGCACCCTGTTCAGCAGATGATCGCGGTCATCGCG
>Ga0315907_10003365_pt1 | contig 18999 bp, 20 predicted proteins | sample LakEriMetagenome_3_FD_203525 | JGI IMG/M metagenome (GOLD analysis project Ga0315907, IMG submission 203525) | Freshwater fungal communities from buoy surface, Lake Erie, Ohio, United States - Buoy 12 MA123 | ecosystem: Environmental > Aquatic > Freshwater > Lake > Lake biofilm | place: USA... | reverse complement strand
CCGCCCGTTTTCGGTAGATTGCGGGCCGTTCTTGGGGGGTTGTGCCGTCGAGGGGGCGGGTATTTTCCACAAATTGGCTCTCAGGGCAAGCTCGGGTTGAGGATGCGCAAGGTATGCGCGGCCTCGATGGAGCATGCCGATGACCTTCAAGCTGACGATTCAGAGCAACGTGGCCCAGATCAGGGCGCGGCTGCAGCAGTTCTCAGACCGGGAATTCGCCATCGCTGTGTCTGACGCGCTGACCGCCACGGCAAAGACGGTGCGCGACACCATCCAGGCCGACATGCCCCGCGTGTTCGACCGGCCCACGCCCTACACCGTCAGACAACTTCGGTACGTTCCGTCCAGGGCCAAGACGCTGACGGCCGCTGTCGGCTTCAACGTGGCCGCCATCACAGATCAACGCGGCGCGCTGCTGGGCTTCCGCGACCTGGGGCCTGGCGCCACCCCCGCCGGAAAGTACCTGCAGTTCCAGGTGGATGGCGGCCAGCGAGCGCAGAAGCGCTTTGAGCGATCGCTGCAAACGGTGGGCATCCTGCCTCCCGGCTGGGTGACGGTGCCCGGCGAGCGCGCCAAGATCGACCAGTACGGCAACCAGAGCGTGGGCGAGCTGCGGCAGATCCTCAGCTTCTTTGACGCCGCCGAACTGGTAGCCGGCAGCCGCCAGAACATGGGCCCGCTGGGCCGCGCCAAGCGCCTGAAGGGCACGCGCAAGAAGGCCGGCTTTGAATACTTCGTGGTGCGCCCAGGTGAGCGCCGCAGCTTCGTGCGCCAGGCCGGCGCGCGTGCGGGCATGAAGGGCACGCACCTGGCGCAGCCCGGCATCTACCGCCGCACGAACTTCGCCCTGGGCTCGCGCATTGAGCCGGTGTTGATCTTTGTGAAGCGCGCCCTCTACAAGCCGCGCTTCGACTTCTACAACCAGGCGCAGCGCATCACCAACCAGACGCTGCCCGGCGAGATTGACCGCGCCGTTGCCGAGCGCCTCGCGCGCCTGCAACAAGCCACCCCATGACCCTCGAAACCCCCTGCACCCAGGCCGCTTTCGGTGAGCTGGTGGGCATCAGCCAGCAGGCCGTGAGCGACCTGGTGTCGCGCGAAGTCATCCAGCCCGGTGACACCGCTGGCCAATGGCTTCTGGCCTACTGCGCGCACCTGCGCGAGCAAGCCGCGGGCCGGGGGGCCGATGGTGAGTTGGCCTACCAGCGCAGCGAGCTGGCCCGCGTCAGCCGTGAGCGCGCCGAAATCAAGCTCGCGCTCGAGCGCCGCCAGTACGCCCCCGTGGCCCTGCTGGAGCAGGTGCTGGCCACCGTGGGCCGCAGCATCGTGGGCGTGCTCGAGCCGCTGCACGTCAACCTGCACCGCCAGTGCCCGGCCCTCACGGCTGAAGACCTGAAGCTCATCCAGCTGGAAATCTCCCGCGCGTGCGACGTGGCCGTGCAGGCATCCCTGGCCATGCTTGACGTAGAAGACGACGCCGAAGGCCCCGACGCCGCGCCTGGTGCAGCCGATGCCGCCGCCGATGCCACCGCAGAAGCCGAAGCCTTCGGCGACGAAGACGACTGAGCCGCAGCCCGCAGCCCGCAGCATGAGCGCCCGAGACCTCCCGCCCGACATCGCCCGCCAGGTGTGGCTGCACCAGCGCGCAGATCTGCGCCGCAGCATCCGCGCCGCCGTGGCCAAGGGCCTGGAGGCGATGAAAACGCCTGAGCCGCTGACCCTGGACGAATGGGCCGAGCGCCACTTCTACCTGTCGGCCGAATCCAGCCAGGGCGAGAAGCGCTGGGCCAGCTACCCCTTCCAGCGCGCCATGTTGGGCGCCATGGGCGATGACGACATCGAAGAGGTGGACATCCGCAAGAGCGCGCGGGTGGGCTACACCAAGATGCTCCTGGCCAGCCTCGGCTACGACGCCCAGCACAAGCGCCGCAACCAGGCGCTGTGGCAGCCCACCGATGGTGACAGTGACGAGTTCTGCAAGGCCGAGCTGGAGCCCATGCTGCGTGACGTGAAGGTCATGCAGAGCGTGTTCCCCCGCTTCATGGCCAAGAGCAAGCAGAACACGCTCAACATGAAGAAGTTCCTGGGGTCCATCCTGTACCTCAAGGGCGGCACCAGCGCCGGCAACTTCCGCCGCATGACGCTGCAAAGCGCCAAGCTCGATGAGTTCGACGGCTTCGACCAGAAGATCGAGAAGAGCGCAGACCCCTTCACCCTGGCCTGGAAGCGCCTGGAGGGCGCCACCTACCCCAAGATCATCTGCGGCACCACGCCCCGCATCAAGGGCCTGAGCCACATCGAAAAGCGCGAAGCCGCCGCCGATGCCCGCCTGCGCTACCACATCACCTGCCCGCACTGCCAAGTGGAACACCCGCTGTCCTGGGGCGGCAAAGACGTGCGCCACGGCTTCAAGTGGGACGCGCATGACCCCGAAGGCACCGTGCGCCACCACTGCCCGCACTGCCTGGGCAGCATCACCCAGGCCGACTACCTGCGCCTGTGGCATGAAGGCGTATGGGTGAGCGAATGCGGCAACTACCGCGCCCACGGCAAGCCCTACCGCTGGACCGATGGCACCGGCACGCCCCTGCTCAAGCCCCCGCGCCATGTGGCCTTCCACGTGTGGACGGCCTACAGCCCGCAAGCCACCTGGGCCGCCATCGTCCGCCAGTTCCTGCAGTGCATCAAGGCCAAGGAAGCCGGCGACAAAGCCCCGCTCGAAGGCTTCGTCAACGAGACCCTGGGCGAGACCTGGGAAGAAGAAGTCGAGAAAGCCGAAGCGCACGAGCTGCAGAAGCGCGCCGAAGACTACCCCCTGCGCCGCGTGCCCGTGGGCGGCCTGCAACTGGTGGCCGGGGTGGACGTGCAAGACAAGCGCTGGGAGGTCACCGTCTGGGCCATCGGCCGCGGCAGCGAAATGTGGCCCGTGGACTACCAGGTCATCGAAGGCAACCCCGCCGATGAGCGCGAGTGGGAAGAGCGCCTGCACCCCTACCTGCAAGCCCCGCTCACCCACTGGCACGGCGCCCCGATGAAGATCGCCGCCAGCGCCATCGACACCGGCGGCCACTTCACCCACCAGGCCTACAACTTCTGCCGCCTGCACCACGGCCACAAGTATTTCGCCATCAAGGGCGACAGCAAAGAAGGCATGCCCATCAAGGGCCGCAGCAGCAGCCAGGACGTGAACTACCGGGGCCGCATCGTCAAGGGCGGCGTGCGCCTGTGGCTGGTGGGCACAGACACCGCCAAAGACAACCTGTTCGAGCGCCTGCGCGTGCAGAACCCCGGCCCCGGCTACATCCACTTCAGCAAGGCCCTGCCGCTGGAGTGGTTCAAAGGCTTCACCGCCGAAGTGCGCCGCACCGTGCGCACCAGCAGCGGTGAGAAGGTTCGCTGGGTGAAAACCGCCGCGCGCAATGAGCCGCTGGACACCTCCGTCTACGCCCTGTTCGCCAGCCAGATGCTCGACCACCACAAGCTCAGTGATGCGCAGTGGGCCAAGCTGGAGAACGACCTCCTGCCTGACCTCTTCGCCCTGCCGCCCGCGCCGCTTGAGCCCGCTGTGCCGCCCACCCCGGCCGCCCCCCTGGCCCCGGGCCAGATCGAAACCCGGCCCGCCGCCCCCGCTGATGCCGCCGCCCAGGCCCAGGCCCAGGCCCCGGCCCAGCCCGCCCAGCCCGCGCCGCCCATGGCCCAGCGCCGCCGCCCCCCGCCACCTCCGCCCGCGCCTCCGCCCGCGCCCTTCGTCAGCCCCTTTGCCAGCCCTGAATGGAGTTCCCGCCTGTGAGCACCACCGCCTCAACCCTCGAACCCACCGCCGAAGCCGAAAGCCCCCAGGCCGAGCTGCTGGCGCGTGACCACCCCGGCCAAACCCCGGCCGGCGCCCGCCAGAACAGCGCCGCGCTGCTGAAGGTGGACATCCGTGACGTGCTGCAGGCCGAAATCGGCATGAACGAACCCTTCGCAGACCTGGTAAGCGATGCCCTGTGCCGCGGCCTGCGCAACCGCTGGGGCGGCCGTGAAATCTACGTCCCCGCCGAAGACATCGCCGAGCGCAACACCCGCATCCGCCAAGCCTGGCGCGGCAACAACGCCAGCGAAGTGATGCTGCGCTTTGGCATCAGCAAGGCCACGCTGTACCGGGTGCTGAATGACCGCTAACCCCCGCAAAGTCTCATTCCTTGGGTAGGAATGAGACTGCCCCCCGGGTAGGCTGGCCGGGCTTACTGCCAGACACCGCAGGCCCCACCACCACCGCACCCGCGCATGACCACACTCGCCGAAGCCCAAAGCATGGTCTCTGCCTATCTGGCGGCAGAGCAGGCCATTCTGGCGGGCAAGGAAGTTCGCATTGGCGGCACCGGTGTTGACCGCTTCCTCCGCCACGAAGACCTGGACATGGTGCGCGCCGGCCGCGCCGAATGGGAAAAGCGCGTGGCCGCCCTGCAGGCCAGTGCCGGCTACGCCCCCACCTTCGGCGGCCTGAGCTACAGCGTGGCCGATTTCAGCGTGGCCCGAGACCGATAAGGCCCGCCGCCCAGCGCACACACACCATGGCCGAAGACAACACCGCCCCCAACCTCATTGACCGCCTGGTGGGCTGGTTTGACCCCAGCGCCGGCCTGCGCCGGGTGGGTGCGCGCCGCGCCCTGGCCCTGGCCGCGCCGCCCTATGAGGCCGCCAGCCCCAGCCGCACCCGCAAGTTCTACACCGACCAGCGCAGCCCCAACCAACTGGTAGACCTCAGCGCCCGCGCCCTGCGCGCCCAGGCCCGGCAACTGCAGCGCAATCATGATGTCTCACGCGGCATCCTGCGCACCATGGTGAACAACGTGGTGGGCGCCAACGGCATCAGCATCGAGCCCCAGCCCCGCCGTGCAGACGGCACCATCCACGACGAATACGCCGCCGCCCTGCGCGCCGCCTGGCGTGAGTGGATCTTGCGCCCCGAAGTCACCGGCCGCCACCACTGGAGCAAGGTGCAGCGCCTCATGTGCATGACCTGGCTGCGCGACGGTGAATCCTTCGCCCAGGAAGTGCTGGGCGTGGCCGGCTACGCCTACCCCACCGCCGTGCCCCTGGCGCTGGAGATGTTCGAGGCCGACCTCGTGCCCTTCGACTACGAGGTGACGCCCCGCATTGACCAAGGCATCGAGCGCAACGCCTGGGGCCGGCCCATCGCCTACTTCGTGCACAAGCACCACCCGGCCGATGGCATCGGCCCCGGCCTGAGCTTCAGCACCGCAGACCTGAAGCGCGTGAGCGCAGAGCGCGTGCACCACATCGCCCTGCTGGACCGCATTGGCCAGATGCGCGGCATCAGTGAGTTCGCCAGCATCATCACCCGCCTTGAAGACATCAAGGACTATGAGGAAAGCGAGCGCATCGCCGCCAAGATCGCCGCCGCGCTCACCGCCTACGTCAAGAAAACCAGCCCAGACGGCTACCAAGGCCCGGTGACGGACAGCGCCGGCAACCCCGTGGCGCGCAGCATCAGCATGGCGCCCGGCATGGTCATTGACAGCCTCACCGTGGGCGAAGAAATCGGCCTGATCGACAGCAACCGGCCCAACCCCAACGTGGTGACGTTCCGCCAGGGCCAGCTTCGCGCCGTGGCCGCTGGCGTGGGTGCCAGCTACAGCAGCATCGCGCGTGATTACGGCGGCACCTACAGCGCCCAGCGCCAGGAGCTGGTGGAACAGTGGGTGAACTACGCCACCCTCACGGACGAGTTTGTCGGCCAGTTCATCCAGCCCGTGTGGGCCAGCTTCGTGGCTGCGGCCACCCTCAGCCGCGCCGTGCCCGTGCCGCGTGACGTGCAGCCCGGCACCGAGGACGACGCCCTGTTCCTGGCCCAATCCATGCCCTGGATTGACCCCGCCAAGGAAGCCGCCGCCTACCTCGCCCTGGTGCGCGCAGGCTTCGCCAGCGAGGTGGAAGTCATGCGCAAGCGTGGCGTCAACCCGCGGGATGTGCTCGAGCAGATCACCACCTTCCGCGCCGAAACCGCCGCGCGTGACCTGGTGTTCACCAGTGACGGCCGCAACAGCGAAGCCGGCGGCGCCAGCCCTGACGCTGCCCAGATCACCGACACCGCCACCCAAGCCGCCACCCGCGCCGCTGAGGCCAGCGCCCGCCTCACGCAGCAAGACATCGCCCGCCTGCGTGACGCCGTGCAAGCCCAGGCCCGCGCCCAGGCCGCGCCCGCCCCGGCCGCCGCGCCCGTCAACGTGCATCTCGGCATTGACACCGCGCAGGTGGCGCAGATGGCGCAAGAGGTGGCCGGCCTGCACCGCGCCACCCTCAGCAAGATTCGAGAGGACATCCAGGCCATGCCCGTCGTCATCCCCGCCCCGCAAGTCACGGTGGAAGCCATCATGCCCGCCGTGCGCGCCGAGGCCCCGCAAGTCACCGTCAACGTCGAACCCGCCCCCATCACCGTGGTGGACAACCACCCCAAGCGCAGCGTGCAAACCGTCGAGCGTGACGCGAACGACGAAATCACCCGCACCGTCACCACCTACGAGCGCTGAGGCCGCCCATGGACTTGAAGCACCACGTCGCCCAGCAGACCCTGGACGCCACCATTGCAAGCCTGGCCAGCAAGACCACCTACACCGGCGCCACCGTCACGCTCGGCGGTGGCATTGGCGCGATCATCAGCAGCGAGCCGGCTGAGTCCGCGACCCTCACGCTCGGTGGCTGGCTCGTCAGCAGTGAAGGCGCCGTGGTGGCCGGCATCGTCCTCGGCGTGGCCGGCTTCCTCGTCAACCTGTTTTTCCGCCGCCGCGCAGACGCCCGCGAAGAGCGCGAGCACCAAGCCCGCATGCACGCCCTGCGCGGCCAGCAGCCGGGCGCTTGAGCCCCGCATCAGCACCTGCCCCCCACCACCATGGCCGTCATCTACCGCATCGCCACCAAGACCGCCCGCATGCAGGCGGTGGTGGATGACATCGGCCCCAACGGCAAGCTCAAGCTGTTCACCGCCGCCGATGTCCTGCTGGCCACCTTCCCCCTGGCCAGCGTGGCCGGCACCGTCTCTGGCACGGTGCTCACGTTTGCGGACGCCAACGGCGCCGCGCCCGGCGTCCTGAACACCACGGCATCCGCGGCCGGAGACGCCGCCAAAGCCACGGTCACCACCAGTGCGGATGTGGACATCATCACCGGCCTCACCGTAGGCACCAGCGCCGCAGACCTGATCGTCAACGCCACCACGCTGTCGATCAACCAGGCGGTCACTATCACCGCCGCCACCATCTCGCACGCCTGAAGATCTGAACCATGTCCGCTTCACAACTTGGCTACACCCCCGGCTCAGGCGCGAACGTCGCCACCGACCTGGATGCTGGCGGCGCCCACCACCAGAAGGCGCTGATCGAGCATCTGCAGGACGGCGAGCCCACGCCCGCCACTGAACAAGCACCCCTGCCCACTGCGCTCTACGGCGAAGCCATCGAGGCGCTGGAGGCCATGCGCATGGCCATCCAGGCGCTCACACGCACGATGGGCCAAGCGATGCCCGACACCGCAGGGCGTTTGCGCGTGAACGTCGAGCTGGGCGCCCTCACGGCGTCTATCGCTGCCGCGCAGACGCTGGCGACTGTCACACAAGTGGTGACCCTCACCAACCAAACCCAGATCGGCGGCTTGTCGGCCACCGAGCAAATCCCGTCGCTGATGCGACTTGGTGCAGACAGCCTGCGCCGCAACATCACGGTGAGCTGACATGCCGACGACCAACGGAAACCGCAAAATCCTCGACCTGAAGCGGTGGGAGTTCTGCAATCCACTGCCCAGTGCCACGGCTGCAGCGCAGTTCATCGTCAGCAGCCGGCACTATCGGCAGCAGCAGCTCTTGGTGCAGAGCAACGTCGACGCTTTCTTGTACGACCCGCGCGAAGACGGCTTCATTCGAGTGCCATCCCCCGCGCTGGCCGGTACCTTCGGCGCGGGCGCCAGCGGCGTGGCCGGCAGCTTCAGCACCGGCACCACGGTGGGTGCATCCAGCCTCACGGCCACGGCCGGCACCACCACCGGCATCACCACCAACCAGACCCTGGCGCGAGACCTGCGCGGCTACAGCGTCTACTTCGTGGGCGGCACCAACGCGGGCCGTCTCAAGACCATCGCCAGCAACACGATCGGCGCCAACGCCACCTTCACCTTCGAGGGCGCCCCCGAGGCCGTGGCCTTCGATGCCACCAGCCAGTACCGCATCAAAGCGCCCGTGTTCTACGTGGTCGGCGCGGGCACGCTGGCCGCCGGCAGCTTCCGCAAATACGACTTCGCCACCAACACCTGGACCACACTGGCCATCACCGGCTTGCCTGCCACCCTGGGCACTGACGGCAAGATGTGCAGCACCCCAGCCTGGGTCGACACCGGGTTCAAGAGCTTCGCCACCGGCACCGCCACCTCTGCCACCACCACCACGCTGGTGAACAGCGCCAAGACGTGGGCCGTGAACCAGTGGGCCAACTACCAGGTGCGCATCAGCGCAGGCACGGGCGCGGGCCAGATCCGCACCGTGACCAGCAACAACGGAACCACGTTGACTGTGCCCACCTGGACGGTCACGCCCGATGCCACCAGCCAGTACAGCCTGGAAGGCAACGACGATTTTCTGTACTACCTGGGCAACAACGCCGTCACGCTGTACCGCTACAGCATCGCAGGCAACACCTGGACCACCCTGGCCCCTGGTGTCGCCCGCGCAGGCGCCCCGGGCCTGGGCGCCGGGGCAAGCTGGATTCATGGTGTCAGCGCCGCAGACTGGAGCAACGAGTCCGCCATCCGCAACGGCCGCTTCATCTACAGCTTCCGCGGCAACGGCACCGCAGCGCTTGACGTCTACGACATCGCCGCCAACACCTGGATCGCTCAGACCTACGCGCCCGCCACGGAAACGTTCACCACGGGCACGAAGTATGCGTACTGCAAAGACCGCATCTACATCCAGAAGGAAGCCACCGGCCGCTGGTTCGCATATGACCTGGCCCAGGTCGCCATGCTGCCATGGAGCACCATGACCTACACCCAGGGCGCGGCCGTGCTGGGCGACACCGCATTCGACGTGACCTACCGCGACGGCGCAACCGAGATCGACTATATCTACATGGCCCTCAACACCAGCAGCGTGATGCTGCGTCTACAGGTGGTGTGATATGACTATTCAAGAGCTGATTGAGCTGGTGTCCAGGCGTCTGGCTTACTTCAGCCAACTGCGCACATCCGCTTCCAACCTGGGTGACGCTGCACAACTGGCGTCGCTTGACACCCAGATCGCGCAGGCTGAAGCCACCCTGGCTCAGCTCAAGACACTGCTGCCCTAAGCCATGTTCCTCACCCTGCTCCAATCCGGCGGGGCAGGGCCCGGCGTCATCACCGGCACCCTGTCGGCCGTCGAGTCTGGCGCCGACACCTTCAGCGCCACGGGCGTGGTGGAGGGGGGAACCCCGGCCGTGGCTCCACCCCAGCGCGCAGGCACCAGCCGCAGCGACCGCCAGCGCCGCCGCCCCGGCATCTTCCCCGCCCTGCCGCGTGAGGCAGAGCCCGCCTTGCCCATCCCGCGCCGCCCCCGCCGCAGGCGTGAGGCCGAGCTGGTGCTCTGGCTCAATCACTGAGCCACGGGCCCAGAAACCGCGCCGGCAACGGCCCCCGCATTTAGTCTCACTTCTGGGGTAGAAATGAGACTGCACCCTGCGCAAACTGCGCAGCATGAGTGCAGCCCCGCAAGCCCCCGCCTGGTACAGCATCCGCCGTCTCAACCCTGGTTCCGCTGCTGCTTCTGCCGCTGCGGCTCAAGGGGTGCAGAGCGCCGCTGAAATCTTCATCTACGGCGATATCGGCGAAAGCTGGTATTCCGAGAGCGTCAGCGCCGCCAACTTCGTGCGCGACCTGAACGCGCTGGACGCCGCGCACATCACCATCCGCATCAACAGCATCGGTGGCAGCGTGCCCGATGGCATCGCCATCCACAACGCCATCAAGCGCCACAAGGCGCAGACCACCACGGTGGTGGACGGCATGGCCCTGTCCATCGCCAGCCTGATCGCCCTGGCCGGTGACACGGTGGAGATGGCCGATAACGCGACCATGATGATTCACGCGCCGTGGACGTACATGGCCGGCAACAGCGCCGATCTGCGCGAGCAGGCCGATGTGCTGGACACCTGGGCCAACGCCATGGCCACCAGCTACGCCAGCAAGAGCAAGCGCCCGCAGGAGGAAATGCTCGCCCTGCTGACGGACGGCAAAGACCATTGGTACACCGCCGCCGAAGCCCAGGCCATGGGCTTTGTGGACACGGTGGTGGCCGCGCTGCCCCTGGCCGCATCGGGGGCCGCCCCGGCAGACCTTTCCCGTTTCCGCGATGTGCCGGCCGCCCTGCTGGCCGCACGCGCCCCCAGCACGCCCGCCGCGCCCCACCAGGCGCAGCAGGCCACTTCCGCGGCAGCCGCCGCAACCACCCTGGAGAACCCTCCCATGACGAATTCCGTCACCCCGGCGGCTGCTGCCCACACGCAGAACCCCGCCACCCCTGAAGCCGCCGCCGCCATCGCCGCGCAAACCCTGGCCGCCGACAAAGCGCGCCGCGGTGAGATTCGCGCCGTGTTCGCCAAGCACGCAGACCGTGACGGCGTGCCCGCCCTGCAGACCGCCTGCGAGGAAGACAGCAACATCACCGCTGAAGCCGCTGGCCTGAAGCTGCTGGCCCACCTGGGCAAGGACACCACGCCCGTGGCCGGGCATGTGGTCACCGTCACCGATGAGACCGACAAGCGCCGCGCCGGCATCGTGGCCTCGCTCATGGTGCGTGCCGGTGTGGGCACGGAGGACATGCGCAAGTCCGTGGCCGGCAGCCCGTTCCGCGGCTCCACGCTGCTGGATGTGGCCCGCGCCAGCCTGAAGACGGCAGGTATCAAGACGGACGGCATGGACAAGATGCAGATCGTGGCCGCTGCCTTCACGCAAGGCACCAGCGACTTCCCGATCCTGCTGGAAAACACCATGAACAAGACGCTGCAGACGGCCTACGCCGTGGCGCCCGACACCTGGAGCCGCTTCTGCGCCCGGGGCAGCGTCAGTGACTTCCGCGCCCAGCCGCGTTACCGCGTCGGCAGCCTGGGCAACCTGGAAACCGTCAACGAGCTGGGCGAGTTCGGATACCGGGCCATTCCTGACGGTGAGAAGGCCAGCATCACCGCCATCACCAAGGGCAACATCATCAACCTGAGCCGCCAAGCCATCGTGAATGATGACCTGGGCGCCTTTGTCGGCTTGGCCAACAGCCTGGGCCGCGCCGCGCGCCGCACGGTGGAGGCCGATGTCTACACCGTGCTGCGCTCGAACGGCGGCCTCGGCCCCACGCTCACCGACGGCCTCACGCTGTTCCATGCCTCGCGCAACAACATCACCACCACGGCTGCGATCAGCGTTGTGGCGCTGGATGCGGACCGCGTGGCCATGGCCAGCCAGCTTGATGTGGGCGCCAATGACTTCCTGGATCTGCGCCCCGCCGTGCTGGTGGTGCCCATCGCCCAGGGCGGCAACGCCCGCGTCATCAATGACGCGCAGTACGACCCCGACACCGCCAACCGTCTGCAGCGCCCCAACCAGGTGCGCGGCCTGTTCCGCGACATCGTGGACACGCCCCGCCTGACGGGCACGCGCCGCTACCTGTTCGCTGACCCCGCCGAGGCGCCGGTGCTGGAAGTGGCCTTCCTGGACGGCAACGACACCCCGTACCTCGAACTGGAAAACGGCTTCACCGTGGACGGCGCGCGCTGGAAGGTGCGCCTGGACTTCGGCATTGCCGGGGTGGACTTCCGCGGCGCCATCACCAACGCCGGCTGATCCACCGCCCCGGCGCCGCCCTGAACCAGCGGCACCGGGGCACCGCATCAACCTGCCCCGCCCCCCACACATCACAAGGAATCTGCACCATGCGCAACTTCATCAAAGAGGGCGAAGTCCTCACCCTCACCCCTACCTCTGCCGTGGCGGCCGGGGCTGGTTTCATGTTCGGCGCCGGCCTGTTCGGTGTGGCGCTTTCCCCCGTGGCAGCCAACACGCCCGGTGAGTTCATCACCGAGGGCGTGATCGAAATCGCCAAGACCAGCGCCCTGGCCATCAGCGTGGGCGACCGCCTGTTCTGGAACGCCGCGGGCAGCGTGGTCAACACGACCAGCGCCGGCCAGGTGTGCGTGGGCGTTGCCGTGTCCGCCGCCGTCAACCCCAGCCCCACGGTGCAGATCAAGCTGGGCCGCTTCCTGGCAGCGGGCACCTGACGCCGTAGCTGGCCCTGCAGCCCGCGCCTGAACCCCCGCAAGCCCGCCCCGGCCCGCCATGACCTTCGCCACCGCGCTGGACACCTGCAACACCGTCACCCTCCAGGCCCTGGGCCAGGCGGTGACGGTGGCCGGCCAAAGCGTGCAGGCGGTGTTCGACAACGGGTTCGCGCTGGGCTCGGTGGGCATCGGCATGGCCGGCACGCAGCCCACGCTGCGCCTGCGCACCGCTGACGTGGCGGCTGACCCCGTGGGCCAGACGGCGGTGGTGGGCGCCGTGAACTACCTCATCGCCGCGCACGAGCCTGACGGCACGGGCCTGAGCCTGCTGATGCTGGAGCGCGCATAGCCATGAGCGCCCACCTCGCCATCCAGTCCGCCATCGTCGCCGCGCTGGTGGCCGCGCCTGCGGTGGCCGGCGGCAACGTCAAGGTCAACACCACGCGCCCGGTCTCTGCGGCCACCACAGAGGCCGTGGTGGTGCGCCTGGTGCAGTCTCGCGCCAACACGCCGCAGATCCTGGGCGGGCCGTATGACTGGATGACGCAGGTGCAGGTGGAGTGCCTGGCCCGCGCCGCCAGCGGCACCGCTGACCCCATGGCCGCCGTGGACGCCCTGCTGGAGGCCGTATGGCAGCGCCTGTCCACCGCCAACCCGGCCGGCCTGGGCGCCATTGACGTGCGCATGCAGCCCGCCATCGACTGGCAGCTCGACGACGGCGAAACGGCCGTAGTCGCCGCCGTCATCAACCTCACCGTCAACCACCGCACCACCAGCACCACGCTGGCCGCCTGGACGTAACCCATGACCAAGACCGCCGCCCCTGACACCGCCGCCGCTGCGCCGTCCACCACCCCGGTGGGCACCCCGCCCGCAGGCGGCCGCTGGACGTGGGCCGATGGCCAATGGCAGCCACTGCCCGAGGTGGATGCCGCCCCCGCGCCCGCCGCCGCCCCCAACCCCGCCGCTGAGGAATAAGCACCATGCCCCGCCTGATTCGCAAAACCGCCATCCTGGTCAAAACCGAAGTCACCTACGGTGTTGACAGCGTGCCCACTGGCGCGGCCAACGCCATGCTGGTGTCCAACGCCAGCTTCAATTTGGCGTACAACAACGTCGAGCGCAACTTCATCCGCCCGTACTTCGGCGGCAGCGGCCAGCTTGCCGGCACGCGCTTCGTCGAAATCAACTTCGAGATCGAGCTGGCCAACAGCGGCACCGCCGGCACCGCCCCCGCCTGGGGCCCTGTGCTGCGCGCCTGCGGCATGGCTGAAGCCTTGTTGACCGTGCCGGCCCGCGTGGAATACACGCCCGTCTCGGCCAGCTTCTCCAGCGTCACCATCTACTACCACCTGGACGGCGTGCGCCGCGTGGCCCTGGGCTGCATGGGCAACGTGGAAATCATGCTCAACGAAGGCGCCGCGCCCATGCTGCGCTTTTCCATGGTGGGCCTGGACGGTGGCCGCACCGCCACGGCAGACCCCACGGTCACGCTCACCGCCTTCCGCGCGCCCCAGGTGGTGTCGGACGTGAACACCGGGGACATCAACCTCGGCGCCACCTACGCCGCAGGCGTGCTGACGGGCGGCACCACCTACCCCAGCCGGGGCCTCAGCATCAACCTGCAGAACACCGTCAGCCGCAAGGCCCTGCTGGGCGGCCAGGCCGTGCAGATCAGTGACCGCAACGTCCAGGGCAGCATGCAGCTGGACCTCACGCCCGCGCAAGAGGTGTCCTTCCTCACCGACATCAACAGCAACACCAACACCACGCTGGGCTTCACGCACAGCACCGGTGCCGGCGTGGGCATCGTCCTGCACGCGCCCCAAGTGCAGCGGATTGACCCCACCGATCAAGAGTACGAAGGCGACGTGCACATCGGCCAGAGCCTGCGCTTCACTCCCACCAGCGCGGGCAATGACGAGCTGCGGCTCGTGTGCCTGTAAACCGGGGGCGCGCACATGGCATTCCGCCTGGTCATCTCCGACACCATCACCGTGCCCGTGGCCGGCCGCCTGCCCGATGCAAACGGGCGGGGCGGGCAGCCCTTCAGCTTCACGCTCGTCTGCAAGCGCCTGCCGGCTGACGAACTCAAGGCCGAGTTGGAAAGCGAAGAGCGCACCGTGCCCGAGTTCCTCACCGGCGTGGTGAAGGACTGGTACACCGTGCAAGACGACGCCGGCAACGATCTGCCCTTCACCCCCACGGCCTTGGCCTCGCTGCTCAACATCGTGGGCATGTCCGGGCTGATCTTCCGAGCCTACATCGAGGCCTGCGGCGTCAAGGGCAAGGAAAAAAACTGAGGGAGGCGGCGCGCCTGCTTGCCCGTGGTGAGCTGGTCCGAGGAAAAGATGACGACGCGCCGCCCGAATCCGATGACGAAGACCCCGCCAACGCTGACGACGAAACCGCCGCGGCGCTGGCCGCCTTCGGCCTTGTGGCCGTGGATCAAGCGTCAACGCGCCGGCAGCCGCTGTTTTTCCTCTGGCCCGAGCACGAAGAAGTGCTGGGCGTCTTCGCCGCGTGCCGCACGCAGTGGCGCGTGGGCTTCGACGGCCCCACGGGCCTGGACTACGCCGGCATCGAGAGCCTCATCCGCATGCGCCGCCTGGTGCAGCGCCCCCGGGTGCCCGAAGTGCTGGCCGAGCTGCAGATCCTTGAGGACGAAACCCTTGCGGAATGGCGCCGCCAGCGCAAGGCCAGTGACAGGAGCGCCCGGTAGGGCGGTGCGCGCATGAGCGGCAGCGACATTGGTTTCAAGCTGGGCGTCACGGGCGCTGAGGCCATCCAGGCGCAGCTTGTCAAGGTCGAGCAGGCCATGGGCGCGGTGGACGCGCAGACCGTGCGCGTGGCCGATGCTTTCCAGCAGCTTGGGGGCAGCACGGCCGGCATTGGCAGCGTCAGCCAGGCCATGGCGCAGTACACCCAGCAAACCCGCGACGCCCGCGTGGAAGCCAACCTGCTGCGCCAGGCCAACCGCCAGCTTGCCATGCAGATGACCGATGTGGTCACCAGCCTGGCCAGCGGCATGCCGGCGTGGATGGTCTTCATCCAGCAGGGCGGCCAGATCAAGGATTCCTACGGCGGCATCGGCCAGGCCATCCAGGGCGTCACCGGCTACCTGCGCACGCTCATCAACCCGCTGACGGTGGCCGCCGCTGCCATTGGCACGGTGAGCCTGGCCGCGTTCATGGGCTCGCGTGAGATGGACGCCTATGTCAAGGCCCTCACGCTCAGCGGCAACGCTGCGGGCACCACGGCTGGCGCGCTGGACCAGATGGCTGCGCGCATCAGTGCCGTGGCCGGCACTCAGGGCCGGGCCGCTGAAGTCCTGGCTGCCATGGCTGCCAGTGGCGACATCGCCGCCAGTTCATTGGAGCGCGTGGCCCAAGCCGCCATTGAGTTGGAGCGCGCGGGCGGGCCTGCTGCTGAGGAAACCGCCAAGCAGTTCGCCGCCCTGGCCAAAGATCCGCTGACTGCATCCATCAAGCTCAACGAGAGCACGCGCTTCCTCACGCTGAGCGTCTACGAGCAAGTGAAGGCCCTGGAGGCCCAGGGACGCACCGCCGAGGCAGGCGCCGTGGCCACGGAAGCCGCGCTGGCCAAGACAAAGGCGAGCGCGAAAACGCTGGAAGAGCAACTCGGCTACGTTGAGAAGGGCTGGCGCTTTGTGGCGGACAACGCCAAGAAAGCCTGGGATGCCATGCTGGGCCTGGGCCGTGAAGACAGCGTCGAAAAGCAGCTTAAGACCGTGCGCGACCAGCTCGCCGCGCGCACGTCTGCGCAGGCCTCAGCTCGCAGCGACAACCGGGGCGCCTATCAGCCCGCCATCGACGCCCTGCGCCTGCAAGAAGCCTTGCTGCAAGAGCAGGTGCGCCTGCAAGCCCGCGGCATCACGCTGGACGCTGAGCGCGCCGCCATGGTGAAGGCCCGCGCCGAGTGGGACAAGAAGGGCAGCCAGTACCTCAGTGACCAGCAGAAGATGCAGAAGGAGATCACTGAGGCCCAGCGCCTGGGCCTGGAAGGCAAGATCGCCCAGGCCGAGGTGGAGCGCCGCATTGCCGCCATTCGCGCCTCATACGCCGGCAAGGGTGGCAGCGAAGGCCTGAGCGACGAAGCCAAGGCCACGGGCGAAGCCGTCAAGGTGCGTGAGAAGTACCTGGAAACCCTGAGCGCCAGCGCGGAAAAGCTAGTCAAGGAAAACCAGACCCTGGCCGAGCAGGTGGCACAGATGGTGCTGGGCAAGCAGGCCTTCCAAGACATCATCAGCGCCCGCGAAGAAGAGCAGGCCGTGCTGCTGGAAACCCAGGCCATCCGCGCGATGGACCGCAACCTGGACGCCAAAGAGTACGACTCCCTCAAGGCCCAGGCCGCCGCCATTCGTGAGCGCATCAGCGTGCGCCAGGCCCTGGCCACGGCCACCGTGGAAGCCGCAGACCGCGAAATCATGGCCCGCCGCAGCGCCCTGAAAGACCAGGACGCGCAGGAAATCATCGACACCCAGCGCCTGAAGACCTCGCAGGGCCTCATCGAGGCCATCGACCGCGAAACCCTCATGCTGCAGATGAGCAACGTGGAGCGCGAAGTCACCATCGCCCTGCTGGCGGCTGAGGCCCGCGGCGTCAAGGCCGGCACCTACGAATACGACGAATACGCCAAGAGCGTGCGCGAGGCCATCGTCAACCGGGAAACCGTGCGCGACAGCATCGAGCAAACCCGAAAGATCGAAGACGAGTGGCGCCGCACCACCGACCAGATCGGCCAATCCCTCTCCGACGCCCTGATGCAGGGCGGCAAGTCGGCCTGGGAGTACATCAAGGGCTTGTTCCGCAGCATGGTGCTGCGCCCCGTCATTCAGGCCATCGTCAACCCGATCGCCGGGGCCTTTGCCGGTGCCATGGGGTTCTCTGGCGCCGCCTCTGCGGGCACGGGCGCGGCCGGTGCGGGGGGCATGGCCGGCGTGGGTGGCATCGGTGGGCTGCTGGGCGCGGCTTCCACCTTGCTGAACGGCAGCGTCGTCAACACGCTGGCCATGCAGATCATGAACAGCACCGTGGGCCAGGCGCTGGGCCTTTCCACGGTGCAGAACATCGGCGGCAACCTGGTGGCCGGCCCCACGGGCATGGGCAGCATGCTCGGCTCCGGCCTGGGCATGCTGGGCAATGGCTTCCTGGGCTACGGCTTGAGCAAGGGCCTGTCCGGCGGCTACAGCGCCGGCGGCGCCGTCAACACCATCGCCGGCATCGCCAGCGCCATCCCCGGCATCGGCCCCATCGCCGGCCTGGTGGGCGGCCTGGTAAACCGCGCCTTCGGCCGCAAAGCCCCGGAAATGCGCGACAGCGGCATCCAGGGCTCGCTCAGCGGTGGCGCGGCCACCGGCCAATCCTTCGCGGACTGGTTCCAGAAAGGCGGCTGGTTCCGCAGCAACCGCAGCGGCACCAACTTCAGCGCCCTGGGCGACGAAACCTCTGCCGCCCTCACGGCCGGCGCCATGGGCGTGCTGGACAGCACGCGCGCCTGGGCCCAGGCCCTGAAACTGCCGGGCGATGCGCTCAGCAGCGTCACCACGCAGTTCAAGGTCAAGCTGACGGGCGACGCCACCAAAGACCAGGCCGAAATCCAGGCCCTCTTCACCCGCTACGCCGCAGACCTGGCCAACACCTTCCAGGGCCAGCTTGCGCCGTTCCAGCGGGCCGGGGAAGCCATCTCTGACACCCTGCAACGCCTGGCCGGCCTGCAGAAATTCAGCGAGGCCATCAACGAGTTCGGCGGGGTCTTCAGCCGCGTGGCCAACCTGAGCGTGGATGCGCGTGAGCAGCTCCTGGGCTTCGCCGGCGGCATGGAAGCGTTTGTGGCCAAGACGCAGAGCTTCGCGGCCAACTACTACGAGGAAGCCGAGCTGGCCGGCATCCAGGCCCGCCAGGTGCGGGACCAGCTCGCCCGAATGGGCATCAACACGGAGGTTTCCAGCCGAGCGGACTTCCGGCGCCTTGTCGAAGGCACAGATGTCAGCAACGAGCAAGGCCGCCAGCGCCTGTCGCAACTGCTGACGCTGGCCGACGCCTTCGCCCCGGTGGGCCGCTATCTTGAGGAAATCAACAGCAAGGTGCAGACCGCCGTGGAAAGCATGGCCGCCGGCCTGCAGCGCTTTGCACGGACCGTCAACGAGTTTGGCGGCGTGTTCTCTCGCGTGGCAAACCTGAGCGGTGATGCGCGCCAGCACCTGATTGACCTTGCCGGCGGCATAGAAGCCTTCGCCAACAAGACGCAGAGCTTTGCGGCCAACTACTACGAGGAAGCCGAGCTGGCCGGCATCCAGGCCCGCCAGGTGCGTGAACAACTGGCAAGCCTTGGCATCAATGCCGAAATCTTCACCCGCGCCGACTTCCGCCGCCTGGTGGAAGGCACCGATGTCAGCAACGAGCAAGGCCGCCAGCGGCTGTCGCAACTGCTGACGCTGGCCGACGCGTTCGCGCCCGTGGGCAGGTTCCTGGAGGCGAATGGCGGGAGCCTGGAAACGGTGGCCAACATGGCGCCGGCCATCGCTGATCTACGTGGAATGCTCGACGTGCAGGCGCCAATGGGCAACACCCTCGCCAACCTCAACACCCTGGCCAACATGGCGCCCACCACGGGCGTGGTGCAGCAGATTCTGGGCGGCACCAGCATGGAGGGCCTGTCTTCGCTGACGGAAGCCACCACG
>Ga0315907_10003364_pt1 | contig 19001 bp, 20 predicted proteins | sample LakEriMetagenome_3_FD_203525 | JGI IMG/M metagenome (GOLD analysis project Ga0315907, IMG submission 203525) | Freshwater fungal communities from buoy surface, Lake Erie, Ohio, United States - Buoy 12 MA123 | ecosystem: Environmental > Aquatic > Freshwater > Lake > Lake biofilm | place: USA... | reverse complement strand
ACTCACCCGATCTCATCAAGGACCGCGCACCCGAATGGGCCGACCGGCTGCTTCAACTCAACCCCATGCGGGCCTTCGTGTCGTCGTATCGCGACCTTCTCTACGACGCTCGCTGTCCGTCTCTCACGCGATTCCTGTTGATGCTCGCTTCCGCCGCGGTCAGCCTCACGGTGGGTTGGTGGATCTTCCATCGCATGGGTCGGCGACTTCCCGAAGAAGTGTGATGTCCACGGGCCCTCGAAACGGGGTGTTCGATGTCCGGGCGTAGCGACGGCCACACCACACCCGAGTCGCTGACCGGACCCGATTATCGACCCGACATCGACGGGCTTCGCGCCGTGGCCGTCGTGTCCGTGGTGCTCTTCCACGCCTTTCCGTGGATGATTCCGGGTGGCTTCATCGGGGTCGACGTGTTCTTCGTCATCTCGGGCTACCTGATCACCCGGATCATCCTGCGCGGAACGACCACCGGCACCTTCGACTTTCGGGACTTCTACGCCCACCGCGCCCGTCGGATCTTTCCCTCATTGATCGTGGTTCTCGCCTCGGTCTACGTGATCGGCTGGCTCACGTTGCTTCAGGTCGAGTTCGCTCAGCTCGGTAAGCACATCGCGGCCGGTGCGCTGTTCGTGGCGAACTTCGCTCTGTGGCGCGAAGCGGGTTACTTCGACGTCGACTCGAGTGCGAAACCGCTCACTCATCTGTGGTCGTTGGGCATCGAAGAGCAGTTCTACATCGTGTGGCCGTTCGCGATCTGGCTGCTGGCCAAGAGCAAAACTCTCGTGAAAGGGGCCGCCGTCCTCGTGGGGGCGGTCTCCTTCGTCGCGTGCATCGCCCAGACGAACTCGTCGTCGGCCGGTCTGTACTACAGCCCGCTCACTCGCTTCTGGGAGTTGATGATCGGCAGTCTCCTGGCCATGGTCGGTGGCGAACTGCTGGCACGAATCGGGCGGCGGACCATCGTTCCCTCGATCGGCGTCGCCATGATCGTCATCGCCCTGGCAACCATCGATGCATCGTCACCGTTCCCCTCGTGGAACGCCCTCCTTCCCACCATCGGCACGGCATTGATCATCAGTGGCGGTGCGTCGAACCCGGTCGCCCGCCTGCTGTCCAACAAGGTGCTGGTCTGGGTCGGTCTGATCAGTTACCCGCTGTACCTGTGGCATTGGCCGTTGCTGGTCATCGCGCGCATCGTCGCCGGCACCACCCCCACACCGCAGGTTCGCACGGCCATCGTCGTTCTTTCATTCGTCCTGGCCGCCGTCACGTATCGGCTGATCGAGACGCCCCTCAAGATTCGCCTGAACACCCGCACCAAAATGGCGGTGTTGGTGGTTCCCCTGGTTGTCGTGGCCACGGTCGGTGTTGTGACCCACCAGAACGACGGACTGCCGTCGCGCCGAGTGGTCACCATGAACCCGCCACTGGACGACGGTGAACCGGACGGAATCGATGACGTCGTCGAGAACGGGTGTGGCTTGGACCCCGAGGCCGAGAGTTTGATGGCTCATTGTCTTCGAGATTCCCGCGAGAAGCCACGATTCGCCCTGATCGGAGACAGCAAGGCCTACACGTTGATCGGCGGAGTGATTCGGACCTCGCGACCCGGTGGACGGTGGCTGATGATCGGGGGCACCAATGAGAACGGAGCGCCGGTGCCGATGATCATCGACCACCCCGCCTACGAGTGGTATCAGCCATCGATCACCGCGGCGATCGATGCGGTGAACCGCAACGACTACATCGAGACCGTTGTTCTGGTCGGCGCGGTTCGGGCCATGTATCAGATCGCCAGCGAGTCCAGTTTCGCGGAACTACCTACCAGCCCCAATGGTGACCTGGTGCGCGTGGGTCTGGCTGCGACCGTCGCCCGACTGGTGGCGAACGGCAAGAAGGTGGTCCTGTACGTGGACAACCCACCACTTACTCGGCCCGAGGATTGCATGAAGCGGCGAACCCGGCTACCACTCGTCGAGAACTTGCTGCAGACCAACGTCGACAATTGCGAGATCACGAGATCTACATTCGACACCCAGACGAGCCACTACCGAGCCATGCTGGATGAAATCGCTTCCGGATACACGGAAGCCGTGACGGTCTTCGACCCCAACGACGTCTACTTCGACAATTTCGGCATCGCCCGCCACGTCGTGAATGGCCAGATGATGTACAGCTTCACCGACCACCCCTCAGATGCTGCCGCCGAGGTGATCGGTGCGGAACTGAACACACTTGTTTCGGGGCTGCGATGAACCCAGGTTTCGGCGACGAGCCGACTAACGAACGAATCCTCTCCCTGTTTCTCGAATCTGCCGCCGGCTATATGTCCAAAGGAGGGTCGATACGACCGCCAAAAAGTTATCGGTGTAGCACACAGCGCCAATCTCCGGACATCTTCTGGGGTTCTTCCGGTATCTTCCATCCAAGGTATGGACGATCCCACTAATAATGTTGTCCCGTCGGGCGATTCGATTGCGCACGTTTCGTTCCGCCCGCGGCACGTCTCCGGACCTATGCCGGAGAACGTCGAAGAGCTCCGGCTGGAAGTCATACAGCTGCGCGATGAACTGATCGGTTGCCTCGTTCGCGAGGGCGAGCTCCGGGCACAACTTCAGAAGATTCAAATCGGCGATGCACGTCGTGGTGAAGCCATGGGAATCTTGAATCACCAGAACGTGGTTGCGCGCAACGAACAGCTCGAGGAGCAAATCGATCTGATCCTGAGTTCTCGAACGTGGAGGATCGGGGCAGTCCTTCTTGGCCCCGCGAAACCGCTTCGCCGAATTCTGCGCAAACGAGGCTGACGTGCCGCCCCGTTTCTCCATCGTCACACCCGTCTTCGATCCTCCGCTGGAAGCATTTCGATCATGTGCATCCTCCGTGTTGGCCCAGACAGAGCACGACTGGGAATGGATTCTGATCGACGATTGCTCGACCAACCCGAAGGTACGCGAGGAACTGCGTCTGTTGGCAGCCAGTAGTGCACAAGTGACAGTGATCGAAAGGTCATCCAACGGCGGAATTGTCGCCGCATCCAACGACGGGATCGCACGAGCCACGGGTGACTTCATCGTTCTGCTCGATCACGACGACGAACTGACCCCCGATGCCTTGCATGAGAATTCCCTCGTCATCGACCAGCACCCCACCGTCGACTACTTGTATTCCGACGAGGACAAAGTGAACGAGGCCGGTGTTTACTACGACACATTCTCCAAGCCCGACTGGTCGCCGGAGCGATTACGTGGACAGAACTACTGCTCACACTTGTCGGTGTTGCGTACCTCGTTGGTCCGCGAAGTTGGTGCGTTCCGGCCCGGCTTCGATGGCTCCCAGGACTACGACTTGTTCCTGCGAGTGACCGAAAAAGCCCGGGCCATCGCCCATATCCCCAAGGTCTTGTACCACTGGCGGACCGTGGCCGGATCGGCGGCACTCGATCCGGAGGCCAAGCCGTATGCTCTCGTCGCGGCGCAAAAAGCCGTGCAAGAACACCTGAACAGAGTGGGAATTTCCGGAACCGTCGAAACGACACCAGAGTTCTACCTACGCACCACGCGAAATCTCACTCGCCACCCGAAGGTCAGCATCGTCATCCCCACCTGCGGAACAGCGAAGCGAATTTGGGGCCGAGACATGGTGTTAGTCGAGACCGCGGTGACCAGCATCGTCGAACGTTCCTCGTATTCGAACTACGAAATCGTCGTGGTTTATGACACCCCTCGAACACCGAACTCGGTGCTTCAGAACCTGCGAAGTGTTGTCGGCACGAAACTGGTGGAGGTTCCCTACGGAAAAGCATTCAACTTCTCCGAGAAATGCAACCTGGGTGTCGTCCGATCGTCCGGGGACATCATCATCCTGCTCAATGATGACACACAGGTCTTTTCGCCTGATTGGATCGAAGGCCTCATCACATTCCTCGATGAACCTGACGTTGGCATGGTCGGGCCACTGTTGCTTCTGGAAGACGGTCGCATTCAGAGTGCCGGGCATTTCTACAATCTCGGCGCCCACAATGCAGCTTTCGGTCTCTCGCCCGACGAACGTGGACCATTTTCTGTGCTCACAATGCCGGCCGAGCGAAGCGGGCTCACCATGGCCTGTGTCGCCATTCCTCGTGATGTGTTCGACGAAGTGGGTGGACTGTGCGTCGAATTTCCCCGGGCTTTCAACGATGTCGACTTCGGCAACAAACTCGACGCTCGCGGATATCGGATGATCTGGACGCCCAATGTCGCGTTGCACCATTTCGAATCCGTGAGTCGTGACCCCAGAGTTGACGATGACGAGATCCAAGCCTTGTGGGGCCGTTGGGGCTCGGTGGTTCTCGGTCGCGATCGCTTTCTTCCAAATTTCGACTTCACAATTCACGGAATTGACCCAACAGTTCACAGGTAGGGAACTCGAATGAATTTTTTCGAAAACAAGAAATTCGAAGCAAGGAAGTACAAAGATTTCATCGCGATGGATAGCTCGTTCTCAAATCATGTTTCGACCCCGAAACGATGACGGAGGCAAGGGCTTTCGTTGACGAAATTTGGAGCACACGAGAGACCTCACGTAGTCCATTGACTATCGACGCCTATCTCGGGACCGACGACCCACGAAGCGGGCGGCGGCGGTTTTCTGAGGTTCCTAACGACGCCAGAGAGTTCGTCTACAAGTTGAATGACGCCTACCTCGTGCACGAGTTCATCTGAGATCTCGCTCTCGCCCCTCGAATCACCTCGACGATCAGACGACTGATTAGCGAGCCCCCGTGTATCTGTAACTATCTCATCTTCGAACGCGGATCGCAGCAAAAGCTCCACGCTAACACGTATTACATGCCACCTCCGGCGGGCAACACACTGATAGCAACATCAATCTGCCTCGAGGACGTTCATCCCGAGGCCGGGCCTGTTCAATACGTGCCCAGATCGCACACTCTCCCGCCCTACCGCAACCCAGACGGGGGTCGCCACGTTCGCTCTCCGTTCGACCAGGTCGAAGCCGACATGCAAATGGAGATGAAGTTGGCCCAACACCCTGAAGTCGCCGAACCATTTCTCGGCAAGGCCGGAGATGTCCTCATTTGGCACGAAGAGCTTGTCCACGGCGGAAGCCCGATCATTGATATGACACGCACTCGGATGTCACTGGTGACCCACTATTGGGGTCACTCGTGCATCCCAGTGGACTCTCGTCTTTCTCATGGCGATGGCTGGTACTTGCGACGCGAGCAGCAAGCGGTCTAGATGGTGCGTCCATGCGTCAACCGGCGTTGATTGGCTAGAATCCCAAGTGATGTCGGCCGAATCGGTTCAAGCGTTGGTAACGGCGACTGTTGCAGTGCTCGCCGGACTTGTTGTCATTTCTTTAGCACGCCGACAACTTCTGACATTTCGATATGCAGCCGGCTGGTGCCTACTCCTTCTTCTTACCGCACTCTCTGGCGTTCTGATACCACTCACTAGACCGGTCGCCCGGGCGCTCAGTACGACTCCCGGAGTACTCATTTCGACCGCGGCAATCGCGATCTTGGTTCTCATCTGTATCCAGTTGTCGGTCAGCATCTCCGGTCTTCAGAAGCAAGTACAAAAGCTCGCCGAGGACAGTGCGCTTTCAAAGTTGGAATCGGAGATCCGGTCGCGACGCGAAGTGATCGACTGAAATGACTCTGCGAACACTCGTAGTTGTCCCGGCTTGGAACGAAGAAAGTTCCATTGGGCGGGTAGTTCGCGATCTGCTCGCCCAAGGCTTCGATGTGTTGGTTGTAGATGATGGTTCCACCGACCGAACAGGTGCCACTGCCTTGGGTGAGGGTGCTCTCCTGGCGACTCTTCCTTTCAACCTCGGAGTTGGCGCAGCACTTCGATGTGGTTTCCGCTTTGCCACGGCGGCCGGTTACGACGTGGCCGTTCAATGCGACGCTGACGGCCAACACCCTGTGGATCACATCCATGATTTGGTCACGGCCGTCGAGTCGACGGAGGCGCACATGGTAATCGGTTCACGCTTTGCGGATACTTCTGAAAGCACGATGAGGCTTTCCGTAGTGCGCCGGCTCGCGATGAGGATCCTCAGTCGGTCCGCTTCGCGGGCTACTGGGTCCAGAATCTCCGACTCAACTTCGGGATTTCGGGCGATAAAGCAACCCCTTCTCGGGGAATTGGCGGAATGTATTTCTCCGTACTACTTAGGCGACACCTACGAGGCCATCGTGTCTGCCGGACGGGCCGGGTATAAGGTTCGAGAAATTCGTGCTCCCCTAACAGACCGAACCCACGGCCAGTCATCTGCGAATCCGCTCAAGGCAGCACGCCTCACGGTGAAAGCTGTTCTCAGCGCACTTCTCCACGTCCACCCGCGCCTCACCGGTCCGGAGACTTAGGCGACCGCGTACAGCCAGCGGTCAAGGTCCATCCACTTGAATACGGAACTTTCAGTCAGACAATCGGCGCTGAGCTGCGCCGAGGAGATCACCCAGCCGAGCCCGAGATCCTTCAAGCCGCTGTTGCAGGGCGAGATCGAAATTACAATCTGATCTCCCGAGCCGACCACCGATAGATCTTCTCCGAGCGAGGGATCCCACGAAAAACGGACATAACTCGCTCCACGATTCCACTGGTCGGCGAAGATCTCCTGCGGGTCGATTCTCCGATACGCCTCGCGATTTGGGCCCCATCCCTGCTGGCCACTCATCAGCGGGAGACCGTTCGCAGCAACGAGGGCGTCTACGAAAACGTCATCAGATCCGACTCGGCGCATCGAAGGGTCATTCCGCACGGCCGACGAGAGTACCGATGCCGACTTCGACTCTACGAGGTCACCCATCCCACTGACCACTGGGTTGACCGAAGCCGTTGACCAGACCGCGAACGCCAACAAAGGCAACAAGGCGATCACCCTGTTGGGAAACGCCACGAGCGCGAACACCCCGAAGGCCACGACGACCGAGACGGCCCACACCTGTCCGACTTCCACCGACGGGAGAGTCGATCGAAACGCGGTGCCGGCCTCGAGACACAACAGAGCTGTAAGCAACGCCCCCCAGGTCGCTACCAATCGCCGTCGCGACCAATCGAGATCCTCAGTGATCCGGAAAATAGCCATGAAAGCCGGAAGTAAGGCTACAACACTTAGGATCTGGATCAGGCGGTCCCCGGGAAGCAACCTGAGCGGATTGAACTGCAAAAGAAATGTTGGCCACTTGATGATTCCCCACGCGAGCAGGACTATCCCGGTCACACTTGTGGTCATCCACCTCGACAAGTTTCCGATGGCGTCTGTTGTCGCGCGAAGCGCCCTGTTGACGAACCCCACGAGAAACGCCACCACCGGGATCACGAGCCACCCTAGAGCGGCTTCGCTCTGATTCGTTCCGGCGATCGACGCACCAACTCGACGGGCCAACAGAAAATCGAATACACCCGAGAAGAGTGGAACAGCGAGACCGCCACCCTCGCTCCGCCGTCCCCCGGGATACACCGTCTGAGCGAGCGTCGAATACTGGGTTCGATTCAACACGTACCAGAGTCCCGCGAGAAGTACCGCGGTCAGTCCCATGATCACCAGTGGACGTATCGCACGACGGAGAAGTCCGTCACTCCGGAGGAGGTCGAGTGTGAGCGCACCGAGAAGCAGGAATGCTGGAATCGACCACGGCTGGTAAACGAAGGGAAGCCGGGACAGCGATATCCCTCCGACTACCGACAGCAACACCGGTGACACGAGAGCACGACGATGTGCTCCATTCGACCCCGAACCGGATGGACTCCTAACGATCGCTAACCGAAGCGTGACCGCACCGACAAGGCAGGGCCAGATCACCTCCAGCGGCGAGTAACTCCACCATGCGGTGGTCGGCGCCAGGATGACGAGCAGGGCCACAACAACTGACTGGCCGACACGACGTCCGTTGACGACAAAAAAGGCGAAGATCGACAAGAAGCCGAGAACAACAGGTAGCCACCAGATCGTCGCGAATCCACGTTCACCGAGACCCTCGACCATCGCCCTCTCGGGAAACATGACGACCGACACGAGCCGAGACGGCAACCCCTCACTGTTTGACGGCCGATACTCGAACGGGCTGAGAAAGTCTGATTTCCAGCTGTCGTGAAGTCGTCCTATTTGGAACGGAGTAGACCTCAGCCACTCGTCACTACGAATCGGGCGAGACTCTCCAAAAATCACCTTCGAGGTGTTCGCCTGGTCAGCCGACGCGAAGTTGAGTCCAAGGCTCGATGTCGTTACGTTGAAGGCAATCAGAACGCCGTACAACAGCAGAATTGCACCGACAACGGCCCATATCTTCCTCTTAGACACCGTCTCTGCATTCTGAGAAACGATCATCGTTTTTCGATCTTTCTGGACACGCGAGCTCCAGCGAAAAAGATCATTTGTCGGAGCAATGGCTCCCACAGAATGCTCAACCGAGATACTGGCGTCCAAAGATGTGACTGCCTGACGAGGCTTGCCTCGGTGACCGAACCCCGACGCGATCCCACCGACAACGAGCCCTCGTGCCAACGGAACTCTGACAAGACCACACGTAGGAATACGGGCCGACCACGCTTGCGTAGCTTCAGAAAAAGATCCAGGTCGAATGCCCACTTGAGGCTTGTGTTCAGGCCCCCGACCAGATCGAAATCAGACTTTCGGAAGAGTGCCCCCGGCTGCGGGATCAGTTGCGGACCACACAACATCAGGGGGGACGCGAACCGACCACTGTGGTTCATCCACACCTGTTGATTCTCGCTGTCAATGTACCGACAGGCGCCGTACACGAAGGACGCAGTTGGGCTGCCCAACAACGCCTGGCGCGTCGCCGAGAGGGAGTCGGGGGTCAGACGATCATCGTCGCCGATCCAATTCACGAATTTCACCGACGGCGGCATCCGTGACATTCCTTCGTTGATCGCCCGGGCGAGTCCCGTCTGGGGATCGTCAACGATCAAGTCGACAAACGCTTCCAACGCGGAGTCGATACTTGAAGCCGTGGCCGGCCTGACTACCACCACGAAGCACTCTCCAGCCTCCCGAATGGAGGCCAGGCACTGCCCGATGAACTCGGGCCTCTGGCCCAAAGTGGGTACGACGATCCCACAGTCCTTCACCACTCAACCCACCCTCTGGAACACAAACTCATCAATTTCATTATGTCCTCTGATCCAACCCCAACCCGACATAGGCTTCTTTTTCGTGTATCGAGTTCCCCTGAACGACCTTTCGAGAGTGCCGTCAATAGTCAAGGACCACATCCTGGAGGACGTGTCCACGATCATCACTTCGGGGCATTTCCTCAAAGGGCCCTTCACATCCGCCCTCGAAGAAAACCTCTCGAGGAGGCATGCCGGCGCGTCGGTCACCTGTGTCGGCAACGGCACCGATGCCCTCTACCTAGCGCTCGCGTCCATCGGCGTGGGGCCGGGCGCTCAGGTGGCTACCGTTGCCAATGCGGGCGGATACACCTCTGGCGCGACACTTCGCCTCGGCGCTCGACCCGTGATGGTTGACGTTGACATGACGACTGCCCAGATGTCGGTCTCCTCGCTTGAGATGGCCTTGCACATGCACCCTGACATCAAGGCAGTCGTCGTCACACATCTGTACGGTCTAGTCGGGGAAATCGAACCGATCTCCGACCTTTGTTCACTTCGCGGTGTCCCCCTCGTCGAGGACTGCGCCCAGTCTTTTGGTGCCGTCGTCAACGGTCGCCCCGCTGGCACCTTCGGTGACATAGCGACCTTCTCGTTCTATCCCACGAAGAACCTCGGAGCGTTCGGCGATGCCGGAGCGGTGATTACCTCCGATGTCAGCCTCGCATCACGGGCGGCATCTCTCGCCCAATACGGATGGTCACACAGATACTCCGTGGACCTCAGAAACGGTACAAACTCACGAATAGACGAGATTCAGGCAGCGATCCTATTGCGCTTAGTTCCCTTTCTCGACAACGAGAACCGCACTCGCCGCAATATCGTTCTTGCCTACCACGAGGCGCTCCGTGGCGAACGACGGATGATCCACTCACCCGACTCCAGTTTCGTCGGGCACCTAGCAGTGCTGCTTACCGATTCACGTGATACCGACCGGTCCACCCTCGAGTCTTCAGGGGTTGCCACGGGGATCCACTACCCGGTCATCGACACTGACCAAAAGGCGTGGGAGGGCTACATTGACAGCACGGACCTCCCGGCCACCCGGCACGTACAAGACCGCATACTCACCTTGCCCTGCTTCCCCGGGATGACAAACGGGGAAATCGAACACGTGGTCAATGCTCTCCACGGGCTCGTCTAGGAGTCGAGTTCTCTGGGATCGTCAATGTACTCGGACCTGTCATACGGAAGACTGGCGAGAACACCCAGAACCGCACCTGACGAGAACTCCCTCAATTGAAGCCAATGTCGCGGGGGAACGCACAAGAACTCACCGACACCCAGTCGAAACTCACTGCGCTCCCCCGTCTTGTCAAGGATGACCGCCCCCACCGAGCCCTGCTGAACGAACACCAGTTGCTCGCACTCCCTGTGGCCGTGATTCGCCCGAGTTTCGCCCTCCGCCACACCGAAGATCCAGAAAATCCTTCGTGGCGTGAAGGGGACGTCGGCGAACTCGACGACCCCGAGCGATCCCCGTGGATCGACGAAGTTGGGGAACTTTCCGACAAATGGACGGCTTCGATCGACCATCGCGCACCTACCCTTTAACCAATCGGAGATTCGCCATTGAATAAGCCCGCTCGTCGAGAACCGACATCTTCGCGTACTTCGCCGCCACACCCCGCGCCAGGTTGAACCAATCCAACTCCTTGCGCCACTTCGGATCACACTGGTGCGCGATCGAACGCCAGAGCGAGCGAGCGGGATGTGTCGAACCGATCGTCCATGGCTTGCCGAGGAAGCTGCGATGAAAGTGAACCACGAAGGGGTCGGTAATCGCCTCGTCAATGTCCTCGAGCGACTCCACGAGATCAACGGTTCGAAGCAGTTTCATGATGTGATAGGGCATGGAGTTGTAGGCAGGGCGCAGTCGATCGAACCCTCCCCGCAAGACCAGATTGATCGCATCCTGGTCGACACAGGGAAGATCGTACGTCTCCAGGTACTTCAGGATCCTCGGCGTCATGTGTTCGTCGTTCCAACGATCCACGTCGACAAGAAGAGTTCCCGTGTTGAGATACGGGAGAAGGGGGTCGATTCCCTCCTCGCGCCACGGTCTCCACATGGACGGGGAGCCGATCATGGCCACATGCGCATCCAGAACGGCACCCACCGAGTGTTTCATCTCCATCTCGAACAGTTCGCCGAGATCCCGACGCACGACCATGTCCGCGTCGAAGTAGGCCGCACGTGCTCCTCGCGGTAGCTCGGACTCGGGCGCGAGCACGTTGTACGCCGTAGCGAGAGGAAAACCGTTGGTGAGACGAATCGACGAGTGCCTGCTCGGGTCGACGGGCTGCACCTCCGCCGTCACCCGTCCGAATGCCTGGGCTCCGAGCAGAGTCTTCCCAGCCGAATCCCAGCCCGAGCCGAAGACGATCACGTGGGTCGACTCGAGTTGGGTCTCACTGAGTGACCGAAGAAAGACCTGTGCCTGCAGTCGATAGTTGGAATCGGCGGCGGTGTACACGAGACGGGTCATGACACACCACCCACCTGAATCGCCACCTGATCTGACTCCGTCAACGACCGACCCTTCCCAAGAGCTCGACGAGCGAGATCAGAGATCTCGATGAGTTTCCAACGCAGGAGAGCAAATGCAGGACTCTTGAAACACAGTTTCTCGAGCGTTGACGGTGGCTTGGAACAAAACATGTGGAAGAACCTTCCGTCGGTCACGAGATCGACCGACATCTGCCGAGCCATCTCGCGCAATGCGTCGATCGGGTAAAAGGCAACATGCTGGCCGGTCGATGGCATCAAGTACCACCAATCCTCCGGAATCGGAGTCGGCGGAACGACCGCGGTCACCAGTAGTCGGTCGCACCTCGTCATCAGCTCCCCGAGCACCGACATCGGGTCCGGGAAATGGAGGGCGACCTCGCTGAGAAAGACCAGATCGAAATGGGCATCGCGAGACGGAGCCTCCCCCACGAAATACCTTGGTTCGCAGAAGGGGTCCTCCCAACGACAATCGACGCCATGGTCCCTGAGATACCTCGTTGCGAGACCGTCTCCACCACCGAAGTCAAGCAAGGCGAGGCGCCGAAGTCGCCGCGAATGGAGAAGGGCACGCACGAATCCCGCGACCATGACGGACCGGTCGGCCGCACCCACATCGAGATCGTTCAGTCTCGCGTTGAACGAACCCTCCAACCACCTGGGATCTTGGACGAAAGTGAAGGAACATCGTTGACAGGAGGAAAGACATGCCCTATTCCCGGCCCAGACTTCGTACGTCAGAACTAAAGACGAGTCACCCGAGCAAACTGGGCAAACAACTTCATCCATCAAGTTCCGATACTAACGTTATGGATGAATCGGACGAGACACTCTCTGTCCGTTTGAGCCTAGAGCGCCAAGGATGGAGACTGGATGTTGAGGGGCCTCAATAATCTCGAGCGAAGGACCGCTGTTTCAACCCATCCGGGCGACTCGATCACTCTCGTTACGGCACGAAAGCTACGACGGATCACCGAGTATCTCATTCGGCGAATTCTGGTTGCCGCCACTCACCGGAAAGCCCTTTCGAGCCTCAAGAAACTCCGAGGGAGTCGACGAGGTCAACGGGCATTGGTGCTTGGCAACGGCCCTTCAATAAACAAATTGGACACAGAGAAGGCCCAAGCGCTCCGGGTCTCAGGCCTCGAGATAATCGTCGTGAATTGGTTTCCTCTTAGCAAACTAGAGCGTGAACTGACACCCGACATATTGGTCTTGTCAGATCCTCTTATGACTCCCGACAAACGTCACGATCATCGCGTGGAGGAACTCTGGGAATACATTCGCTGCCACCAAAATCTTCGGATTGCGGTGCCAACTACCTGGAGTAAGCACCTCAAGATGGTCGGCATTGAGACTTCTCGAGTCATCTATTTCAACGACCTACCACTTGAGGGTTTCGGCAAAGGGACCGACCCAACAAAGGCACGCCATTACCTTTCAATGACCGCCTACAAAGCAGTAGCGATCGCCATCTACCTTGGCTACAAAGAAATTGGTGTACTTGGTGTGGATAACACCATGTTCTTTGGTCTCTCGGTAGGCGACGACAACCAGCTTGTCCTGGCTGATCATCACTTCTATTCGAAACAAAGAGAGGACCAGAACATGAGCGCCTTCTACCCGAACGGAGTAGCTGACTATTTCTACGATCTCTCGAATTGCTTTCTTGACCTTCGGAGGTATTTCGGGGCCTCAACAAACGTCTTTCATCTTGATAAAGAGTCAATTGTTGACGCCTTTATCAAGTCCGACTGTCTAGGTGTGATCAAATCCTAACCCGAGATCACGAGTGTCCGTTCACGAAGACTGCTGGCGATTACATACAACGTTCCGAGCAGGCCGAACAATTCAAGAACAAGCGCAACTTCAACTGATAACACGATTGTGACTGCACCAAGGCACATGATTAGCGCAGCGATCAACCACGCGAAAGCAACCGTCCAAAATCGTTCTTTCGACCAAGAAAAGTAGTGCAATTCGACCGCGATAAGTGCTGCTAGCCCAACGACGACGGTCATGAACACTTCGTCAACCTGAAACCCATGGCCCGGAAACACGAAGTCAAGAACTGGGGCACCAATTAGTGGCGTCAGAATGCACACCCCTAAGCCAAGAATTGCAGTTATGCGAACCGTCCTTAAGGCGATTCCAGCGACCGCCTTGGAAGATGCTCTGGCATCAATCGTCCGGGCCAAGATCGGCGTCATGAAAGTTGATGAAAGGGTAATCGGAACTCTAATCACGAAGGCCAACAGTGCGAACCGGCTTACCGTTGAGTCAGGTGCACCAGAAAAGGCGACGATATTTGGTGAGAGTGTGAGAATTAAATGCTGGGCAAAACCAGAGCACCACAGCGGGGGAAATCCCCGAAAATCTGTCCTTCGGGATTCCCGGATTCTGAATCTCGGAATCGTCCCTGCGGAAAATGCACGACAAACACCAATCGAAATCAGCGGCGCAAGGCCGGAAGAGTACAGATAGGTGACTGGCGAGCTTTCCAAGCTCAACATAGGCATCCAAACCGACGAACGGATTACTCCATCGACCATCAATTGGATCGCCACGAGGTGCCACTTGCCCTCGGCCGAGTAGCTTCCGCGTTGAATTGCCGCAAAGCTCTGGAACTGTGATCCCATCACAAGAAGAAGGAGAGCATGAATATTGAGGGCGGACTGACGAAATAGGCCATCGCTCAACAGCCACACCACGCTGGCAATAGGTCCGCATATTCCCGCGATCCAAAACGAAGCGCGCGAAATTTGTCGGGACCGAGCGACTGAATCCTCTGAACCACGATTGATTATCAAAAGGGTCACGGTTGGACTTCCAATGACCAAACCAAAGGCGAATGATGCTGAGTTCCAAGTGAGGACTCGTGAAAGATCCGACTCACTAAGTCCGTCGGATGCAATCCGATTGAAGAAGTATTGGCCCAGCCCTGCAACCAACATTCCAGAGAAGATCCAAAACGTTCCGCCTAGACCTTTACCGCTCTTCACTCGAATCTTCTTAGCTTTCGTCGCGGCGCCTCCTCACCAGGCCACACTCGCTTCACCCCATCGCCGAGAGCTGCTTCTACTATTCGAATATCTCGTACAAGATTTTGAATTCCGTGCGGCTCAAGCGAGGCGGACTGATCCGATCCCCACATCGAGCGGTCAAGAGTAATGTGGCGCTCGATGGCCACAGCACCAAGCGCAACAGCCGCGACCGAAATTTGAAGCCCTCGCTCGTGGCCTGAGTACCCAATGCTTAAACCGTACCGATCCCCTAGTGTTTGGATCGTTCGAAGATTCGCTTCTTCCGGCGGCATCGGATAAGTACTCGTTGCCGCCATCAAGAGCAAGGGGCTGCCCTGTAGAAGTTCGACCGCGGAATCGATCTCGTCAATGGTACTCATCCCAGTTGAGAGGATTAATGGTTTCCCTGTAGATCTGAGCGCCGACAGTAAGCCCCTATCGGTCAAGCTTGCTGAGGCGATCTTGTGAGCAGAAACTCCCAATCCCTCCAAGAATTCGACCGAAGGCTCATCCCACGGGGAAGCAAACCAGTCAATCCCCAGTTCACGGGAGTACCGATCGATCTCCTGGTACTCAGGCCTCCCAAATTCGACCTTATACCTGTAGTCGATGTAGGTCATACGGCCCCATGGTGTATCTCTTTCAATCAACTTCTGGTCTTCGGGGACACAAACATCTGGGTCACGCTTCTGAAATTTCACGGCATCGCAACCTGCTTCGGCTGCTACTTTCATCAATTTCTTTGCGATGTCCAACGAACCGTTGTGATTGATTCCAATTTCGGCAATTAGGTAGACCGGACGACCTTTCCCAACGACCCTTGAGTTGATCTGAATCTCCATTTGCGTATCCCCTTCTACGAACTCTGATTCATTTCGAGAACTATTCCACAAGCTTCGCGAACCAAACCGACACCCGGTGCGTGCGACAGTTTGACCGAGGCGGATCTTAGAACCTCAGGGGGCGATGACTGTGGAGCCATGGCCAGTCCAACGGCACGCATACATTCGAGATCGTTTAGATCGTTACCCACATAGGCACATTGAGAGGGTGCGATACCTTCCGCCGTCAACCATTCGAGCAAGGCCTCCAATTTATGATCGCAGCCCGCAATACATTCGACGCCAAGCTTTCGTGCTCGAGCTTGGACAACTGGATTCTTCTCACGCGAAAGGATAAGCATCCGAATACCCGACTCTCTGAGAAGGTTCACGCCAAGCCCGTCTGATCTACTCACCTGCACAAACTCCACTCCGTCTTGGCTAACGAGAGCAGTGTCGTCCGTATGAACACCGTCGAAATCAGTGACGAATGCTTGGATTCTGCCTACTCCCTGCGGAACAAGCCGGTCAGAGATGCGATTGGCCCAAATCAAGTCTTCCGGTTCATCAATTTCAAAGGATGACATGAACGACGTGGTCACTGGCAAAACTCGACCGAAAAACCTGTGCTTTGAATTTCGGAAACCAGTTACGTTCAGAACGTAGAAGGCACCTGTTTCGCGAAACTCAGTCTCTCGATCCTGCCTTCGTTCTCGTTTCTGAGAGTCATGATTTACTCCAACAATTTGACCACCTTCGAATTTCCAAATGAACGAGTGACTCACAACAGCCGAAAATGCAACATCGGCTTGGCCAGATTCAACAATTTGAATGGCGCGCTCAAGTGCTTGACAATCAAGAACTGGACTCGTTGCCTGGATGAAGACGAGTGTCGAAGGCTCGATACCTTGCGCTTTCCAATAATCCAACGCATGAATCAGAGCGCTCTCACTCGACGCCTCGCTCCCACTAATTGAGGGTGGTCGATCCACGACGTGCGCACCGTAGGAGATTGATACGTCTCGAATTTCGGGGTCATCTGTGGACACCCATGTCTGACTAATTGAACTAACTGAACTTGAGTACGTGATTGATCGGCCGACCAGCGGCATCCCGCCAATTTTAACAAGGTTCTTCCGTGGAATCGACACCGACCCTCCCCTAGCGGGGATCAGCGAGAACACCGTCACGATTGCGCTCCTCGGTAAGTATTTCTGATTAGGAGTTGTGTCAGCGCCCTCAGAAAGTGTCTTGAAAGTCTGCAGAGGAAAAGATACGGCCTCAGTCGCACGTCTTTCCTCGCACGAATCGACGGTCTCACATCGTTGTCGGGCGAAAATACGCCGTAAACGTGTTGGTTCGACCAAACCTCGGAAAACCCAAACTTCGAACAAATGAGAGTCAAGGTTTGACGAGTGAAGTGGTACAGGTGCGCATTTTGCAAGTACTCCAAGATGTCACCCGCATACTGCCTGTGGATCTTGTACACACCCGGAACCTCAACAACCAACTTGCCTGCCGGCTTCAGGACCCTTCTAATCTCATCAAACTCGCCTTTAAGGTCCTGAATATGTTCGAGAACGTGCGAGTAGACGATCACATCCGCGATTCCAGTTGGAATTTCTGAAATTCCGCCTCGCACAAGGTCTAAACCAAGCCTGCGCCCCGCTTCGAGATACTCCTCGCCATAGTCACAACCGAAAACCTGACTTCCAACCTCTTGGAATGCACGCAATACCCCACCGGCACCACAGCCCACTTCCACGACAAGCTTCCCATCTAGATCAATGTGGCGCGAGATGATTCGCACCAATCGTCGGCCACGAACAATCTGCTCATCCACGAATTTCGGCGATGCGTGCAACGCTCCGTCGTATAGCGACCTATAAAACGATGAATAGAATTCGGCATAATCTGACTCTCGAAGCTGATTCACTGTCCGAATCAACGAGCAGACTTTGCAAATCACTGTGGTTACCGGGATGCCATAACGGTCAATTTCCGCAATGACTCGCCCTCCGTCCGCCCCGCACACGGGGCATGCAGTTTGATTTTCAACCCATTTCCCCGAGCGAATCTTCTCTAGAAGTTCGTTCCGCGCGTTCGCCTGCACCGCTGTCAGATTCAGCCTCCGGAGGTGGGCGCTGCTCTCCCGTAGGCGACGTGGGACTCGATTAACCGGCACTCGTAGATTCTGCCAATTGCCGGAGCGTGGAGATGACATGGTCCCCCCTGCCCATAGGTATCATCGGAACGTGGTCCTCAAAGTTGCCGTAATTGGTGCTGGGTATGTGGGCCTGACCACAGGTGCCTGCCTCGCCCACCTCGGCCATACGGTCATCTGTGCCGACATTGACCCCGACAAGACCGCCATGCTCCAATCGGGCCGGATTCCCATACACGAGCTCGGCCTTCAGGAACTCGTCGATGAAGGGATGTCCTCGGGGAGGCTGAGTTTCGTCGTGGGTTCGCACTCGGCCGTCGAGAACTGCGAGATCGCCTTCTTGTGCGTGCCGACTCCCCAGGGCGAAGACGGCTCGGCCGATCTGTCCTACATCCAAGCGGCTGCCCGCCAGATCGCCCCTCATCTCCCCCACGAGGCCATTGTCGTCAACAAATCCACAGTCCCCGTGGGCTCCACCAAGGTGGTCGAACGGGCTTTGGGTCGCCCCGATGTGAAGGTCGTCTCGAACCCCGAGTTCCTCCGCGAAGGGTCGGCCGTCCAAGACTTCTTGAAGCCTGACCGGGTGGTGGTGGGTTCCGACGATCAAGGGGCCGCCCTGAAGGTCGCTTCCCTTTACGACGGCCTCACCACCCGAGTCATCATCACCGATCCCGCGTCGGCCGAGACCATCAAATACGCCGCGAACGCGTTTCTGGCCACCAAGTTGTCGTTCATCAACGCCATTGCCGCCATCTGCGAAGGTGTGGGCGCCGACATTGATGACGTTGTGGTGGGCATGGGCAGCGACAAGCGCATCGGCGAGAACTTCCTCCGCCCGGGCCCCGGCTGGGGTGGCAGTTGCTTCCCCAAGGATTCACGTGCCCTCATCAAGATCGCCGAAGGCGCGGGGTACGACTTCGATCTGCTGAAGGGTGTCGTGTCGGTGAACGACCAACAGTTCGACCGAGTCGCAGCCAAAGTGACCGACGCCGTGGGTGGCGATGTGCGTGGCAAGACCGTCGCCGTGTGGGGCCTCACCTTCAAGGCCGGCACCGACGACCTGCGCGATTCACCGGCCGTGTCGGTGGTGAGTCGACTGCTCGACCGTGGCGCTCGGGTGGTGGCCTTCGACCCCACGGTGACGCAACCTCGCCCCGGGGTGCCCGACGGGATCGATCTTGCCGGCACCGAAGTGGATGCGTGTCGCGGCGCGGATGCCCTGATCGTGCTCACCGAATGGGACCAATTCAAATGGGTGGCACCACACGACGTGGCAGCGGTCATGGCGGGACGGGCCGTCGTGGACGGTCGAAACCTTCTGGACCGCAACACCTGG
>Ga0315907_10003359_pt1 | contig 19010 bp, 19 predicted proteins | sample LakEriMetagenome_3_FD_203525 | JGI IMG/M metagenome (GOLD analysis project Ga0315907, IMG submission 203525) | Freshwater fungal communities from buoy surface, Lake Erie, Ohio, United States - Buoy 12 MA123 | ecosystem: Environmental > Aquatic > Freshwater > Lake > Lake biofilm | place: USA... | reverse complement strand
GACATATCCATGTTCTCAAGAGGTCTACCGAAACAAGGTGCCCACCATGGTAGCTTTTGAACATTTGAGGATTTAAGGTGGAAACAATGTATTGAGCATTTGATTTTGTCGCAACGGCGTAGGGGTCTTGAGTCTTCACAATATATTGATAGGCCCTGTATTCCGCCCTCGCAGGCATGCTTATAGCAGTAAGAATAAATGAACCAATCAGTATATTTTTCAACTAGTGAAGTTCCTTTAAGCGATCTAAGGTTCTGTATTCAACCATCTTCATAAAAGAAAGAACAAAATCTTTTCTCTCATCAATTTTCATCGCCTGTATGGCCGTTTTTTTTCTTTCAATGGAATGATGTCTTTCGATTTTCGCATAGACCTTATGAACAGTTTCTGCTGCCCTTGAAAATGACATTCTTTTAACTTCATTTTTATCAGCGAAAGATTCCGTAATCCATTCCTGATAAAATAGTGGCAGATAACCGGTGCTTCCTGCTTCGATTAACTGGTCCAAACCCTGTGCTTCCTGCATCTTGCGCATAACGCTCCTTTTTCTCTCCTTAATCTTACCCCTTGAGTGGTATGATGGTTGAGAGGGTAGCTTTTGCCACTTGGGATGGTTTATATGGATGAATTTTATTTACCTGAAGATCTAGTAGAATGGATTGGACTTAAAAAGTCAGAGTATTTGTCTCGGTTGATTCAAAATGCGCCTGAGCATGATCTATCTTTTGAGCAGTATCAGAAATTTGACCGACTGATTCCCTCAACACTTTCCTTGCCGGACTGGAGTGTTGAACTGAAAGAAGATGACCAAAGAATTAAAATTTATTGTCGATGTCATCATGAAGATGAGGTTTTTTTTCAAATCATTGTAGGAGTGATCATTCTTGATCAGTCTGAGAGTGAAGTTCTTGTACCTATTCTCACTTATGTCACACGCTTTGAATCTATGACCAGATTATTTAGCGGTGGTAGTCCTGGTCGTCCGATACTCAACTAAATTATTTATTTTAATCTTAGATCGAGATAAGGATTATCCATTTTAAAGTTGTTACATTTGAGACTCATGAGGTTTCTTGCCATCTGGTCACAGTACGGGCTTGTCTTGGCCCCATAGGGACATTGAGGGTGAGTAAAAGTCACATAAGCATCCATACATGTAAAGTAGGCACCAAGAGAGCGCTCTTTCATGATCATGATTCCATTGATGGGGTGCTGACCAAATCCTGATCGGGTTTTAAAGAGTTTTCCCATTGTGACTACTCCCTGTTGAGGAGCAAAACACTGAGGCTGACCTAGGTAGGTTGAGCTCCCAGATTGATCTTTATAGGTTGGAATAAGACAGGTTCTATTGGTATCAGTAATCGTTGAATTAACAGCAACAGACGTTTCATCAATAGTGCTTTGACAAATTCCTATATAACCAATAACGGCAGCGTAATGTTTGGCAGAAAGGTCACAGTTTTCAAAGCCGGCTGGGCGTTGAGGGTCACTACTTCCTGTGGATGCACCAGAGGTTGTACCGGTAGTGGTTCCTGTAGTCGTGCCAGAAGTTGTGCCTGGAGGTCCCCAGGGATCAGAACTTGTGCTAGAGGGTTGTTGTACTCCGTTCATTCCTACGTTATTTATCATCCGGTTCCTCTGAGGTGAATCACAGGCACTGGTAAAAATGATTAAAAAAAGTAATGGAACAATCTTTTTCATAAATTCTCCGACTATTTCGTCCTGCTATTCGGCTAAAGAGAAATATTTCATGAGTTTTATTTGAAGTCCGATAAATGAACCAAAGAAATTCTTGAGGTTTTGAAGGTTTAGCATGCGTTGGCTGATTTTATTTTTGGGTGGATTAGGGATAGGGATTGGCCTTATATATTCTTACGTTACTAATTATCCTGAAAAAAAATATCTTCAATGGATGAGTGGGCAGCAATTTGATCGGTACTATCAAATTGAGGGGTATCGAAGTTTACTGCTTTCTCCAACAGGGGTTGAGGCAGCTGCCAACTTTCAAGAAGATTACGTTCAGTTATGGAAAGAATTCCCATTAGAGAATACGCTTATTCCCATGCCAACAAGGCACCCATTGTTCCAACCAGTTCCTATTATTGACCTTTTTTCAAAATCCTCAGCACCCAACCTAGGGATGTCTTTCCTGGATCCCAAGGGGAGAGAAGTCAGTCGAGTTCATAATCTTCCCAAGAGTATTTATGCTGATCACTCCATGGGACAAGAGTTATTTAAATTACCTTATTTTCGTAATCGTATCAGAAAAAAAAACAGGGACGAGATTTGGAAGGATTTATTTGAGTTTCAGATTAGGCCAGGAAAGAAAAGTCATGATGAAATGATTTATGATCTTTATCTTTTGCATCTCAGATCAAAGCTTCTTCCGAAAGATACAATACGGTATGGACTATTTAAGGATGGTAAGCTTGCACTGATCGAGCTTTCCTCTCCCGATAAAGACTACATGGTTGAAGTGGTAACTCAGCAGTTGAATGGGACTCTGTATTCTTATATTTTAAAAACAGAAAAAAGAAATTCGGAGTCGATGAAATTGAGGGACAAGTTTCTTCATTCGATTCATTTTGGCGCCAAGGATGAATCTCTTGGTCGAATCCTTTATACTGAATTTAAACAACTTAATTATGCCAGACAAGTCGATCAAGAAGGCATGCTCTATCTTTTTAGTGCTTGGTCTCAGAATACAGATAATGTCGATCTGCTCAAGGAGATGATTTATTACTTAGAGCGTGGCCAGAATGTAAAAAAACAACTGAGGACCCTTTATCGATATGCCTTTAAAAAGTATGGCAAAACTTATACCACAAGAAAGGATATCGCAGAAGGGGATGACCCCGATTTAGTCCTCCAGAGAAACATTGAAATTGAGCAACGAGATGCTTTAATCAAGGCGCAAGAAGAGGCCAAGCTACCACCACCAGTGAAAGAATTATCACCAGATGAGAAAATGGAAATGTATCTTAAGAAGGCCAAAGAAAATAAAGTCAAACAAAAAGAAGAAATGACAGTTCACTAGGAATCGAAGTTTTCGAAACCTTTGATGAGTACACTTGTGAGTAAGGGTTTGAGAACATCTACTTGCATTGGAATTAAAACCTTATTTGTTTCATCCATATAAACAGATCTCTTGATTTCAATCTGGATATTATTGGTTCTAAACTGATCTACAAATTCTGTCACAAATCCCCCAATATAGGGATCATTCTGAGTGCACTCATAACCTAAATCAGTTAGCTGGGAGGTAAAAAAGTTTATAAAATCTGGAGAACATGTTTTTCCATGCCGATCACTCAAACAAAAGTCAGGGCGGTGAGTTTTTTGCTTGGGATTTTGTTTCAAATGATAGGCGGTTGGATGTGAGGGCATGCTATGCAAATCAATCATTGAAACAGGGGCCGATTTTTTTCCTTCAAGATCGTTAACAAGAGATCTCATGATTTCAAAATAGGGGCGATGATAAGTGCTTATCATTTTTTCTACTATTTCTTGAGATGGTCTATTGAGAACAAGTTTTTTCCCTTGAGTGTTCTCATTCCAGAAAAGAACTGAATTATTTTCTGCACGATTTAAATCAACGCAAACTCTGTGGACGTGGGCGACCAAAACCCCAATTCCGGCCTCTTGGATTTTCTTGATGTCCACTAGCTCATTGACTTTGAAATCAACGTCCTCTTGGTAGGCCCTTTCATCTCCACTGAGGTATAACTTAAACTCCTCTGGAATCATTTCTCCGGAGTGAGGAATGGAGAGAAGTCCCCTAAACCTGGCGCTTAGGGGGGCATAGTAATCAAAAATAGGATTTTTTTGAGGATGATCATACTTAAACATATGAAAAAATTACCATATTTTGGCCAATTCAGTCCATGGATCTCTTCCTAAAATCCACTCAATTGGCTATAAACCAGTAACATCAAATTGAGGATTAAGGTCATGAAATTTCCAGGACGTCGCAACACTAAGCACTATTTCCCGGTTGAAGAAAAGCATCGAAGCTCTTTTGATGGTGAAATTAACCGACCAGGAAATGTTTATGTCGTTGGGATCGATCAGTTGCTGGTTGATATCGAAATTCCAGTTCAGGACGAGTTTTTAACTAAACACCAATTTAAGAAGGGTGAGTCCTTTGTCATTAATGATGATCTGGCAGAAAAGATTTACTGGGAACATAAAAATGCTGGGCACATTACGGGAGAGTTTCCCGGTGGAGCAGTAGGAAATACACTGCATAACTTTTCAATTCTTGCTGACTCACCATCTGTGGCCTTGGGAACCATTAATAAAAATATTGAGGTTGGCGATTACGCCTTTAAGTATATTTGTAATACGAGCTCTAAAGTGAATTTAACTTACCTTCAGCCATGCCCTCGTCCGATGGGAAGAGCTCTGTGTTTTGTCTCACCAGATGGGGAGAGAACATTTGCCATTTCTAAAGGCTGCATGAATGATATGTCCCCAGATTTTTTACCGGTTGAGATTATTCAAAAATCGGCTGCACTTTTAGTCTCTGCTTATACTTTTAGAGATGAATCGGCACCACTGGCCAAATCAACTTTTAGAGCTGTAGAGATTGCAAAAGCCGCCAACGTTCCAGTTGTGTTATCACTTGGGACAAGTGGTCTTGTAGAAGAAAAAAAGGACATGCTTCTTGAATTCATACCAAAGTATGTTTCTGTGGTCGCTATGAACGAAGCTGAGGCCCTAACATTTACGGGGATTAAAGATCCACTTCTTGCGGCAGAAAAAGTTTTAGATCTGTGTGACATGGTTTTACTCACGGTTGGAGCGAGAGGACTTTATATTGGAGCTCTTACTGATTCATCAGTTGCAAGACCTACAAAAGAGTCACTCCATACGAAGTCGATTGTTGAATATAATAAACTTGAATATTCCAGGGCGATGATGAGACAGGATTGTGAAAATCCAATCAAGGTTTATACCCACATCAATCCTTTCCGTGGTGGCCCAATGACCATTAAAAATACCAATGGGGCTGGAGATGCAGCGCTGGCAGCAGTTCTGCATGATTTGGCGGCCAATCAGTATCATCGCCAAAAGATACCTAACTCACCTAAACATGTAGCTCGATTTCTCTCATATTCTTCTATTTCGCAAATTAGTAAATATGCCAACCGTGTCTCATTTGAAGTTCTCAGCCAAAACTCACCTCGGCTTCTAAGAGGCTTACCTGAAAGAGAAGATGGACTAGAAGAAGCCTATTGGGCGAAATAAATATGTCTGAGAAAATTTCAAAGGAAGCCCTTTTTAATGAAATAAAAGGATCTCTTTTTGAGTTTTTAGTGGCCAAAAGACTGGCCTCATTAAACCATCAAGAGCTGCAGTTTCTCCAATCAATTGATCAAAATTATTTAAAAGTCTTAGGCCAGCAAGATCAACTCGTCAGGCAATACTATCCTGAGATGATTCATTTTTTAAGCTCATCAGCAGCCGCTGTTGTGGAAAAAATGATGAAGCATTTTGGTGAGATCCCGGCATCACCAAAACTTCAGGGGAAGCTTACTCAATCATCTTTAGATGCTGATTTTTCTGAAGCTGATCTGATGGTTGAAGTTTCAGGTAGGCCTTTACCCATAAGTTTAAAATTAAATAAAGCACACTCATTTGTGAATACCAAGAGTGGGGGAATCAAAAGTTTTTTTTCCCATTATTTCCCTTTCATTGTGCCCAGCTTTCAAGAAAATTTTAATCAATTTGTTGACCAGGAATTTAATCGACTAGCTCTAGATTTACATGCTCTCAATGATTGGGATTATCCAGGTGATTTTTCCTTTTGGGTTCAAAATGGAAAATCTGAGCTTCCAGGTGAATTAGATGAAAATGAAAGAGATTGTCTGAAGGCGTTTTATGCAAGAATTGCCTCGAGAATGCATAATATTTTAAGCTCTGCTTTTTTAAAGGATCATCAATCATTCCTAGAGGCCCTTGCTCCCTTAATGGGGTTTAGCCAGCCAGATTTGATTCAGGTCATTTGCTATCATCAATTTAAGTCCCAAGGCGAAGCTTCAGTAGAGATCCATTCACTAAATGATATATGTCCAATTGGATCAGAGACTTATATTAAGGATTTTCGTCAAACCTCATCAGTTGAGCTTGTGGTGGGAGAAATTGATCTACAAATCAGAGTTAAGCCCATGAATAAATTTACGACGACGGCCATAAAAATTAACTGTTCTTTGAAGCCTAGGCGATCTTTGTCTTAACTTTAATTGAATTTTCTAGTTCTTCGATGACAAATTCATAACCGTTTCTTCTCACGAGAAAATGCGCTTCATTAAGCCAGTCTTCTGGCCTGCCAGTTGCTAGAAAAATAACTTTGTTTTGGGACATTTGAGAGAGAATTTTTTTGAAATTGAACAAATTTAATTCCGAGTGTTCACTCTCACAAATTTCGATCAGAATATGGGGCGTTTTCATCAGACTTGCTTTGATCAGGCTCACTGCTAGTTTTTCCCAAGGGGTGGCATGTTGACTTAAAATGTCTGGATTCTTGATCAATTGTACAAGCGGTTTTACTTCAGTTTCAACTCCCGAAATAAGCTCATTCCAACTCTGACCTCCACAAACAACGTGCAAATTTTCCCAAAGACTTAAGTCAGGCATAAGTGATGATTCACCCTCAACATGGGCAAATTGAAGTCCCTTTACTTTGGTATGACCCTTGAGAAATTGAAGCATATCTTTGAGGGGGACCGAGGGGCCAGAAGACTTATGAAAAATAAAATAACCACTTTGATTCGACTTCATCATGAGTTTCATCGGTATGAATCTCTTTTGACCTTAAGAAATTTTGTCCCACTTCTCAAAATCACCCTATAATTGGTTTATGGATATGTCTAAAAAGCTTCAAGAGGCCTATAAACCTGATCAGGAGACTCGGAAAGGTCGCATCGTTATTGCGCTTTCTGGCGGACTCAATTCTATGGTGGTGGCCTATCTTTTGAAAATTCAAAAATATGATCTGGTCGGGGTCACGGTTGCCATTAATTGGGAAAATTATCCTGGTCAAGCTGAGAATGCAATGTTCTGTCACATGAATCCACCTCAAGTAGAAAAGGTCAAAGAATTTTGTCACCAATTAGGTATTCCTCACTTCGTGGTTAAAGGAAGTGATGAGTTTAAAGAAGAGGTGGTGGACTCATGGATGAGTGCAAGATTAAGTGGTGTTAAGTCAAATCATTGCTTGAGTTGTCATGAGTTGAGAATGAGGCTCCTCTATCAAAAAATGTTGGATCTTGATGCACAAGGTATGGCGACAGGGCATATGGCAAAAATATTTAAAAATGCAGTCAATAACAGCGTCTACGTCCATAGTTCAAATGATGAGGAGCATGATCAGTCTTCTCTGCTTTCAAGACTTCCCCACGAAGTTTTAAATAAATTGATATTGCCGCTTTCCGATTTACAACAAAAAGAAATTGAAAAACTCGCTGAAAATTTTGGTTTATCTCATCCAACAAAAAAAGTTTCATTCTTAAGTTGTTTTGATTCTGACAAGGAATCTTCAAAGTATCTTGATAGTCACATCCCGACTCGCTACAAAGCTCCAGGTGAAATTGTTGTGGGACCAGATAAGTCTCCGGCGGGAGACCATCAGGGAGTCTATCAATTCATTTATGCCCAAGCTTTACCGATTAATGGTCAAAAAACGAATGAGGTATTAAGTCTCAGTAAATATTTTTTTAAAGATAAAAGAATTGAGGTCTTAGGTCTCAATTATTTTCAGCGCAAGAAGATATTTCTTAATCAATGCAAAATCTCAGATGAAACTCCATGGCATGAGCCAATGGCAGGATTTTTGAAGTTGAGTAATGGAGACTTTGCAGAGTGCTTTATTTATCCCAAAAACTTTTCAAGTGCATATATAGAGTTAGATAAACCGGAGCCTATTTTAGAAGGTTCTATTGTCTCTGTTTTTAGAAAGAAAGGTAAAAACTCGAAAGTCTATTTTACTGGCCGGGTAAAATACATCCAGGAAGAACCTCAACCCGAAGAAGGAAATGAACGTGCTAAAGTTGATTATACTCGCGATTATTAGTCAGTGTGTTGCAACTTGGGGGAAAGCTCCTTCAACGTCTGGACAACTTAAATATAACATTCAAAAAATTTCTCAAAAGGATGTCGTTAATCTTGTCAGTGATTTTGTGACTGAAAGTTCTCCCTCGAGGATGGTAGGAAAGGATGGGCATAACAAGGCAAAAGATTTTATTCTAAAAAATATTTCTGCCTTTGATAGTAAAAAATCCGGCAAGGTGATCGTTGATACTTACTCGCCTGATATTGAAGAGGCAGAAAGATTTTACCAAAGTGATTTTGATCAAAAAGTACTCGGCCGTTTTCCCCCGTCAGATCCTAGTTATCAAAAATGGTTTCGTTTTACTACTCACATGAAGCAAACGGCTCAAAAATTAAAGGTCATTCAAGGATCCAACATTACTTGGGAAAAAACAGGTCTGGACTCCTCAAAAGTATTAGTGATTAGCGCTCATTACGACACTATTTCACATGATACAAAATCTCTTCTGATTGCAGAAAAAGATCCCATGCCTGGTGCAAATTACAATGCTTCTGGGGTGGCGATTGCTTTGAGTCTTATTAAGCTTTTATCTGAAATAGATCTCAATTACTCGGTTCAAGTGACTTTTTTAGACTGGCAAGGGATTGGGTTTTTAGGATCTCATCGGTATGCCCAGGAATTGAAAAAAACGGGAAAAAATATTTTAGGCTTTATTAATCTTGAAATGCTCGGGCAGGATAGTCGATTTTTTGATAAAACTAAAAAATCTGGAAACATGAGTGTCTATTGTCGTCCGGCCGATCAAAAATTTATACAAGCTGCTAATACTCACGGTGCCCGTGTTACGTCACAAGTGACCTTTGAAATGAAACCTATCGGTTTTGAGAGTTCGGATAATTTTAGATTTTGGGAAAATGGCATCCAAGGCGGAACTTATTCACAAAATTGGGAGGATGATTTTAATCCTAAATTTTTCCAAACACCTCAAGATACCCCTGAGACCCTCAATCACCAGACTCTTTATGCTTCCTATGAGTTTCTGGCCGGTGCAGTCAGCGGTATTTTGCTTGATTTGACTAAGTAAAAAGCGCTATAAGAGGCCCATGAATTTTGATTTTAATCCAGATCTACTTAAGTCTTTTGGCATTGAGCTGAGCTGGGCCCAGTATCAAGAAAATGCCCTTAAAACAGTTGTGGTCGGCATGTCTGGAGGAGTTGATTCATCAGTCACGGCCCTGATGGTGAAGCTTCAAGGCTACAAGGTCGTCGGTCTATTTATGAAAAATTGGGATGAGACACTGCCTGATGGAAAATGTACGGCGGATCTTGATTACCAGGATGTCATAAAGGTTTGTGAGAAATTAGATATCCCTTATTATTCAGTGAATTTTGTTAAAGAATATTGGGATGGAGTTTTTGCTGAATTCTTAGAGGATTATCGAAAAGGGCACACACCGAATCCGGATATCCTCTGTAATCGTGAAATAAAATTTAAAGTCTTTTATCAGCGTGCTCGACTTTTGGGAGCTGATTTTCTGGCCACAGGTCATTATTGTCAGTTGCAAGAGGGAAAACTCGCCAAGGCGACAGATCAAAACAAAGATCAAACTTATTTTCTCTATGCTGTGGATAAAAATGTTTTCCCACATGTCTTATTTCCCATCGGGCATTTACCTAAACCTAAAGTCAGAGAGCTGGCGAATTTATTTGATCTGGCCACAAAGTCAAAAAAAGACTCCACTGGAATTTGTTTTATTGGTGAGAGAAATTTTAAAAGTTTTCTGTCCCAGTATATTGAGTCTCAGAAGGGGAGTTTTGTTGATCTTCATGGAAAAGTTTTAGGTCAGCACGATGGAGTCTGTTTCTATACCCTGGGGCAACGTAAAGGGATGGGGATAGGTGGCCCAGGAGAGCCGTGGTTTGTGGTGGGAAAAAATCTTGAACGCCAAGAAGTGATTCTGGCCCAAGGAGATGACCATCCGGCCCTTTATGCTGATGGACTTGAGGCCAGTGAGTTGAATTGGCTTACAGATCTTCCCGCCCATGAGTTTAAATGCAAGGCCAAGGTTCGCTACCGTCAGCCGGAGCAAGACTGCACGGTGAAAATTTTAGGGGATAAGGTCGTGGTTGAATTTGATCGACCTCAAAGGGCCATGACACTTCGGCAGTCTATTGTCTTCTATCAAGGAGAGTTGTGTTTAGGGGGAGGAATTATTACTCAAGTGACCCCTAGCTATCATGAGCTTGGAAAACCTCTACCAGAGATCCTTTCGGTTTAAATCCAGCTTGTCTGTTTTTTGATCAGTTTTTCTTTTGGCCTCATAACCACTACATTCACCCATTCCGGCCTGGGCCACAACCTTTGAAGGCAAGTCCCTGCATTGGATGCCAAAACGTCTGCAACCATTTGGAATCTTTGGATTCCAGGTGACATAAAAGTGCTTACATTGAGTGCATTGGGGTTTACTCATAGATTTATTTTATTGAAATTTTGGCCCGGAAACCACCGGGTAGAAATCACCCAGTCTTTGATCCTTTAGTGACCAATTTGTAACAGGTTTATAAGCTTTACACGTTAGTTCTTAATTTTAAGCGCAAAATCCAAAAATGAATTTTAATAGGTCCATAACGCAGGGTGAGAAGTTAGCTCACTTATTAAAAAGGCTGCTATGAACGTCTCAGGTCACTCAGAAAACTTAGAAAACTCAAATGTGCTTTCGCTCTTTGCTCGATCTGAGGTTTTAAGTACCCCAGACCCACTTCAGGAGCTCCTCAGAGAAGCTGAAGCAGAAGCCTTTGCTGACGATGAGGAAGTCGAAATAAGAGTGGAGAGAAAGCGCCTTTTGGTTTCTGAAAATCAATTTCCTGACCAATCTCTCTTTACCCTGGAACAACAACTGGCCAACTTAAATGTAAGCCTAGGGCGCCTCAAATTTTATTTAAGTGATCTTGATGACATCCTTCCAGTTAAAATGAACTAGACAAACATAACGTCATTCCCTTAATTTATAGTCTCCCTTTTCCATATTTCCTGTGCCCAGGTGGTGGAATGGCAGACACACTACCTTGAGGTGGTAGCGCTGCGAGGCATGCTGGTTCAAGTCCAGTCCTGGGCACCATTTTAATTTCAATTTATTTCAAAATTCTGCGACAATATCCTCATGGCCGTTTCAATTGAAGAATATTCCAAAGCTTTGATATCCCTGGAGGAAGCCTTATTTCTTCCTAAAACTGATATCGTTCGAGATGCTAGTATTCAGCGTTTTGAATTTTGTGTGGAGCTTGCCTGGAAAACTGCCAAAAAAGTTATGGGGACTCAAACCTCAGCTCCTAAGCAAGTCATTCGGGAAATGGCACAAAATGGTTTTATTCAGGATGTAGATCTTTGGTTTGATTTTTTAGAAAATCGTAATCTTTCATCTCATACATACGATCAAGTGTTAGCTGAAAAAGTTTTTGCCTCTGCCCAAAAATTTCTCCCTGAGGGAAAAAAACTTGAAGCAAAATTAAAATCCAAATGAAGTTCGGACTTACTGACCAAGATTTACAAATTCTTTTTGAGCTTGTTATTTCTCCTCTTAAAGCGAGTGGTGCAACTGTTTGGATTTTTGGATCTCGGGCAAGAGGAGATCATAAAGTTTTTTCTGACATCGATATTATGTTTGAAACGAAAGACAATAATCCATTTCCTACTGGATTCATTAGTGGTCTAAAAGAAGCAATAGAAGAGAGTCGCTTGCCTTTTAAGGTGGATCTTGTCGATTTTAAAGATATGGCAGACTCATATAGAACGACCGCTCTTGCGGATAGGATTCAAATTTAGATTTAATAATTTCCATTAAACATTTACTTTTTTTCTTTGTCGTTACTTTCACAGGCCGTTTAACCACAGATTGAGTAAAATCAAATTGTTCTTAGGTAGGGAGATTTCAATCCCAAGAATGAAGGGCTCACCCATGAGATTTATTTTATCAACTCCACAAATGGAATTGTTAGATATAATACTATTGGTAATTCAAAAGACCCATATTCTTATGCATTCTTCCTTCGACACGATCAAGGCGCTGAAAAAAGTGGTCTTCTTGAGGTTAGTAACTGGAAGGTATACGGGAACAAGTTTATTCGCAATGGCTTTCGAGCAAGCATTGATCTCGGTTTAAATAAGTTTGAGGTGCGCAAACCAACAAAGAACGTTAAAGTTTATAACAATCGTTTTTCTGAAGGTGCCAATCTCCGCTTTGACGATCCTGTAAATGGTCGCAGTTCGGGCAATATCGGTGTGAATTCTCTTATTGTACCAGCAGCTTCACAGTATCCCGGAATCACGCTTAGCTACAACTCATACTTTGATGAGTGTAGGGAAATCCATACAAGTGCAACGAAAGCTTTGAAAGACAAATTAAAAACTTCGTACATCTTCAAGTACCTAATCGCTTTAAACGGAGATGATATTCCAATTAATGCTATTCCCCGTTTCGGTGGGTCTCCTTCGTATACGATTATTAGATGAAGTCCAAACGTTAAAAAAGTGCCTTTTGGCTTTTCAAATAAAAGTCATATTAGACCAACTCACTAAGCGAGGTTGACGAGACGGAGTTGTTCTATTCAAGAAAGATATCATTTTAATTTAAGGTCTAATCTTCAATTCGATAGAAATTTGAGATAAAAAAAGTTACATCCCAGTGAAGTTAAAAGCATGCTTTGAAGTTCACTGGTAAAATACTTTTGAACTCTTATTTTATCTTCCCTGCCACCAGGGCCTTCACTGTTTCATCTCTTCCACCAATAAGTTTCCCTTCAACGAAAACTTGTGGGTATGTCGGCCAGCCACTCCAGAGTTTAATCGCAAGACGCTCTTTCCACATGCTAAAATAACTTCCATATTCAAGATAAGTAAAAGGAATGCCAGCAGCACTCAACGCCTTCTTGGCACTTTTCACGACAGGGTTTTGTCTCATGCCCACAATAACGACTTTATGATCTTTCACAGCTGCTTGAACTTCTTTCACAATGTCTGCATGGTAGTTTGATATCTGCGAGAGGGCGTCAGAGTCAATTTGTTCAGAGGGTAAAATTTCTCGGTTCATAGAATCTCCTTATAATTAAATTGTCGCTCAACGAGTTTATAATAAAGTCCATCCGTATTTTGAATGAGCTCTTCATGTCGGCCAATTTGAATGATTTTGCCGTTTTCTAAAACGAGAATTTTATCGGCCCGCTTAACAGTCGAAAGTCGATGAGCAATAATCACCGTTGTCCGTTTCCCCATTTGCTCTTCCAGTGCCTTTTGCACGAGGTGTTCACTTTCTGTATCAAGAGAGCTTGTGGCTTCATCGAGAATAAGAATGAGTGGGTTCTTAAGGATCGCTCGTGCAATCGCCACCCGCTGCTTTTGGCCACCAGAGAGTTGAACGCCACGCTCTCCCACAAGTGTCTTGTAGCCATCAGGAAAACTCATGATAAAGTCATGAGCGAAGGCTTTCTTCGCGGCATCCATAATCTCTTCTTGGGAAGCCTCGGGTCTTCCGTAGCGGATATTTTCATACAACGTATCTGACACAAGCACTGGCTCTTGAGAGACGAGTCCAATTTCATTTCTAATGGTTTTCAGAGAATAGTTTTGGGCCTTGACTTGATCAAAAAGAATTGTTCCACTAGTGGGTTCATAAAACCTCATCAACAATTGCACGATGGTAGATTTTCCTGAGCCGGATGGGCCTACGATGGCAATAGTCTCTTGAGACGCAATGGAGAAATCCACTCCTTTGAGGATCGGAAAATTCTCTCGGGAAGGATAGGAGAACGAAACGTTTTGAAAGATGATCTCACCTTTATTCAACGTTTCGATTCCATTTTCAAGATCCTCAACAGGTTTTTCCAGCAGTTCAAAAATTCTCTCACTGGCGCCAAAGGCCGACATAAAATCAGTCCAAAGACTGCCTAGCATTCCCACGGAAAAAGCGACTGTAATGACATATAGGAGAAAAGAGGTGAGTGTGCCCACACTCATCTCGCCTTGAATCACGAGACTTCCCCCATACCAAACGATGAACACAATAGAAGAGAGCCCCACTAAAGAGACAAGACTTGTGAATCGGGCGACTTCTTTAATCTTTTCCTTTGAAAGCCCAAGGGAATGATTGAGTTTGGCCTGATAGCGAATTTTTTCAAAACCTTCTTGCACAAAGGATTTCACCGTTCTGACACCAGAGATCCCTTCCTCGGCCACTCCTGAGGATTGAGCAAGGGCATCTTGAGCTTTTTTTGAAATCCCTTTCACTCTTTTGCCAAACCGGGCACTTAAAAGCCCAAGGGGAGGGATAATAAGTAAAATGAAAATAGTTAGTTTGGTGGAGGTCATAAAAAGCATAAAGACCCCACCCAGGGCCTGAACTCCTCCACGCACGAGCATGGAAATATTCACACTCAGAGCATTCTGCAAAACTGCTGTATCGCTTGAGAGACGCCCCAAGAGCTCTCCGGATTTTTGTTGATCAAAAAAAGTTATATTCTGCCCGAGTATTTGGGAAAAGAGTTTTTCTCTTAGTTGCTTGACGGTTTTCTCGCCGGCCAGGGTGAAAAAATAATACCTCAGAGCAGAGGTTAAGGACTGAAGAGCAAAGATCGCCACTGCTAAGATCGCCGCCTTATTCAATTGCGATTGGTCTTTATGGGTCAAGGCCTCATCGATGATCTTTTTTATGGTGTAGGGATAGGCGAGCATACAAGCAGAACTGATGGCCAGAAAGAGTAGTCCCCAGCCAAGAAGGGGCCACTCATGGCGGCTCAATTGCATGAGCTTTTTAATTTTTTTCATAATTTAATCGATTCACAAATCATAAATTTGTTATTGGTCGCAATGATCTTGGAGTTGCCAAAGATTTTTTTTAATTTGATTTGATAACCAAGATGTGAGTTCCCAATGACTCTGATCTTGCCATTAATTTTCAGGGCATCAAAAGAGTCTTTAAACATTTGCCAGGCGATAAAATCTCCGATGGTGTTCTGTTGATGGAATGGGGGATTGCAGAGAACAAAGTCGAGGGTGTTTTTTGTTTGGTTTTCAAAACAATTCGTCCAGTAGTAGTTGGCGGTGTCTGTAAAATAATTTTGATAATTTAATTTTGCACTTTCAATGGCCATACTGGATTCATCACTAAAGATGATCTGGGCATCGGGACTGAGCATTTTCGCTTTAATGCCTATGACCCCGTTAGCACAGCCCAGATCAAGAATCTTTCCTTTCACGTCTTGAGGAAGGTGATCTAGGAAAAAACGTGTTCCGATATCAAGCTTATCACGGCTGAAAAGATTGGAATGGTTAAGAAAAGGTTTTTCAAATCCCTCAAACTGAATTTTGAGGGGATAGGGAGACTCTAGAGCACTCTTCTCAAAGCTGGCAAAAATAAGGCGTGCTTTTTTTTGAGCAAGTGAGGTGGTGGTTGTACCAATATATTTCTGAAGGAGTTCAAAACTCATAGGGGCCAGATGCTTCACCATGGAGGTACAGATGATTTGAGATCCCTTCCTCAAGTGATGAGTCAGCCGAGAGAGAATATCCTCAAAGTAAGACATATTCTTAGGAAGCTGAATCAAAACAAAATCATAGTGACCAGAAAATTTTTCCATTTCATGAATCGGTTTGATCTTGCCAGCGCTATTCAGTTCAATCGCCATTTTTGAAACATAAGAATCAGTGTAGGTGGTGCAATCAAAACCGGCCAATCCACAACTTAAGGCGCCAAAATGATCATTCACTATGAGGATTCTTTTATCTTTTAACTCAAGACTCCCGAGGTGCTGAAGGAGAAGTTCATCAGCAGCATCATGCCCCTGCAAGAGGTCATCTCGACGGACCGGGTATCGTTTAATTTCTTTTAAGCTCATGATCATAATTAAGTTTAATCTATTCCCCAAGAGTTGTCTAAAATGTCATGACTTGAAATAACAACCATTTTGCTTAAGACCAGTCTATTTTAAATGTCCCTAAGCTATTTTTTTTCAAGAGCTTCATTCATTCTTTGCAGCTCCATTGTCACTATTGTTTCCCCAAATGAGAGAACGATGGAGTTCTTATTCTCAATTCTCAGCATGTATGGTCCTTTGTTGTTGGACTCAGTTTAACTGTTTTCTTTCTTGAGTAGTTTACTCCCTGAAACATTTTCTTTGAGTGATATTGAAATTGATTAAGAGTTAATAGGAGCTAACTCAGATGGAATGTGCTCAGAACATTTTTTGAGACTTTATTTTTTCTCTTAATTCCCGATAAGAACAGCATGATTAAACCTATTCTAAAACTCGGATTTCTTGCGGCTATTTTCTCATTTTCGGCCATGGCCCAAGATAAGGAACCTTATACATTGTATGTGGACCTCAAACAATTTTGTCCTGGGCCTCAAGAGCAAGTTCAAGGGGCGCCTGAGGATTGCTTGGTTCTGTCGCCGGTTGAGCGACTAAGTTTTGATATGGCGAAAGTTATGGATCAGGATGAGCAAGAAAGAAAGAAGGCCTGTGAGCAATGGGGCTCTCTCTTTCAGGATCCTAAGTATAAAAATAAGACCTTCACGGTTGAAATGGAAGATGAAGATAAGGATAAATGGCACATTAAGTTTTCATTTGGATACAGTCGCGCCAAGTATTTTAATAGCGATGTCCATGTAGAGAGTTCTAAAGTTAACGGAACTTTCACTGATTTTAAATGGAGAGAGCGACATAGTTTTGAATATTTTAAACTCGAAGAAATCAAAAAACCTGGTAATACTTTTCGCTTTCTAGATGAACCGACAAGTACTTTTGGCCTCACCCTTGATAAAGGCCATCATGTTATTATGGTGTCTGTTTTCCATTTGAAGTATCTCAAGCAAAAGTATCAATCGACTCAGTTTGATGGGACGATTAATGGTCAGCAGGTTAATGGAGTCGTAACTGAAGATAAGGCCTTTGATGGTAACTATAATCTGGATCCATCCCAGATGTACCTGCGCCGCTTTGAGAACACCTACTGGAATATAAATCCACAAGTTGGTTATGGTTATAAGATCGATGTTGCTGGAAATAAAAAAACGGGAAAGCTGACTTACACTCCCTATGCTCAAGTTGGATTTATGGCCGGAACTGGATTCACCGCCTATAAAAATGATCAGGACTTCTGGGCGACTGATGGTTATGATCAAAAACTCCAAATTAAGGGTGTATCAGCCTCTGCCGGTCAGCGTTTAGACTATCAAAAAGGAATTGTCTCCGTTTTTGTCGATCAAAAGTTCACGGCAGCAAAAATTGATCAACCATTTCTTGATGGGAGAGCAAAATATAATCTTTATTTTGCTCCCGTTACATTTGGTGTGGGAGTAGAGATTCCAACCAAAAAGAAAAAATGAAATGGAGAGCTTTGATTGAAGGATGTAGCTTTGCAAATTAAAAGGGAGTAACTCCTGAAAAAATTATTTCAACTTACAATCACCTTTTTTAACATAGGCCGGTAAAATAGCTAGAAATGCATCAGCTTGCAAATCAGTATAATTACCTCTGAACTGATTAAGTGTGAAGATTTGCGTGTAACCTGATACGTTCTCATTGACCCAACAGTCTTGATATTTTTTATCTCTAAAGTCTTGAAAGTATTTATCGTTTTGTACTTTCTCTAAGCTACTCGCAGGTTTATGATTAATAGCATTTTTTCTTATGTTTAGATTTGGAGTGATTATTTGAGGAGGCACTACTGCAACCGAAGGAGGCTGGACCAAATCGGGTATAAGAAAAGATTCTGGGGTAGATTTTATTTTTTTTGTGAATACGAAGCCATTTTCATTTATATGAGAATTCAATTCTTCCAAGAAGAGATCCATTTTATTCCAATAAAAAACTTTTATTAGTTCCTCAATTTGCAAATTAACCATTTGCAGGTTTGTGGAGAATCCATTTATTTTTTGTAAACCTTTTGAATAACTTACATTGAGATGATATCCTATCCTCGATGGCAAAAAGAAACGTTTATCTAGAAAAAAGCTGAATACTTTTGCCCAGAGTTTATCAGGAATTTTTTCTGAAATAAGCATCTCTAGGCGCTCTATTTCTTCATCTGTGTCTAGGCCATCACTTTGATAATCTTTCAAGAAATGTTCTTTGATTGATTTACTTAATTTTTGTTTTATAATCTCAACGATAATTTTATGTGGTAAATCAATATTCGCCTGCAATTCGATTGAGTTCATTATTTTGATGAGATTGGCGATCTCCGAAATCTTAACAGTACCATCTATTTTAAATGGTTTCGTTTCATATGTTCCATTGTTCTCTAGAGTTATGTCAATTTCATCAAAAATATTGCCCATGCTCATAAGTGCTTGAAGGCCTGGTTGCCCTTGCTTTTGGTTGTAGTTTGAGATCATTTTGATAAGTTCATTCTTATTAAAATTCCCTATTGTCAATTTGACATCTGAATCTGTTAGGGTGCTGGGTTTTCTTTTAGTGTTTCCTGGGACATTTAGCTTTTTGAACCCGATGATGAGTTTATTTTTAAAAGATGCTGAGTTTATTTCCTCTATTTGAAATTTTATGCTCATCCCATCGATTTTATAAATATTTGTTTTGGTTTTTATATCTGTCAGATTCATTTTCCCAATTTCAATATCTATGCCTGCTTTTAAATAATCAATCAGGTTCTTGTTAGATTTTAAAATCAATTCCAGAGGTAACTTCATTTTCATTTCGATGTTTCTCATATCTGTTTCAACATCGTTTATTTCTGTTATTATTCTCTGGGTTTGGAGAAGAAGTTCCATACTATCAAAATCCAGAAATTTTGTTTGAAGATTTAATTTTAAGGGACTTTGATCTGGACTCAGCGGTTTGTAATCTAACTCGACGTGATTCATGACAGGGTTCAAAGATGTTTTTGAAGTAATAAGTAATTTTCCATTCGCTAAATTAACTTCACTCACTTGTGGCGCGATAATTG
>Ga0315907_10003356_pt1 | contig 19011 bp, 41 predicted proteins | sample LakEriMetagenome_3_FD_203525 | JGI IMG/M metagenome (GOLD analysis project Ga0315907, IMG submission 203525) | Freshwater fungal communities from buoy surface, Lake Erie, Ohio, United States - Buoy 12 MA123 | ecosystem: Environmental > Aquatic > Freshwater > Lake > Lake biofilm | place: USA... | reverse complement strand
AATCCTGCTGATAGTACAAAACTTATAACTAAAGGAGAATTAAATACATATTTTTATGTTGATAACGTAGCAGCAGGTATTTCAGGATTTCCTGATAATAGAATTTTGACATATGATGAATTGACGAGATCTACATATTCACTCCCCGTTGCACCATTTTATGAATATGATGTAACAAGATTGTCTATACCCGGAGCAACAGGAGCATTTTTTAATTACATAGCACCTGATTTTTCTACACAAACAATTCTTCAGGATACATATGGTTTTGTAGGCACATTTTGTATGCAAGAAGGGTCTTATCAAAACAACCAATATAACGTCTATTCTATTAGCCTTGTTGGTGTTTGTTATCCAAATTACTCAACTTATCCACAGCCATATTTGGTAGGCAATAATTTGTACTTTAATAATTTAGGGAGTTACTCAGTGGAAGATGTAAAGGTATATCAACAGGTAGCTGTAACTACTGCTGAAAATAATGCATATGACTATCTTTCTTTTGCCTCTGGCGTTACTGCAGGTGTATTAACGGCTGTTGGGGCTGTTGCCTTTCCATTAGGAATAGTTTGGGTTACAGTTTCTGCAGCATACGCTATATATGCAGCGCAGCCTGATACAGATGTAACTAATCAACTTAGATGGTTACAAAATGGTGGATACACAAATGGTACATTAGACATGGCTACCATAAAATTAAGTACAGGTAGTTCTAGTTTTTATATTGGATACAAAGTAAGAGATAGTGGAGGTGGAATCCCTGTAACATTTGGATATGCAGTTGGTAATGCAGCTCCTCCGGGGATTACATTTTAAGAAATTGGCAATTTATCTATAACCATTTGACTTGTAATTGATTTAGTACATTCAAATTGTTTTGCAGTTCCTTTATGATCAGGACACCAATACCAATCACCTGCATTTAGTCTATGTCTATTAAAGCAACCGCTACATTTATCTTTAGGTGCTGATACTCTAATGCAATCTTCCATTTCTGCAAAAGGTTCAGAGAATCCGCTAATTATAACAGTTGGTACATTTAAAGACCAAGATAACCAGCTTAGGCCGCTGCCTATGCCTATAAAGAACTCCGATTTAAGCATTTCTTCCATAACTGACTCAATACTACCATTCGGGTGAATATCTACGCCATTTGGGGCTATATTGCCCATATAGTCAATACCTTCTTTGGATATTAGCTTAACAGCATATCCTTTACTAATTAAATAGTCTACTACCTCTTGCCATCCTGTTGGGTTATTCCAATATTTAGCTTGCGCAGTAGAGTGAATAGCAATAACTACTTGCTTTATCTTTTCAACAGGTTTCACTTTTAATCTAGGTCTTACCTCTTTGTACTCTAATCCTAATATGTTAGTAGCTGCTTTTTGCATAGAAATTGTGTGAGGCACTTCAGGCTCTTTGGTTGCGTCATAAAACCACCCAATTCTATATAATGCATATATGTTTTGTACCACATCGCCCGGATTTACAAATTCTAATTCAGGGTAATCAAACATATGATTCCAGAAAGTAGATACAATAACATGGCAGTTGTGTTTCTTTTTAAACTCTAATGCGTATGGTATCCAAGCTAATGTATCTCCTAATGATTTACTTTCAAGTGTTATAAAGACTCTCTTGCCCTCAAGATTTAGTTTATTCTCGTATATCAAGTTACCTTGATCCCATACCTTAACTTCCCATTCAGTATACCATTGTCTATTTAATTTAATCCAATTATTGACATCTATATTGTTGTTATAAACGCAATTGCCATTCTCGTAAAATTCTACATAAAACCTTTTATCTAGTAAAACCTTATCTCGTTGGGCATCATTTGTATAATCTATTCCTTCAATATCAACTTTGTTGTCTTTTTTCAAATCTGCCATCAGCAGTTCTTTAACTTTAAAGTTGTTTTCTTTTAAAAAGTTATAGAATTTGACTTCAAGAATATTAAAAGACGTACCATTTGTGTAGTAATCTTCTTTGTCTTTGAATTTTCTTACAAATGACAAGATAGCATCTGTCTTGGCTGAGAAAAAAGCCGAGCAATACGAATCTTCTTCATAGCATTGACTAGTATATTTATAGACTACAAAATCATTTTTATCTAGTTCTTTTAAGTTATTGTTTATTGTTGCTTTCGTAAGCTGGTAATCATAATTTATTACATTTACCTTCTTATATCCTAATTTCTTAGCATACTCTACTCCATTGCGTATTAGCGTATAAACGGCATATCCATGTTCTTTTTCAAATAATTTGTATTCTTTTTCTCCCTTTTCATTTGTAAACCAATGGTAGTAAGCTACATTGTATTGCGCAAATTCATTTTTAAATAACAATGGATTTTCTTTCGTATAAATAACATAATCGCATAGTTCTTGAGCATCTTCTTCTATTGGATAATTTGCAGATAAAATTATATTGGTGTTTAAACTAGATAAGCAGTTTTTAAGCAATTGTTTTCTAAAATCGTTATTTGGATGGGCTAAAACAATTGATACAGAATCTTTATCTTTCTTGCTGCTAGCATTAATCCCCTTTATCTCCAAGTATGGATTATCTACAAAATGTTGTATTATAATAGGCTTTTGCTCCTTAATCGGTAACTCAAGTAACTTTAAATAGGCTTCTTCGTGTCTTAATGCAAAAGTTAATGAAGTGTTATCCGTAGGTACGTTGTAATTACATCCTAAGGTGGTTAAATCGGTATCTATTGGATTGATGTAATCATCATACATACCATTATATTGAGGCAAATTACGGGCAATAATAGGCAGTTTGTAGCCAATAGCTTCACGCAGTACTAATGGATTAAGCTCCCAAGTAGAATTGAACATAAAAATATCAGCAGCAGACATAAAATTATCTATATCAGTCCTTTCGCCCCATACCTTGACATTGCTAGGCAAGTCTTTCATTAACGGCTCCCAATAATCCATAAAGTTCCCCGCTTGATTGCCAATAAAATGAAACATCATATCAGGGTAGTTACGAGCAATCTCTATTCCCTCTTTCTGGCTTTTGCCCGGAGTCCACAAGCCTACATTGATGACATGTTTTTTACCCAAATCAAAACCAAGAAGCATCCTTGCATCTATATAATTTGAAGATTTAACATCTATTGGGTATGGTATCGTAACAAATTTACCATCCATTCCTGCAAATATATCTTCGTGCCAAGAGGTACAAAAAGCATACATATCAGGGTGGTATCTTTTGCTTTCAAGAGGTCTAAAATTAGAATTATGGCAAGTTTCTACTATGCGCCACGTCCTGTCATTACAATATAATTCGTTAAAAAGATTGTCATTATTCATTGATTCTGGCATTTCATCCAAATGAACAATATCTATCCCGTTATCCTTAACTACGCCCATAACTTGCATCTTATCGTTGCCAAGACTATAAAAGTTATTGCCCAATAAGGATATTATTTGATCCCTTTGCACAGGGAACAGCTTGCCGTAATCCTCGTATTCCACCACAAAAATTTCAAAAGATTCACTATAATCAAATAGTGTTTGAATACGTTTAAGCACGAATTGAGGCATGCCACCTGTTGATATGTGGCTCATCAGGTACAGAAGTTTTATTTTTTGCATAGAGCAAAAGTAATTAATTAAATTAATTAAATTAATTAAATGTTATTTTTATAAGAAAAAATCCAAAATTTATAAAATATAATTTATTTATATTTATATTTGATAAAAAATTGGAAATAAATGAACAATTTTGACCAAATAGATAGTAATCTTACACCTTTGGGTGTTGTAACAATGGCCGTATCATGGCTAAATATTTTAGGAATAGTAGTGTTAAACCCGCTATTACAAACCATAGTTTATTTGATGACTATTGTTTGGTTAGGAATGCAGATGTATGGTTTCATTAAAAAGCATTTTATAAAACATAAAAATAGTAATGGAAAAAGCTAAAAACATACTAATTTTAGCACTCATATTTGTAGTGCTATTTTTTGTTTTAGCCCCTCATGATAAAGGAGTTGATAGAGTTATCACCAAGATAGACACGCTGATAAAGCACGATACAATAAGGAAATATAAAAAAGGGGATGCTATCCCTTTTGTTGTTTTAGATACAATTTACCAAATTGACGCGGTACATGATACCACTTACATAGTCAATGATTACAATAAAGTAAAAGTATATACGGATACTTTGCGTATAAATACGGATAATTACGTATCTATTCAAGATACTATTTCTCAAAATAAGATATTTGGCAGAGGATATAATGCGCATTTTACTGAAAAAACCATAGTAGTTACCAATAACATATACCATAAGCCTAAGAATGAGTTTTTTGTAGGTTTAATTGGCGATTTAAGACGTTTTGATAATAAGATAGGAGCAGGCGTAGGTTTAAATTATAAGAAGCAAAAAGAGGCTTATACGATTAATTTTACTACAAACCATATTAGCTTAGGTATTTACAAAAAATTATTCTAATGGCAAAAGAACCAATAAAAAAAGATGTTAATGTATCTGCAAACCCATTACCTGTCAGCTTTAAAGATTTTGTAAAGCATCCGAAGGAGGCAATTGCATTTTTAGCTATTATAGCAATGGGGTATTTGTATGTAGATATAAGAAGCACATTTCAAACTAATGCAGATAAGCAAGACAGAAGGGTAGATAAGGTAGAAACAAGACTAGATGCAGTACAAGACGCATTAAGAAGAAGCGATTCATCTGGAGCAGTTACCGCATCTCAACTAAAAATGTTAAATGATTTAGGAGCTATAAAATCACTTAAATAATGAAATACTTTGTATTTATATTTTTATTTGGTTGTGGCGTTACAGCTCAAGGTGTAAGCGATGAGTCAAAGGAAGATCAAGAATTGGATATGCTTTTAAAAAAGGCGCAGTCTAATATTCAAGTTCAAGCAACATTGCAAGATGCTGCTACTAAAGAGCAAAAGAAAATAGTTACACAGACTATAAGTCAAATAGTAGGATTAAAAGAAGAAAACAAAGAATTAAAAATAGAATTAAATGAAACTAAAGCAAAGTTTGATAGTCTTAGCTTTGATACTATTGTGCCATTTCAGCTACTCCCAATACCCCGTTAAAAGGGTATTTAGAGGTGATTCAGTGGTCATAATGAAAGTATCACAAGCAGATACAATCAATATGCTTTACAAATCATACAATGATACAATAAACAATTTAAAAAATTTAATCACCGAAAAAAAATATTTATATGATAGCATTAATAAAGAAATTCTTAGAAAAAAAGATACAATTTTTTATTGGGAAGGTAAATACCAAGCCAGCAGAGAACTTTATTTCCCAAAACAAAGAAACATCGACAAAGAAGAAGCGTTCCACTTCCTCCAAAAAATCGTCCTAATAGTAGTTATAGTTTTACAATTCAGTCAATTAAAATAATATGAAACAATTTTTCCAAGAAGATAATGGCAGGTTTAGTATGAAAAGATTATGTGGTTTATTATGTACAATAGCTTTATGTGCTACAATGTACCATAACCAATTTAGTGAACAACATTTTGCTCCAAGCCCTATTTTAGTAGAAGCGGTAGCTATGTTGGCTTTTGGAACTTTAGGCTTAACATCAGTTGAAAAAATATTTAAAAAGAAAAATGATGCCGAATAATGAAAAAAGGGCATTAGCCATTGGAGGAATTTTATGGTTAGTGTTTTTAATTTATTTTACAAGTAAAATGTTATAAACATGAAATTATCAGAACATCTTGACCTAAGCGAAGTAATCCGTAGCGATTCAGCTAAAAGAAATGGAATTAGCAATATGCCTATTCCACAACACATTGAAAACTTTAAGTTATTAGCAGAAAAGGTGTTTGAGCCTATTAGAAATAACTTTCGTTGCCCTATTCATATCTCCAGTGCATACAGATCCATTGAATTGAATCGTGTGGTTGGGGGGAGTTTGACAAGCCAGCATTGTTCGGGTGAAGCGATTGACGTGGATATGGATGGTAGCACTAATGGAGTTACCAATAAAATGGTTTTTGACTACATCAAGGATAATTTAGAATTTGACCAATTGATTTGGGAATTTGGCACAAGCGAAAATCCAGATTGGGTGCATGTTTCATACGAAAGCACAGGTAAGCAAAGAAAACAAATTTTAAAGGCAACTAGAGTTAATGGTAAAACACAATATTCTCCATACAAATAACCCACATGCCAGCTAAAAATGGTAACGCAGATATTGCTAGACAATATCGTACAAAATATCCTGATATGCCTACATTGAAATTGGCAAGGATAATGTATAAAGAAAATAATCTTACTTTTCTTGATGTAGAAAATGCAAGAACCGCATTAAGATATATTGAAGGTAAATGTGGTGACAGAAGGAAAGCCCAAGTAAAAAACGAAGATTTTATAAAAACAGAAGCAAGACCTTACAATCCATACAATTTACCCGCATCAGATGAAACCGCATTTGAGCCTTTTATATTTAAAGGGCATAAAAGAGTTTTAATTTTATCCGATATTCATGTACCATACCATAGCATAGATGCGATAACGGCAGCTTTACAATATGCCAAGAAAAGTAAACCTGATGCTTTACTTTTAAATGGAGATACAATTGATTGTCATAGACTTAGCAGATTTATAAAAGATCCAAAGAAAAGAAATTTCAAATTAGAATTAGATACATTCAAGGCATTGTTTGATGTCTTTGAAAAGGAGCTAAAGTGTAAAATTTATTTCAAAATAGGAAATCACGAGGAAAGATATGAGCATTTTTTGTATGAGAAAGCCGGTGAGTTAGTAGGAATAGAGGAATTTGAGTTTGAGAATATTATTAAGGCAAGAGCAAGAGGAATAGAAATAATAGGGGATAAAAGACCAATGAAATTAAATAACCTTTGGGGAATTCATGGTCATGAATATGTAGGCGGTATTTCGGCTCCTGTTAATCCTGCTAGGGGATTGTTCTTAAAAGCAAAAGTAAGTACATTTCAAGGTCATAACCACCAAACGTCAGAACACACAGAACCTACCCTTACAGGCAAGATGGTTACAACTTGGTCATTGGGTTGCCTAAGTGAATTGCACCCAGCCTATATGCCTTTAAATAAGTGGAATCATGGTTTTGCAGAGATTGATTTAGATCCGAATGGAGAGGATTTTGAATTTCATAACAAGCGTATTTTTAAAGGCAAAATTGTATAATGAAAAAGCAAAAGCCATATAAAACATATACATATAGAATACCAACGTTTTACGTTACTATGAAAATAATGGTAGCACCCAAAATGTCCGATATGCTTTCCGATAAGATATTTGAATTAGATGACAATAGGGATACATATGCAAAAACGGCGGCGGCTTTATGTTTAACATACAAAGATGATATATACTTGTGTTTGCCAAATGACGGCAAATTTGCTACTGAATTTATGTTCCACGAGATAATCCATGCCAAGAATTTTATATACTCAAAAAGAGGGGTTAAATTGGATGTGGATAATGATGAGAATGAGGCATACCTTGTTCAATATATTTATAGCAAGTGCGAGGATGCTAAAAAGAAATTTAACAAATTTATATCTACAAACGAAACGGCATAAACTTAATTAGTCTATGCCGTCTTTTTAATCATCCTCTAGTTTAATAATTAATTCGTAATGGTCTATCCCATTAGGTTTTACTTCCGAGTTCCATATTTTTAAAACTTCCCTTCTTCGGTAAGCATCATGAAACTTGTATTCCCTAATTAGAATATCATTCTTGAATAATTGCATTATCCCCCTTCTCTTGTACCACTCCTTCTCTCTCTTTTGCTTCATATAGTTTTTTTAATTCTTTATAGTCAGAAATTAATTTTTTTATACGTTCCCTTAATTCATCATTTTCTAATTGCAACAAAAAATTTGGGCTAATTGTATATTTATTTTTCATAATCGGTTGATTCATTAATTTTTATTTCTGTAAAAAATCCAGCTAATTCGCTATATTTAACATATTTTGAAAATGCTTCATAACTTTGTAAGTCATTTTGTAGTAAATGTATTACTTTACCTACTAAATCTACTTTTTCAATTATTGTTAGTTCAATCCATTTTTCGTGATTTGCCATTTTGGTTTAATTTAATGTTTAAAAATCGTTTCTTACTACTAAAACGTGAATACGTCCTACCTTGTTATTTTTAATAACTTCGGGTAATGGTAGTCCTGTTTTTATTCGGTATTTTATTGCCTGTTGCGTTATCTTCTCGTATGGGTTTTTTTTGTTTAATCTAAAATAATCTCGATCAATTTTGTTTGCATACTCTTGTAGGCTAATTTGTTTTGTTTTCATATCTTTCTTCTATTTCTTTTATTTTTTGTTCTAATAAATTACATTTTTTTGTTAATTGAACTATTTCTTCATAGCTTTTTGAATTACCTATTTTTTTTTCATTTTCTTTTATTGTTTTTTTTATGTAGTTAATTACTTGTATTGCTTTTTTATCGGTTACCCTTTTCTTTTTAAAAAAATTAAAAAAATTAAACATTTAAAATTTGTATATTTTAGTCGGTTTACGGCATTTTACTTGCCAATCATTGTTATTAATTTCGTTGAATCCAAAATTAAGTTTTGAATTTGCTTTTTTAAGTACCAATCCTTCATATAGGTCTACCTCTATAATTTGATTAAATAGCTTTGTAAAACCACAGGTATATGCAGGTGCTTTCAGTACATTTTCTATATTAGTAAAACATAGGTGTTCATAAGACTCTACTCCTTCAGGTGTTACCCTCATTCTATTAGACGGATATTCTTCTTCAAGCAATATTAATCTATCTGCAAGTGTTTCTCCTACAAGATATTGGTCTTGCCATACTAATATATCCCAAATTATAAACTTATCGTTTAGCTTTGTGCCATGTTCCCCTATTTTACTTTTGTTTAAATATTCTCCCGCATAAACGTACCAATGGTCGCTTTTTGCTAATTGGTTAAAATCAATATCAGTACTAACATTGCTTAATATGTTTTTATGCCTATTGTAGACATAGCAAGTATCTCCATTAGTAAATACCAAACAACAACTTCCATTGTATTTAGGTTGTGCCAAGAATTCGTTTTCTTCAAACTTATATAGTTCTTCAGGTGCAACTTTGAATTCAGGTCGGGGTGGATATATGTAGTTAAAATTTAAGTATGGTATCATATTAAAAGTATTTGTCAAAAATTTCATTAAAAACGGATTCCCTGTTGGATGCTTGACTATTTATTTCTTCGGCAAAATCTTCCCAATTATTGTCAATCATACGGACATTCCAGCTATCTGCTAATGTTTCCCACATCAGGATAAAATCTTCCATATCAAGGTATGGCAAAGTATCATTTTTAAACATACGATACATAGTTTCTCTTAACATTCTTGTTTTACTAATTTCAGGCATAATTATGGATTTAATTGGTCTAATAATGTATCTGCTAATTGAATAGACAATTCAGCAAGGGTTACTTGGTCTTCGGGTTTATTTAGGGTGTACTTTGATACCAATGCCTTCATTAGTTCGGTTGCTATAAATTCCCTTTTAGTTAGTTCGTTCATTTTTAATCTATTTTTTGGTTAGGTAATTGACATATTCTTACTTCGGTAAATGGTATCCCGTCCATATCTTCACTTGCAAGTGTATCAATGTAGAAATTAAATAGGTCGGTTTCATCTCCATTTTCATCACAAGCCGACAATACAACATAATCGTCATCATTGAATTCATATAGGGCTTGTATTAGTTCTTTAACTTTCATTTTTTGTTATTTTAGAGTTTATAAATAATTCATCCACTTGATTTTCTGCTTCGTTTCTTATATCCCATTCTTCATCGTCAATGACTTCCCAATCGCAATGTTCTTTACATTCAGGACATAATTCGTGAGTTATATTACTTGCATATCCGCAACAGGTATTTATAAGCATAAGATTATTTTTTAAGTGCTACAATAGGGTTGATTAATTCAAATACTGCTTCAGGACTATCGTACTGCATCAGGCGGTCAATACTTCCCTTTGTTACTGCAAAGGTTTTTTCACCACTAATTAAGTTATTCTTATCTTCTTCATCAATATCGGGACAATTAAGGATAAGTTCACTCAATACTGCGCCATATTTCTCAACAAGGTCGGCATTGAACTTATAAACTACATTCTCGGACAATAATCCTTCAAATTGCCCTAACATACCCGCTTTAGTTTCATCTACGCTAGTGTACTTGTCCATTACTATAAACATACAAGTACTTCCCGTTTCATCTTCTATCTTAAAATTATCGGGTGTGGACTTTTGTTGCCTATACTCTTTCATAAATAGCTCCTTGCCTACGTTCTTAATATCTCCCTCTATCATTTTAAGCTCTCCTGTGGCACTATCTATCTCGTGCTTGAGTTCTGCATACCTTTTGACTTTATCAGCCAATAATGAGGCTTTAATTACCTTTTTATCGGTTTTTTTAGCAGTTTCTTTAACTTTTGTTGCGGTTGCAAACAAGTTCGTGGTTGTTGTTGTTTTGTTCATTTTGGTTTATTTTAGAATTTAAAAGTATAAAACTATTTTGATACTGCAAAATAATTTAATTTAATTATACAAAAGGGTTTATCTCGTGTGTATCTTCGGTATATTCATCAGTGCCTAAAATTCGGTACATATCCGATTCTTCATCATATCTTACTTCGTTCCCGTCATCGTCTACTTGTTTAGGCTCTCCGTATTGCTCGTTTACTTCTTCATTTTTGGCAAATACTCGTCCCGCAAACCATTCTCCTGTTTCCATAAAGTAAAGGTCAAAAATAAGGTCGGGATACATTTTAGCTACTTGTTTAACATAAGGGATAGCCGGACTCCAAGCAGTATCAAAATTGATTGTTAATAATTCTTCTTCTTCGGTTATATAAGGCTCTTGAGCATCCCACTTACTTCCCCAATTTTCAAACCGCCAATCATACCAATTATCATAGCCATATTTGGCTTTTCTAATGGATAATTCTTCTTCACTTATATCTTTCATTATATTAAGTTCTTCGGGCATAGGTACACATCCGTCCATTACGAATATATCTACATCCATTCCACTTTTAATGATTGACTTTTGCTTGAACAATTCAAGTTGTTCTTTGTTCCCACTAATTTGTAGGGTGTTACTGCACCAATTTGGCATAAAATTTAATTTAATTGTTTTAAAATATTATCAGGGTGTAATTCTTGTAAAAGATTTTGTTCTTCATCATATACTCCAAAGTAAGACATCCAATACTCTAAAAGTTCAAATGATTCACTTGATAAATGATACTCGTATGCATCTTGAAATGTTGCACCCATACATTGCTCGTCTACCTGTGCCATTTTTTTAGCAAGGTATTTTTTTAATTCTCTTGAATAGTCCATAAGTTTTTATTTTTTAGTTTTAAGGTATTGTATAAAGGTTTCAATAATTGCGTCATATTCTTCTTCATTCAAATTTTCTTCAGTCATTAAATTATCAGGTTCATCAATCCAACATTCGTATTCATCATTTTCTTGCCATAAATCGTCTATATTTCTATCTACTTCTGCATAGTATCTGCCATTTCTTTCAACTATTTCAATAGTAATATAAGCATCATAAGTTCTTTCAAGTTTAAATTCTTTTTTCATTTCGTAACGTTGTTCGTCTTGTAATAAATTTGCGTTATAATCGTTCATAAAATTTAATTTAAATGTTCTAAAATGTTGGTTTCTTTTTGTGTTTCATATACCACTTTGTTGTAGTATATATCAATCACAAGGGCATTGTAATCAACCCCTAATTGGTCGCATACTGCATACCAATCATTAATGTTTCTAAAATCATCGGGATAAATTGTAATAAATTTTTGTTGCATAAAATTTAATTTAATTTTTTGTATTGTTTAAGTTATCAATATTAAAGGCAATATTTATAATAGAATTAGCATAAATCAAAGTTTTGTTTTCTTCGACATCATCTACAAGTTCGCAACAATATTCTTCTAAAATATTGTAGGCATCTAAAACTTGTGATAATTGTCTTTTTAATTGTGCAATTTCTTGTGCTTGTGTTTCTTTGTTCATTGTTAGTTTTTATTTAATTTAAAAAATGTTGTGTTATTTCATTTGATATTTCTTCGGGCAAATAACCTAATAAATTTTCATTAGGTATAAAATTTAAAAGTTCTATTAATGATTCAAAATAGTTATCATTTATATCTTCTTTAATTTGTTTAATAACTTGATTCAATAAGTTTTGTTTAATTTGTTCGTTCATTTTTTATTATTTTTAATTTAAAAATTGTTGTGGTATATTAGTATTAAGTAGTTTATATCCTTTAGGCTCGTATTTTTCAAGTTTTTCAACCAATGTCTTTTTAAAAAAATCAGGATGCTTTTCCCACATATCCCTTAATGGCAACTTGAACGTAATTGTTTGGTATGCAATTTCACTTCCGTTGTCTATACCTATTAAGATAGCTTTCTGCATCTCTTTGTTCATTTTTTTAGCAATGGCATCTTTTTCTTTTTTCTTAACCAATTCGCAACATAAATCGTCAATGTAGTTAGTTAAGTTCATATCAATTTGTATATCCTTATTGTAGGTTGCAGTTGCCTTATAAATAATAGGCGGTAATTTTAGACAATATTCTTCCGCTTGTCTTATCAGTTCACGACTTTCTTGCGTTCCTTCGTGGTGGTAGCTTGTGCATCCACCCTTACCTGAATTTTCGGCATATCCGCATTTAATTCCGTTTACCCAAATGTTACCGACAAAGCATAAAGTTTCTTCACTTAATCGGTCGTAATGTTTAAAGTTTTTTAGTTCGATTTTCATAAAATTTAATTTAAAGGTTTGTTTATTATTGTGCTAAAAATTCGTATTGCTTTGCTTGTTCTAGCTTTATTTTGAGGGTTTTTAACTTGTTATTGGTTGCGTGTATATTTTTATACTTACCCAATAAAATTTGGCGTTCTATTGCTTTTATTTGGTTGCGTATTTGGTATGTGTTTTTCATTATCGCAAATTAAAATTAGTAATATTATTTTGATTAAGCAAATTAATTTTTATCAAATTTTAATATGGCTAAAAATGTTACCGATATTATGGCTATAATTACGGCATATATTTTGCCATTATCAGGCATTGCCAAGCTAATTAATGTCAGGCATCCAAGCATCAAGCAAAGGATATAAAAGGCTATTTTGTAAATTTTATTTTTCATATTAATAATTTTGAAATAATTGGATATAATTTGCATTTACTTCCTTTTCTTCTCTATAAAAGGATGCACCATTATTAAGGCTTTCATCTAGCCATTTATCTACTTCTTTACTGCTATTGGTGTCTTTTACTTTATATGCCATAACCATATAAATGCTCTCGTGTTCTATTGTCCAAAGTGTATATTTTTTCATTGTATTAAATTTAGATGATATTAAAATGAATTTCGTTTATATCCCTCTCAAACTGCGTTGGCTCGTCCCAATTATTAAGTATATCCAATTCATACCCAATATGGATAAGTTCAATTTTCAGGGATCTTGATTCGTCTTTCGAGGCTTCTCGGCTTTCCATTGCATAGAACGGACTGCATCCGGCGTGTTGCTCGTTACCCGAATAGCATCTCTTTGAGGTGTTGTTCCAATTCAATTCAGGGAAATAGGCATATAGGTCGCTATTGCCTTCGTGGTACAAAAATTTTACTTTTACTTTCATTTGATTAGATTTTAGATTGTATTTAAGGTGTGTTGCAAGTACATTTTAATGGTAGTAATTTTTACATAGACATCGGTCTTGATATGTGCGTAATCGTTTTCAGTCCCTTCAAATTTTGGTAGGGTGTAATACTTTTGGTAGTCAATTAATTCCGCAATGGCTTCTTCAATACCTTTTTTCAGTTGTTCGTTTTCAGCTTTTAGCTTTGCAATGTAGTTCACTTGATAAGATTTAAAGTTTAAAAATAGGCGGTTATACGATACCGCCAAACGTCCTTTGGGGTTTTATTCTTCGTGCGTTTCTTCTTGCTTATTTAAGATAAATTTAGCCGATTTGCTTGCTCGTTGGCTTGCCATTAGAAAAAGTTTTTTATCTGCTTTAATTGCGTTCTTCCAATTCTTTAAATAGGCAATTGAATTGCGTTCCGTGTTTTCGTTGCTTATACCAATTTCAGCGCATAGAAACGAGGCGGTCAATTCTGCGGTCAATTCTTCAGTTCCGTAATCGCAACTACCAAAGTGGATTGTTTCAGTAACTTCCTTACGATTCAATCGGGTTGCGTGTCCTGTGCTGTGTCCAATTTCGTGGAAAAATGTACTATAAAATGATTCAGCACTATTAAATTGGTCAAGCAATGGCATACGAATAAGGTCGCTTTGCGGTTGGTAGTATGCTCGTGCGCTTTCTTGTATTTCGTACCTTATACCTTGATTTGCTTCGTATTGGTCGCAAATCGTTTGCGCTTTTTCAATTCGTTCCTTTGGTGTATATTCTATTTCGGGCGTGGTATCGTCCTTAATAGTAAGGTTTTCGCATTGGTCTGCATTGAATACGTTGTAATATCTTAACATTGGTATTTTCTTGCTTTCTTCCTGATTGGTTGCGGTGTTGGTAGTGGTATATTCATTCATCTTCCAAAAAACAATTTGCGTACTTTTTTCGCCTTTCTTGACATTCCCGCCTAGTTGCTCAACTTGTTTATAAGTTAGCCAATATGGGCTTATATAGTCAGCCATTGACAATAAAAAAAAGTTTACGCCTTCGTATCTGCGTTTGGTTATCCCGTTCTGCGGGTATCCACCTTTGCGGGTGTTCCATTCTTTTACCCAATTTAATTTACCGGTTTTTTCAATTTCTTCCAATATCTTATCAGTAATAACTTGATAAAGGTCGAAAGGTGTTTTAGTGTTTTTCATTTGTTGGTTATTTGATAATTTTATTTAATATTAAATTCCTTGTGAATTGTGCTTCTTTAGTAAGTTTTAACTTTACTTCGTTGATATTGAAATCAATCAACTTGTTGTTTTTTTTAATTGTTACTCGAGTGCTAACAATTTCGTGAACGGGGTATGTTTTACCTTTCATTCCTTCGTAATTAACTTTTACGATTGCGTTGTACTTGTGCATAAAAATATTATTTTGGTTTATTAATATATAGCAAAGCTCGTCAATTACTTTGATATCGCAAAATAAATAGCTACCATTCATCAAGTTATATTACCACTCATCACATTATCTCATTTCTTTCTCAATACAAACAACATACCGCATCCACCTGCCTGACTACTACCACTGCCACTGCTACCACATTGAAACCACTAAACCACCCTACAACCCAACCACATCAAGCAATTGCCCGTAACCCAAAACCAAAACCCAAAACCAAAAACCGAACCCCCGTACCTCACATTTGCCCGATTCCCCTGCTCGTTCACCACTCCCCATCTGACGTAGTTACCCCCCGTCCCCCTAAGTGGGTGAGTTTTTAAATTTTTCGCTTACGCGATAGTGTATATGTGGTGCTGGTTTCAGAGGATTGCGTGGTAAAAAAGTTTACTAATAGAAAACCCTTGTACATTTTTTCGTACGATAATGTGTCAGAAAACGCACTTTTTGGTACATATTTATCCCATATAAGTCAAAAAACCCCCACTATGGAAATAGCGAGGGTTAAACCTAAAAAAACCTTATGTACGAACTGCAATACAAAAATAAATAAAAAAATTCAATTAATTTATTTTTTTAATTAAATAATTAAATTTAACTTTGTTATAAATTAACCAAAATGGCAAGACTACCAAATCCAGATTCGGTGCCTAGCAAGTGTGGCGCACTAGAAGTGGAAAAAACAATTGAATTTAAAAATCCGGTTACATCGGTGGCCGTAATGATATCTCATCTAAAAAAAACACAAGAACACCAGAACAAGATCTTTAAGATTAGACATTACAATGCAACTACTTTTGTAACTAGAGTTAAATAACTAAAAGGGCTTCAACTAAAATGGAAATCAGAACAATCAACTATCAAAAAACATTCAATCTTGGCAATTATCAATCTGAAAGGATTGGTGTTGAGGTTGTATTGGAGCAAGGTGAAAGCGCAAATAAGGCCATTGATCTCGCAAAACAATTCGTAGAGGAGTGCCATCTTAACAATCAAAAGGTTCAGGCTTTGCAACAAGAAGAAGAACCAGTAGAAGTGATTAAGACACAATCTCCCCAAACGCTGATTGAGAGAACAATGGGCTTTATTGACGCTTGTAAAAACGAAGGCGAACTAAAGGCCTTTGAATTTATGGCTAAAAACAAACCTGAATTAAAAATGTACTACGACAAAAAACTAAAATCATTCAAATGAATTTTAACAAAACTTTAATTAGATCTAGCTCTGTGGGGTATCTAATGACCGAGCCTGTAACTAAGGCTGATAAAGAAGCAGGGATATTATCCAAAACTGCAAAATCACATTTGATTGAAATCTATATCAGAGAAAAGTATGGACGTACAAAAGACGTACAAACTAAGCAAATGCGCAAGGGCGTAGAAGTTGAAGAAGAAGCAATAGACCTACTAGGGGAGTTTCTAGGTAGAAAACTAGGCAAAAACACCGAAAGATTTACCAATGACTTTATCACAGGGCATCCAGACGTATTAGACTTAACAGAAGCCGGATTAAAAGTGTGGGATGTAAAATCTAGTTATGATCTGTTTACGTTTTTAGGAAACATACCAGACAAATTGAATTCGCAATACTATTGGCAATTGCAATCCTATATGTGGCTAACAGGAGCAACAGAATCTTGCATTGCTTATTGCCTGTTAAATACTCCATTTGGTATCATAGAACAAGAAAAAAACTCATTGCTTTATAGAATGGCAGATGTTGTAACAAACGAAAGCCCAAAATACCTCCTAGAAGCCGCTAAATTGGAGCTTAATATGATGTTTGATGACATAGATCAAAAAGAAAGATTGCTACTATTTCCGGTACAGAGAAATGACGAGGACATAGAGTTAATCAAAGACAAGGTATTGAAAGCAAGAGTATTTTTAGAAAGCATAGAAGAAACACATTTAAACTTTAACAATGGTAAAGGGATCTAACATAGTAAGCGCAGTTCACCATTTGAAAATGGCTAAAGAACACTTTGAGGATTTTAGACGAGAATTCCCACAGGCTATGGGATCAAGACTATTTAAAAGTTACATAGACAGAATAGATTGGATATTCAAAGATTTGCTTGCCTATCCACATTTAACCCAAGCAATTAGAGATGGCTTTAAGGCTGAAATAGAAAGCGATGTGTTTGCCATACCGGCCATTGGAGAAAAGGTAGCCCTATTAAACCCACAACAAAGGGAAATGATAGAGGTAACCATTGACGCGATGCTGTCTGGAGTAGAAATAAAAATTTCTGATATTCCAAAAAATTCTTAATTTAGTGTTATGAAAGGTAAACTAAACAAACTAGGAGTTGCCAATAGTCTTTGGAACAACATCCGCGCTAAAGCTGGATCAGGTAAAAAGCCTACACCAGAAATGCTAGAGCAAGAAAGAAAAATTAAAGCAAAAGAAAAAAAATAATCTTATGGTAGGTATAATGAACACTCCATTAGATCCAATGTCTAATTTTTTGTTAAAACAAAACCCAAAATTAGATATAGATAGCACGTTGAAAGCAAACATGGCTAAGAATTTTGTAAAAAGAATGTTTGATTCAAAGCCAATGTCTATACCAGATCCACAAGATTCAAAAAAAAGCATGACTCATTTTATGGAAGTGTCTGATGGCATGGCATATCCAAGAGTTGTTCAAATGGGGAATCAATTAAAATATTTAAGCAGTGATGATGCTTACAATTTTGCAAAAAAAACAGGAGAATTTATTAAATTCAAAGACGATAATGATGCCTTGTATTTTACACAGAATTACAAAAAAGGCAAGAACGTTACAATAGGAAAATAATGAGGCACAAAACACCAGCTTGGACTCGTAGTGAAGGGAAGAACCCAGAAGGCGGATTAAACGCCAAAGGAAGGGCTTCATACAACCGAGAAACGGGTGGTAAATTAAAAGCACCAGTTAAGTCAGGAGTTAATCCAAGACGTGTATCTTTTGCAGCTCGATTCGCAGGCATGAAAGGTGATATGAAAAAGCCAAATGGCGAACCAACAAGAAAAGCATTAGCCCTAAAAGCATGGGGATTTGGTTCTGTCGCAGCCGCAAGGGCATTTGCAAACAGACACAAGAAGAAATAAAGGTATGGTATATGGGTATTTTACCCTAATTTTGTCAAAAACACATGGCAAAACGATTAATGACGTACTTTAACGTACCAATTCCACCATTCAAAGAAGAAAAATACGGAGCAAATTCAACTACAATTCGATTTGTAATTCGAGGAAACGTACCCAGTAAAAAGAACAATCAACAAGCGGTTACGATTAGAAAACACGCGCGTTCTTGGGCTAATAATCAACAAAAATTAGGCAAAAATCCTACATGGAATGACGTCCAGAAAGCAATTTCTATGACAAGTTCTAAGATGAGAGGCAACGTAAAGTACATAGACTTTGTGAAAAAACACAAACCAGTTTTACAAAATCAAATGGCAGAATGGGCATCAAGACTAGGAGAAAAAGGACTCGTATTCCCTCTATCCAAAGCAACAATGACCCTTACTTTTTACTTTAAAAACCGATACATTACAGATACGGTTAACAAGCAACAAACAATACAGGATCTACTAGTTGAATCAGGCGTAATCGCAAATGATGACTATAAAACCCTAAACCCGATCAACTCCAAATCAGGATGTTTCGTAGATGAGATCACCGAAGATATAGCTTTCATAAGTCTAACGACCAACTTTTAAAAATATACTCTATTTAACATAATGTTTATTATAGGTATATAGGATATCTTATGGGGTTAAAGGCTTATTCAGGCTATCCCCTTCGACCTATTTGGGTTTTATTTATACAGGCAAGCAAAAT
>Ga0315907_10003354_pt1 | contig 19013 bp, 18 predicted proteins | sample LakEriMetagenome_3_FD_203525 | JGI IMG/M metagenome (GOLD analysis project Ga0315907, IMG submission 203525) | Freshwater fungal communities from buoy surface, Lake Erie, Ohio, United States - Buoy 12 MA123 | ecosystem: Environmental > Aquatic > Freshwater > Lake > Lake biofilm | place: USA... | reverse complement strand
CACTTGCTGGCGAACCCGTCTCTGATGCTGTGAATGCGTAAGGAAAAACCATGACAAAGAATTTTAATTTAGCTGTTATCGCTGGCGATGGCATCGGTCCTGAAGTAGTTGCTGAAGGAATCAAAGTATTAGATGCCGTTGCAAAGAAATATGGCGCAACCTTCACAAAAACTCCTTATGACTTGGGCGCTGGGTATTGGCACAAAACTGGTGAAGTATTGCCAGATTCTGTTCTTAATGAGATTGCTAAATCAGATGTAATCCTTCTCGGAGCCGTTGGAGATCCAACTGTTCCCAGTGGAGTTCTAGAACGTGGTTTGTTATTGAAATTACGTTTCGCATTTGATCATTACATTAATTTACGTCCAGCGCATTTGATGCCTGGAGTTATCTCACCACTTGCAACTAAGCAACCAATTGATTTCATTGTTGTTCGTGAAGGTACAGAAGGTCCTTACGTTGGCGCAGGTGGAGTTCTTGCAGAAGGAACAGATGCTGAAATTGCGACGGAGGAAAGCCTTAATACCCGTCGCGGTGCCGAACGAGTAATTCGCGATGCTTTTAGTCGTGCAATGCTTCGCGATCGCAAGAAACTAACTTTGGTTCACAAAAATAACGTCCTAACGCGCGCTGGCGGATTATGGACACGTACATTTAATGAAGTTGCCAAAGAGTTTCCACAAGTAACAACAGATTATTTACATGTCGATGCTGCATCTATGTTCTTCGTTACAAATCCTGAGCGCTTCGACGTTGTTGTTACCGATAACTTATTCGGCGATATCTTGACTGATATTGCTGCTGCAATCTGCGGTGGCATCGGTCTTGCTGCATCTGGAAACATCAATCCAACAGGTAAGTTCCCTTCAATGTTCGAGCCAGTACATGGTTCGGCACCTGATATCGCTGGAAAGAATATTGCTGATCCAACAGCGACAGTTATGTCTGTTGCCATGATGCTTGAACACTTAGGACTAAGCGATGCTGCACGAGATGTTCAACGCGCCGTTGCTGCAGATCTTGCATCTCGCGGCGATAAGAAACGAAGCACAAGTGAAGTAGGAGATGCGCTCGTAGCAGCGCTATAAATCCATGAAAATTTCACTTAATCCACAGGCAAAAGATGCAGCGACTCGCGATGCACTTGTTGCCGAAGGTGGTTTTGGAAAGTACTACACCGACCACATGGTTGTGTGCGAGTGGAATGAAAAAGATGGTTGGTCCGAACCGGAGTTGAAACCATACGGTCCAATTTCATTAGATCCTGCAACAGCAGTTTTCCATTACGGCCAAGAAATATTTGAAGGAATGAAGGCGTACCGCCAACCAGATGGTGGCATTGGATTATTTCGTCCTGAAGCAAATGCACGACGTTTTGCAAAGTCAGCTAACCGTCTAGCGCTTCCGGAAATGCCAGAAGAGTTATTTATCGAAACTGTTGAGACTCTCGTAAAACAAGATGCTGGTTGGGTGCCAAACAAAGTTGGCGAATCCCTTTATATTCGACCATTTATGTTTGCTACTGAAGTTGGTCTCGGTGTTCGCCCATCCAATAAGGCTCTGTACATGTTAATTGCTACTCCAGCTGGTGCGTATTTCGATCCGTCCAAAGCTGTGAGTGTTTGGATTTCAACTGAGTATGTACGTGCAGCGCAAGGTGGAACCGGCGAAGCAAAGTGTGGTGGAAATTATGCGGCTTCTCTCGTTGCACAAAAAGCGGCCGCAAAAGAAGGTTGCGATCAGGTTGTTTGGATTGATGCAAAGGAACGTAAATGGATTGAAGAAATGGGTGGCATGAACCTGTACTTCGTTAAAGGTTCTGGTGCTGAAGCAACTGTTGTCACACCAAAGTTAACAGGAACACTCTTGCCAGGAATCACTCGCGACTCAATTCTTTCGGTTGCTAAAGATCTCGGATATAAAACAGATGAAGTTATGTTGAGTATCGATGATTGGCGCGATGGCGTTGCCTCAGGTGAGATTACAGAAATTTTTGCTTGTGGCACTGCTGCCGTTGTATCGCCAGTTGGAACAGCGAAGAGCGCAATGGGTACCTGGGTTACTGGAGAGGGCCAGCCAGGAAAAATTACAATGCAAATTCGTAATCATCTCTTGGGCATCCAGCACGGTTCTATCCCAGATTCTCATTCATGGATGCGCAAGGTCATCTAATGCCAGTTAATGATGCATTCCACATTTATGACACAACGCTTCGTGATGGCGCACAGCAAGAAGGATTGAATTTATCCGTTCAAGATAAGTTGGCAATTGCTCGCCATTTAGATGATCTAGGCGTTGGTTTCATTGAAGGTGGTTGGCCAGGTGCTAATCCAAAAGACACAGAATTTTTTGAGCGCGCGAAGAAAGAACTTAAGTTAAAGAACGCAACTTTTGTGGCGTTCGGTGCAACACGTCGACCTAATGTGAAAGCTGCCGATGATGCGCTATTGGGCGCACTTCGAGATAGCGGTGCACCGGCGGTCACTTTGGTTGCAAAGTCATTCGATCGTCACGTTGATCTAGCGCTAAAGACAACACTTGATGAAAATTTAGCAATGATTAAAGATTCAATCGAACACTTGCGCGCAGAAGGTCAGAGAGTGTTTCTCGATGCCGAGCACTTCTTTGACGGATATCGCTCGAATAAAGCATATGCACTCGAAGTTGTACGCACTGCTGCAGAAGCAGGAGCCGATGTCATTGCCCTGTGCGATACAAATGGCGGAATGCTTCCAGATGAGTTGTCACAGGTAGTTCATGATGTTCTACAAGCTAGCAATGCCCGACTTGGAATTCATTGCCACAATGACACTGGTTGCGCTGTTGCTAACTCAATGGCAGCTATTGCTGCAGGAGCAACGCATGTGCAGGGCACCTTAAATGGATATGGCGAGCGAACAGGTAACGCCGATCTCGTAACTATTATTGCGAACTTAGAATTGAAGAAGAAGCAGCTAGTACTTCCAAAGGACGCACTTCGCGAAGCCTTCAGAATTTCACACGCAGTTGCCGAAGTTACAAATGTTTCATCAAGTGCGCGTCAACCATACGTAGGCATTTCTGCATTCGCACATAAAGCTGGATTACACGCAAGTGCAATCAAGGTTGATCCATCGTTATACCAACATGAAGATCCAGAATCAGTCGGTAACGATATGCGCATGCTCGTATCTGAGATGGCCGGTCGTGCTTCAATTGAATTGAAATCCGCCGAACTAGGAGTTGATTTAGGTGGTGACCGCGAATTAATCGGTCGAGTAGTTGATCGCGTGAAGGATCTCGAGTCACACGGATTTACATTTGAAGCAGCGGATGCCTCTTTCGAGCTTTTGCTACTTGAAGAAGTTTCAGGAAAGCGTCCTTCATTTTTTACAATCAAGCACTGGGCCACGACGACAGAGCGCACAACAAAAGATGGCATTACAACAAAAGCCGAAGTTAGTGTCATTGCTAATGGAAAAGAATTCACATGCAGCGGTTCTGGAAATGGTCCAGTTAACGCAATTGATAATGCTTTGCGCACTGGACTTATGCAGTTCTATCCAGAACTTGAAGTTCTAGAACTCACTGATTACAAAGTTCGTATTCTTGAAGGCCGCCTAGGAACAGGTGCGATCACCCGTGTGCTTGTTGAAACCAGCGATGGCAAAGGCGAGTGGAACACCATTGGTGTTCATGAGAACATCATTGCCGCATCTGCGATGGCTCTTGAAGATGCTTTGACCTTCGGTCTTCTGCGTCAAGGGCGTAAACCCGAGTAATCTGTACCTATGTCCACACATACATTAAATGATGTACGTGTTGCCTTTGAAAACAATTTGCACACAAAACGTGATCTTTCTCTTCACACCATCCGGGCCTATGTCGGAGATCTCGAGAGCTTTTTTACCCACATTGAAGCTCTAGGTATTTCAGATTTACAGACGCTGGATATTTCACACATTCGTTCATGGCTTGCAAATATTTCAGTAAAAGGTGGAGCGCGCACAACTCTGGCTAGACGGGCAGTCACCATTCGATTGTTTACAAAGTGGGCACAGAAGAATGGGTATCTAACAAAAGATATTGGTATCACCTTGGCAACACCGAAGGGACATCGTGTATTGCCAGATGTTCTAAACGTAAGTGATGCAAGAGATGTAATGGAGTCAATGGCGATGCGTGCTGGTGAAGAAGACTCCCCAATTGCCATTCGAGACAGTGCGATGCTAGAAATCTTGTACGCAAGCGGTGCACGTGTTGCAGAATTATGTGGCCTTAATTTTGAAGATATCGATTATGAGCGTCAAGCAATTCGCGTACTTGGCAAAGGAAATAAAGAGCGGTCAATCCCAATTGGCATTCCAGCTATGAAAGCTCTCAAGAATTGGATTGATAACGCACGCCCGCAAATTGCTTCTGATAAATCCGGTTCAGCACTTTTCATAGGATTACGTGGCAAACGTATTGATCAGCGAACTGTGCGCACCGTTGTTTATGAAGCACTCAGTGCAATCGAGGGATTAGAAAAATTGGGACCACATGCGCTGCGACATTCGGCTGCGACTCATCTTTTAGAAGGCGGCGCGGATCTTCGTACAGTGCAGGAAATATTGGGGCACGCATCTCTTGCGACAACTCAGATTTATACCCATGTTTCTACCGAACGTTTACAAAAGGCGTACAAGCAAGCCCATCCCCGCGCATAAAGAGTGGATTTTGCACTCCTGATCCTCAGGTAAGATTTCACCCGCACCAGAGCAATCTGGTGACTTCTCAGCACTCATTCGACTTAGTCGAAAATCATTTCGGTCCAGTTCGCTGGTAGATGACGAGTGCGACGGGTTTAACAAATTGTTAAACCATTAACCGAGCGGGTTATTTTTGCTAAGCAGAAATAACCTATGAAGGAGCACGCCATCATGGCTGTTGTAACAATGCGAGAACTCCTCGACAGTGGAGTCCACTTCGGACACCAAACACGTCGCTGGAATCCAAAGATGAAGCGTTTTATTTTCACAGAGCGCAATGGCATCTACATCATCGATATCCAACAATCCCTTGCACTAATTGATAGCGCATACGAATTTGTTAAGGACGTCGTTGCAAAGGGCGGACACGTTTTGTTCGTCGGAACAAAGAAAGCAGCACAAGAGCCAATCATCGCTCAAGCTGCACGAGTTGGAATGCCAACAGTGACTGAGCGCTGGCTCGGCGGTATGTTGACTAACTTCCCAACTGTTTACAAGCGTATTCAGCGCCTTAAGGAACTAGAAGCTCTTGAAGCAACTAATGACATGTTGCTTACAAAGAAAGAACTTCTCGTACTCCGTCGTGAGCGCGAAAAACTACACAAGAACCTTGATGGAATTCGCAACATGACTAAGTTGCCAAGTGCAATTTGGGTTGTAGATACCAAGAAAGAGCATCTAGCTGTTGCTGAAGCCAAGAAGCTCGGCATTCCAGTTATTGCTATCTTGGATACAAATTGCGATCCAGACGAAGTTGATTTCAAGATTCCAGGTAATGACGATGCAATCCGTTCAATTGGATTACTTACTCGTGTAATTACTGATGCAATTGCAGCGGGCTTACAAGCACGTTCTGCAGTTGTAAAAGAAGAAGCTAAAACTGAGACTCCAGCAGTTGCTGCGGGCGAGCCATTAGCTGATTGGGAAAAAGAAGTAATTGATGCAGCACCAACAACTCCAGTGGAGGCTTAACACGTGGCGTATTCAGCAGAAGATGTAAAGAGACTGCGTGAAGCAACTGCAGCAGGAATGCTCGATTGCAAAAAAGCACTTGATGAAGCAAATGGTGACTACGACAAAGCTGTAGAAATCATTCGTGTAAAAGGTCTTAAGGGCGTAACAAAGCGCGAAGGCCGTTTAACATCAAATGGTTTAGTTGTCGCAAAGGTTTCAGGAGATGTCGGCGTAATGCTCGAACTGAACTGTGAAACTGACTTCGTTGCAAAGGGCGATCGCTTTATTGCACTCGGAGATGAATTAGTAGATCACCTTCTTTCTTCAAAAACAGAGAGCGTCGAAGCATTTCTTGCTTCAACGATGTCAGATGGCAAAACTGTCCAATCTGTCATCGATGAAGGCAATGCAACACTTGGTGAAAAGATCGAAATTCGCAACGTTGCAGTTGTAAATGGTCCAGTTGGTTTGTATTTGCACAAGACAAGCCCAGATCTACCTCCACAAGTTGGCGTTCTAGTTTCACTCGTTAAAGAAGCAGCTGAAGTTGGTAAAGATGTTGCACAGCACATTGCAGCCTTTGCTCCTAAGTTCGTAAATCGTGAAGATGTTCCAGCGGATCTGATCGAGAACGAGCGTCGCATTGCTGAAGAAACGGCCCGCGAAGAGGGCAAGCCAGAAGCATCGCTTTCAAAAATCATTGAGGGTCGTGTCACTGGCTTCGTAAAAGAAGTTAGCTTGATCGAACAAGCATTCGCTAAGGATGCGAAGAAGACTGTGAAACAAATCCTCGATGAAGCAGGAACCGCCGTCAAGGCATTCCACCGTTTCCGCGTAGGACAGTAAACTATCTTCCAAAGCAGAAGAAGTTGTGAAAGGAGCACTTATGCCCGGTACTAGAGGTAAATACGGGCGAGTGCTCCTTAAACTTTCTGGAGAAGTTTTTGGTGGAGAAAAAGGCATTGGTGTTGATCCTGATGTTGTGCAAGATGTAGCAAAACAAATCGCAGATGTTGTGCGTTCTGGAGTTCAAATAAGCATTGTGGTTGGCGGCGGAAATTACTTCCGCGGCGCAGAGTTACAACAGCGCGGAATGGATCGTGCACGCGCGGATTACATGGGAATGCTCGGAACAGTCATGAACTGTTTAGCGTTACAGGATTTCTTGGAAAAAGAAGGCGTTGATACTCGCGTTCAAACTGCAATCACTATGGGTCAAGTTGCTGAGCCTTACATCCCACGCAGAGCAATTCGTCACTTAGAAAAAGGTCGAGTCGTAATATTTGGCGCCGGTGCAGGAATGCCATTTTTTACAACAGATACCGTTGCAGCACAACGCGCACTCGAAGTCGGATCAGAAGCTCTTTTACTTGCAAAGAGTGGTGTCGATGGCGTGTACAACGCCGACCCAAAGAAAGATCCAAGCGCAAAGAAGTACGACACGATTTCATACGATGAAGTACTCAGTAAATCTCTAGCTGTCGCAGATGCAGCAGCATTTAGTTTGTGTCGTGAGAACAAATTACCAATTGTGGTATTTGATCTCATGACTAAAGGAAATATCGGTCGCGCGGTTCGCGGTGAAACGATCGGAACCCTTGTCGCGTAAGCGGTGAGGTTACTAAGGAGTCCTGATGTCAGATATCGCCACTGCTCTAAAAGACGCAGAAACAAAGATGAACAAGGCTGTCGAAGTAGCCAAAGATGATTTCAGCGCCATTCGTACAGGCCGTGCTCATCCATCACTCTTTAACAAAATAATGGTCGATTACTACGGCACATACACATCACTCTCTCAACTTGCTTCAATCCAAGTTCCCGAAGCACGAATGGCACTAATTTCTCCATTCGATAAAGGTGCAATGGCATCAATTGAAAAGGCGATTCGCGAATCAGATTTAGGAGTTAATCCAGGATCAGATGGCGTTGTAATCAGAGTTAACTTCCCACAACTCACAGAAGAGCGCCGCAAGGATTACATCAAGGTTGCTCGCACAAAAGCTGAAGACTCTAAGGTCTCAATGCGCAATATCCGTCGTGCTGCAAAAGAAGCTATCGAAAAATTAGAAAAAGATGGCCACATTGGAAAAGATGATTTAGCACGTGGTGAAAAAGAGCTAGAAAAAATCACTAGTGACCACGTTGCAAAGATTGACGAACTTCTCAAGCACAAGGAGAGCGAACTTCTCGAAGTCTGAGAAGCGCATATCTGACGTGTCTGATCTGCATTCAATCAATGAAGCCATAAACGCTAAGGCGGGGCGCAAACTCCTGCCCTCAATTCTTGTTGGCCTCTCTTTAATTGCATTGGTTTGGCTGACTCTGGCTTATGCACGTGTGTTCTTTGCTGTATTAGTTGCTATTGCAGTTGCCCTGGGTATTCGAGAAATAGCACGTGCATTCGCAGCAGCAGGCACCCAAATTTCAATGAGATCGCTCGTACTCGCAACTGTTGGACTTACATATGCAACATGGAGTGCAGGAGTTGAAGGATTAGCAATTGCAACTGCGATTGCCTTACCTGTTCTTCTAATTTTTAGATTGCGAAAAGGTCCACAAGATTTCGTAAAGAGTGCAACAGCAACAACTTTGGCACTTATTTATTTGCCATTTCTAGCTGGCTTTTTAATTCTCTTGGGTCGTCCTGATGATGGTTTAGCTCGCGTGATGACATTTGTTGTTTTGGTTGGCTGCAATGACACATTTGGTTATCTAGTCGGCATAATGATCGGCCGTCACCCACTCGTACCATCGATCAGTCCTAAGAAATCTTGGGAAGGTCTAGTTGGCTCAGTTGTTTTCACTTCTATTGGTGGCGCATTGAGTTTTCACTACATTCTTGATCTTCAATGGTGGATCGGTGCACTAGTTGCACTCATGATTGTTTTTACCGCAACGAGTGGAGACCTTATTGAAAGCGCGATGAAACGCGACCTTTCTTTAAAGGATATGGGTTCACTACTTCCCGGTCACGGTGGAATGTTGGACCGTTTAGATTCTGTATTGCTCTCAGCCCCAGCTCTTTATTTAGCACTCGAACTCGTTAAGCGTTTCTCATGACCGAAATTAAGCTCGTCTTTGATGAGCCGGTGCAGAGAAAGAAAGCCCCTAAACATCTAGCTGATTACTCACCAGAGGATCGTCGCGAAATGGCAACAGGTTTAGGTTTACCCGCATTTAGAGCCAACCAAATTGCTAATCACTACTTCACTCATTTATCGAGTGACCCAAGTGATTGGACAGACATTCCGGCATCGATGCACGAACAAATTCGAGAACACTTCATTCCGACGATGATCACTCTCGTTCGTTCCGTGACGTGCGATAACGGAATGACTCGTAAAGATCTATGGAAATTACATGATGGTGTTTTAGTTGAAAGTGTTTTGATGCGTTACACAGATCGCACAACGGTATGTATTTCTTCCCAAGCAGGTTGCGGAATGAATTGCCCATTCTGTGCAACGGGTCAAGCAGGCCTAACCCGAAATCTGAGTGCAGCAGAAATTACTGAACAAATTGTCGCTGCCGCACGCGCCTGCGCTAATGGTGAATTACCAGGTGGACCAACTCGTCTATCTAATGTTGTGTTTATGGGAATGGGCGAACCGCTTGCCAATTACAACGCAGTACTTCGTACCGTTCGAAATATCACTACACCCAACCCCGATGGTTTGGGCATAAGTGCGCGTTCTGTAACTGTTTCCACTGTTGGCTTAGTAAATGGAATTGAGAAACTTACTGAAGAGGGAATTTCAGTTACTTTGGCAGTTTCTCTACACACCCCAGATGATGAATTGCGCGACTCATTAGTTCCCATAAATTCACGCTGGAAAGTCAAAGAAGTTCTAGCCGCAGCCGATGCCTACGAAAAGAAGACGGGCCGCCGTTATTCAATTGAGTACGCCCTAATTCGCGATATCAATGATCAATCATGGCGCGCCGATTTACTTGGGCGCTTGTTAAAAAATCGCAATGCCCACGTTAATTTGATTCCACTCAATCCAACTCCAGGTTCAAAGTGGACGGCTTCTAGACCACAAGATGAAAAAGAGTTTGTTCGAATCCTTGAAGGTTATGGAGTTGCCGTTACAGTTCGTGACACGCGTGGTCGCGAAATTGATGGTGCGTGCGGACAACTAGCTGCAGCAGAGAAGGGAAAATCAGAGTGAGTTCAATTAAAGATTTTGCAGATAAGTATCAAGAAGGAACAGATTATTTTGAAAAACTCGTTAAATCTCTGAAGCCAAGTGATTTAGATACAAAAGCTCCAGGGGAGTGGTCGGCGCGACAGATTGTTCATCACATGGCAGATAGTGAAGCGCAGTCATATGCACGCTTGCGCAGATTGCTGGCAGAACCAGAAGGATCGGTAATTCAGGGATACGACGAGGGCGCATGGGCAGAATCAAAAAATCTTGGATATGAAGATTTAGATATCGCTAATTCTTTTATTGTGACCATTTCAGTAAGAAATGCATCTGCAGATTTAATTCGCCGAATGTCTGATTCAGATTTAGAAAAATTCGGTACTCACACTGAGCGCGGTAAGTTCTCCGTCACTGATTGGTTGAAGGCTTATTCAAACCACCCCTTTGATCACGGCGCACAACTCGAACGGGCCATCAAGGGCTTGGCTTAAATTTCCATAAAAGTTCTGAGAAGTCACAGGAAAATAACTACACTTTTTTGCCCTCAGGGCGTAATCTCGCCCCATGGAAAAATTGAGCAACTTCATAAATGGCAAGAGCGTTGAATCTAAGTCTGGAAAGACTTCGGATTTAGTTAACCCTGCAACAGGTCAAGTTTTTGCAACCGCACCAAATTCCAATGCGGCAGATGTAGATACAGCGATGAAAGCCGCAGCCGATGCTTTTCCTATTTGGCGCGATTCCACTCCATCTGAACGTCAACGTGCAATCCTAAAAATTGCGGATGCAATTGAAGCTCGTTCAGAAGAGTTAGTAAAAATCGAAAGTCAAAATACAGGCAAGCCAATTGGAATTACGACATCTGAAGAAATACCTCCGATGTTAGATCAGATTAGATTCTTTGCAGGTGCAGCACGTAACCTTGAAGGAAAATCCGCAGCCGAATACATGCGCGGAATGACATCTTTTATTCGCCGCGAACCAATTGGCGTATGTGCACAAGTAACTCCATGGAACTATCCAATGATGATGGCGGTCTGGAAGTGGGCACCTGCAATTGCCGCAGGAAATACAGTTGTACTTAAACCAAGTGATACAACTCCAGCATCAACTGTTTGGATGGCTCAATTAATGAGTGAGTTCTTACCTGCTGGCGTAGTCAACGTTATTTGCGGAGAGCGCGAAACTGGCGCAGCACTTGTAGATCATCCAACACCTGCAATGGTTTCTATTACAGGTTCTGTTCGCGCAGGTATGGAAGTTGCAGGAGCTGCAGCAAAACAACTCAAGCGCGTTCACCTTGAATTAGGTGGAAAAGCACCCGTCGTTGTTTTCAATGATGCAGATTTGCCGGCAGCAGCGGAGGCAATTGCACTGGCTGGTTACTTCAACTCAGGCCAAGATTGCACAGCAGCAACTCGCGTAATTGTGCAAGAGGGCGTTTATGAAGAATTTGTCACCCTTCTTGCTGATCAAGCGAAGAACAACATTGCAATTGGTATGCCTGATCAAGATGTTTTGGTTGGTCCAGTTAACAACGCCAACCAACTTAAGAGAGTTGCAGGCTTCCTCGAGCGCACACCTTCGCATGCTCGCGTGATGGCTGGCGGATCTCAATTACAGCAACCTGGATTCTTCTTTTCCCCAACTGTTGTGGCAGATCTCAAGCAAGATGACGAGATGATTCAAAGCGAAATCTTTGGTCCTGTCATTACGGTCCAGAAGTTCAAAGATGAAGCCGATGCGATTGCCATGGGTAATGGCGTTGAGTACGGCTTGGCATCTAGCGTGTGGACCAAGGATCACGGGCGCGCTATGCGTATGTCCAAGGCGCTGGATTTCGGCGTGGTCTGGATCAATACTCATATTCCGATGGTCTCTGAAATGCCGCACGGTGGCTTCAAGCGCTCGGGATACGGCAAAGATCTTTCCCAATATGGCTTCGAGGATTACACCCGAATCAAGCATGTTATGACTAATCTAGGCGCATAAGCACAAACCCGGACTACTGCACAAAGGAGCAAACTCGAATGGATTCAAAGCGTTCACTCTCACCAGAAGCACGTTCAATTATTAATTCTAAACTTTCACGTCGTGCACTAATTGCTGGTGCTGGTGGTCTTGGTGCAGCAGGTTTGCTTACTGCTTGTGGTGGCGGCGATGGCGGCAGCGCAGAAAACGCAGTTCGCTGGGGTAACTGGCCTTTGTATTTAGATTTTGATGAAGAGTCAAAGACATATCCAACTCTTGTTAAGTTCTCAGAACAAACTGGGATTGATGCTAAGTATTTTGAAGATTACAACGATAACGATGAGTTCTTCGGAAAAGTTCAAGCGCAATTAAAGCTTGGAGAAGATATTGGTTATGACGTTGTAACACCAACTGACTGGATGGCAGCACGTTGGATTCGTTTGGGTTACGCACAAAAGTTTGACTCAGCAAATATTCCTAACAAGTCAAATATTCTTGATTCACTTGCAGCGCCGTCCTATGACTCAATGCGTGAGTCAACTCTTACATGGCAAGGCATCATGGGTGGATTTGGTTGGAACGTTGAGAAGAATCCAAAGGGAATTCGCACACTCGATGACTTATTCGCACCTCAAAACAAGGGAAAGATTGTTGTTCTCACTGAAATGCGCGACACAATCGGTGTGATTTTGTTAGCTCAAGGAGTTGACATCACTAAGGTCACTGAAGATCAGTTTATGAATGCAGTTGATTTCATGGCTAAGAAGATCTCTGATGGCTGGATTCGCGGAGTTAAGGGCAACGAATACGCAGAAGACCTTACTTCAGGCGATGCAACTGCAGTTATCGGTTGGTCTGGCGATATGTTCATTTTGGCTTCAGAGAATGAGGGCAAGTTCGACTTTGCAATTCCAGAGTCAGGCGGAACTATCTCAGGTGATAACTTCATAATCCCATCAACTGCATCTGCTGCTGGTAAAGCAAATGCTGAGAAGATGATTAATTACTACTACGACCCAGCTGTTGCTGCAGAAGTTGCTGCCTACGTTAACTACGTATGTCCAGTAAAGGGTGCACAAGCAGAGATGGAAAAGATTGCTCCAGAACTTGCATCAAGTGAGTACATCTTCCCAACTGAGAAGACTGCATCACGTCTTAATGTTTTCCGCTCTCTCACACCAGATGAAGAGTCAAAGTGGGCCGAGGCATTCCAGCAGGCTCAAGGAAACTAGTGACCAAGGAGTCAATTTCTGCAAGAGGAGATTTACGTCTAACTCGCATTACTAAGTCATACGGTGACTTCACTGCAGTAGATGATTTAACTCTTACGATTCCAAAAGGATCTTTCTTTGCATTACTTGGCCCTTCGGGATGTGGCAAAACTACAACGCTACGAATGGTTGCAGGATTAGAAGAGCCAACAGTTGGAAGTATTCATTTGGGTGATACGGACATTACAACTACGCGTCCGTATCAGCGCCCAATTAATACTGTTTTTCAAAACTACGCACTCTTTCCACATCTCACTATCTTCGAAAACATTGCATTTGGACTTCGCCGTCGTGGAGTTAAAGATGTTAAGGAACAGGTTGATAAGGTCCTAAGCCTTGTTGAGCTTCCACATTTAGCTGAACGCAAGCCGACTCAATTATCAGGTGGTCAGCAACAGCGCATTGCACTTGCTCGCGCAATCGTTAACCGCCCAGCACTCTTGCTTCTTGATGAACCGCTAGGTGCACTTGATCTCAAACTTCGTCGCCAGATGCAGATCGAACTCAAGTGGATTCAACGTGAAGTTGGTTTAACTTTCGTTCACGTAACGCACGATCAAGAAGAGGCCATGACTATGGCTGACACGATTGCCGTTATGAATGAAGGAAAGATTGAACAGATGGGCTCTCCTGCAGATCTCTATGACAATCCTGAAACTGCATTTGTTGCCAACTTCCTTGGTCAATCAAATTTAATTAAAGGCAAAATCGATGGCAATGATGGAGACAACTTAGTAGTTGATCTCTATGGCCAAAAGATTTCTATGCCAAAAAAGCGCAGCCATGCTATTGATAACTCACTCTATGCAGGTATACGTCCAGAGAAGTTCAGAATTTCGCGACTCGGCACTCCAGTTAAGGGAAACACATTAACTGGCGGACACATTGAAGATGTTTCCTACATTGGCGTGAGCACGCAGTATGTGGTTGCAATGCCGTGGGGCCAAGAACTCATGGTCTTTGAGCAAAACGATGATGGAGTTGCACCATTTGATAAAGGTGATGATGTAAATATCTCATGGGAGCCAACATTCACATTTGGTTTGCGTGGAGATGAAGATATTGAAGCCGGTACAGAAGTTAATCCTGAGGAATTAGAGGAGGAATAACGTGACCTTTCCAAAGGTACGCGTTCCTTACCTGCTGCTTCTCCCAGGTTTTGCTTTCCTTTTTACTTTTTTTATTCTGCCAATTATTAACCTTGCTCAAACATCAACCCAAACACCAATAGCCGGTGGCGATACAGGTGAATATGAACAGAGTCTTGCCTTTTCTAACTACATCCAAGCTTTCGTAGAGAATAAGGAACAGTTTGGTCGATCTTTCCTTTATGCGACTCTTGCTACAGTTTTTGCATTAGCGATTGCTTATCCACTTGCTTATGCAATCGCCTTTAAATCAGGAAAATTCAAAAACATTCTTCTTGTACTGGTCGTAGCTCCATTCTTTACTTCATTCTTGCTTCGTACAGTAGCCTGGAAGCAGATTTTGGGTGAAGAAGGTTTTGTTGTTCCAGGTCTTCGTGCATTAAACATCATTGGGCAGCAGACCACACTTACTTCAACTTCGATAGCAGTTGTCGCGGGTATGACATATAACTTCTTACCCTTTATGACCCTGCCTCTATACGCATCTCTTGAACGTATTGACCCTCGCACAATTGAAGCCGCAGGCGATCTCTACGCCAATGGGTTAACAGCATTTCGACGTGTGACAGTTCCGCTTTCAATGCCAGGTGTGGTTGCAGGAACTCTGCTTACATTTATTCCAGCGGCTGGTGATTATGTAAACGCTGCAATTTTGGGAAGCCCTAATACAAAGATGATTGGCAATGTAATCGAATCTCGTTATTTCAAGATTGTGGATTACCCAACCGCTGCAGCGCTCTCCTTTACTTTGATGGTAGCTATTTTGATTCTTGTAACTTTATATATTCGCAAAGCAGGAACGGAGGAGTTGGTATGAGCCAGAAGTTAAAGGACGCCACAATCCCAACCATTCCGCTTAATGCACGTTTCTCCCGTTGGTTTGGGCGCAACTTACTCCGTATTTATATGATCTTTGGTTTTACTTACCTATTTATTCCAGTTGCTTACACCTTCGCATTTTCATTTAATGACTCAGGCAAGAGTAATTTAATCTGGAAAGGCTTTACCTTAAGTAATTGGCAGAATCCATGCGGTGCACCAGAAGTCTGTAACGCACTAGGCAATTCAATAAAGATTGGCTTACTCGCCACTATTTTTTCAACAATTTTAGGCACGATGATTGCCTTTGCTATTGGACGCTACAAGTTTAAAGGCCGCTCTAGCTCTAACCTTCTTATCTTTTTACCAATGGCAACACCTGAGATTGTTTTAGGTGCTTCACTACTTTCTCTCTTCTTGGTATTCAGCGTTAATCCTGGTTTCTGGCCAACTGTTATTGCTCACGTTGTCTTTTGTATTTCATTCGTTGTGGTAACAGTAAAGGCTCGCATAGCATCCCTTGATCCACGTCTTGAACAAGCTGCGATGGATCTTTATGCAAATGAATTTGAAACATTCCGTAGAGTCACTTTGCCATTAGTAGCACCTGGAATTGCAGGCGCCGCATTACTCGCCTTTAGTCTTTCATTTGATGACTTTATTATTACTAATTTTAACTCTGGAACATTAATCACCTTCCCTAAATTTGTTTATGTATCGGCCGCACGTGGAATCCCCGCACAAGCCAATGTGATTGCCTCTGCGATGTTTTTCTTAGCTTTAGCCATCGTTATTGCGGCGCAACTAGTCAAAAGAAAGAAAACCCGCTAATATTGTTCTAGTCCACAACGAACTACAGATTGTTTAAGAAAATCTGCGCTGTGGGGTTAGGTTCCGGAGGACCCGGGCCAACTACGATTTGTGATTGAAGGGGTGATTCCGGTTAAGGCCGGATAGCGCGATGTCAGACATCGACCCCCATATTCTTAAACACCTCTCCGTAATGCAGCCAGAACTTTATTGGCTTGATGCAGATCCACTAGAACCAGAACCACATCCAACTCTTGTTGGTGATGTAACTACCGATCTCTGCATTGTTGGAGCTGGTTACACCGGTTTGTGGACTGCGCTACTTGCAAAAGAGCGTAATCCAGAACGCGAAGTTATCATTGTTGAACAACGCGAAACTGGCTTTGGCGCATCAGGTCGAAACGGCGGGTTCTGCAACTCTTCCCTTACCCATGGATTTATAAATGGCTACCGTCGTTTTAAAGACGATATGCAAACGCTTGAACGCATGGGTCGTGAAAACTTTAATGAAATTGAAGAAACTATTAGGAAATATGGAATTGATTGTGACTGGCAACGCACCGGTGAACTTCGTGTTGCTGTCAAAGACTGGCAATTAGATGGAATGAAGGAAGAAGCTGAACTTCGTAATCAATATGGAGATCACGTTGAAGTTTTGTCACAAGCAGAAGTTCAGGCGCGCGTTAATTCACCAATATATAAAGGTGGTTTGTGGGATGCCGATGGCACCGCACTGGTTGATCCAGCTCGATTGGTGTGGGGTTTAGAAAAAGTGTGTCTCAAACTGGGTGTAAAGATTTATGAGAATAGTAAAGTTGAGTGGCTTGAGCGCACCAGTGATGGAATTCTTGTACACACAGCATACGGAAGCGTGTACGCCGACAAGGTTGCACTAGCCACAAATGTATTTAAATCATTGATTAAGCGTGCTCGCAAATATGTTATTCCCGTATATGACTTCCAAGTTGTTACTGAACCATTAACTCAAGAACAATGGAAAGCAATTGGATGGTCTGGCAAAGAAGGAATGTCCGAAGCTGGAAACCAATTCCATTATTACCGCGTTACTTCTGAAGGTGCGATTTTATGGGGTGGATATGACGCCATTTATCACTTCCGCGGGAAAGCTCGTCAAGAGTATGAAACTGATGCAGAAACATATGCATATCTTGCAGCTGATTTTTTAGAAACCTTTCCACAACTTAAGGGAATTAAATTCACTCATGGTTGGGGTGGAGCGATTGATACGTGTTCTCGATTCTCACCATTTTGGGGCCGTGCCTATCGCAAACGCGTTGCATATGTTCTTGGATTTACTGGTTTGGGCGTTGCATCCACTCGTTTTGGTGCGCAGGTTCTTTTAGATCTTGTAGATGGTTTGGATACAGAGCGCACTCGCTTAAAGATGGTGCGCAGAAAGCCTCTTCCATTTCCACCAGAACCATTTAGATTCCTCTTTATTCGTCTGACTCAGTGGTCTATTAATTATGCGGATGAGCATGGAGGTAAGCGAAATCTCTGGCTTAAACTCTTAGATCGCCTCGGTTTAGGTTTCGATTCTTAATTGATTAGACGTATTCTTTACCCATGGCAAACCTTGGAAACATGTACGGTCCAAAATTCACATTTCTTGGTATTGGTGAATGCGATCTCGATGATCCAAAAACATATAAAGGCGCCGATGTAATTATTCTTGGAGCACCAATTGATAGTGGAACATCACATCGCTCTGGAGCAAAGTTTGGACCACAAGCAATTCGCGGAGGAGATTACTTGCCGCATGATGGTGAACGCCCACATATGGCACTTCGCACAGATGGATTAAAAGATCTAAAGGTTTTAGATGCAGGTGATTTATTAATGCCAGGGGGAGATTTAAAGAAATCTCTAGAAGTTCTTGCTGTCGCTACAGAAAAGATTTCACGCGCAGGAATCATTCCCGTAATTCTTGGTGGAGATCACTCAATCGCATCCGCCGACGTTGCAGGCATTGCAGCACACCGCGGACTTGGAAAAATTTCGATGATTCACTTTGATGCGCACGCAGATACGGGTGATTCGCAATTCGGCGCACTTGAAGGACACGGAACGCCAATGCGTCGACTTATCGAATCGGGCGCGGTCCGTGGAGATCGATTCTTGCAACTTGGTTTGCGCGGATATTGGCCTGGGGATGAAACACTCGAGTGGATGCGCGATCAAGGAATGCGCAGTTACGAAATGACCGAAATTCATCACCGCGGTTTAAATACTGTTTTGGATGAATCCTTCGCAACGCTTACAGATCAATGTGATGGCGTTTTCTTATCTGTAGATATCGACGTTGTAGATCCAGGAATGGCTCCAGGAACAGGAACCCCTGAACCAGGCGGAATGACAAGCCGTGAATTACTAGAAGCTGTTCGTCGAATCTGTCTCGAACTCCCAGTTGTTGGAATTGATGTTGTCGAAGTTGCTCCGCCATTTGATAGCGCAGACATCACTGCAATTCTTGCTAACCGCGTTGTCCTAGAAGCGTTGAGTGCAATTGCAAAACGCAGATCTGGAAAGCCGTACTCACCAACTCAGAACTTATTGGACCGCTGACTCTTTAGATAGTTGCTAAAGCTTCATCGAGAATAGATAAACCTTCTAGCAATAAATCTTCAGGAATAACTAGCGGTGGAATCAAACGAATTACATTTGAATAAGTTCCAGCAGTTAAAATCAAGACGCCCTTTTCTTGGCAGTATTTGACGATTTTTCCAAGAGCTGCGGTATTTGGTTCGGTGCCGCCAGGAATTATGAGTTCGATTGCCTGCATAGCACCGCGGCCACGAACCTCACCGATGATTGCATGCTTTGCCTTCATCTTGTTGAGTTCATCGCTCATGATTGTGCCAATTTTCTTTGCACGATCAATTAGCTTGTCTTCTTCAATAGTTTTGATTGCACCGAGCGCCGCTGCACAAGCAATAGGAGAACCGCCATAAGTTCCGCCCAAACCGCTGGCATGAATTGAATCCATTACATCAGCGCGACCTGTCACTGCAGCTAGCGGTAATCCACCTGCAATACCTTTTGCAGTTGTAATTAAGTCTGGCTCTAGGTTTTCATCTTCTGATGCAAACATCTGACCAGTTCGAGCAAAACCTGTCTGCACTTCATCTGCAATAAAGA